>Ga0207702_10000044_pt1 | contig 149419 bp, 151 predicted proteins | sample KBSCornC62_FD_184302 | JGI IMG/M metagenome (GOLD analysis project Ga0207702, IMG submission 184302) | Corn rhizosphere microbial communities from Kellogg Biological Station, Michigan, USA - KBS Corn C6-2 (SPAdes) (version 2) | ecosystem: Host-associated > Plants > Roots > Rhizosphere > Soil ...
CAAGACGGCATTCGCATCAACGCGGTCGCCCCCGGCAATATCCTGTTCGACGGCGGCACCTGGGCGCGCAAACTCGCCGAGAACAAGCAAGGCGTCGACGACATGCTGGCGCGCGAGGTTCCGCTGCGCCGGCTCGGCACGCCCCAAGAAATCGCAGATGTCGTAGGCTTCCTCGCCTCGCCGCGCGCGGCCTTCATCACCGGCACGGTGATCGTCGCCGACGGCGGCCAGTTACGCGCCTGAGAAGGAACATCGCATGACGGCCCCCACCGCGCGCTACGATCTGACTGGACGCACCGCTTTGGTGACCGGGGCCGGCGGCCTGCTCGGACGGCAGCACACAGCGGCGCTGGTGGATGTCGGCGCGCGCGTGGTCGTTACCGACATCGGGCCCTCGCAGTGCGAGGCAGCGATAACAGCGGTCCGGGCGATCGCGCCCGGCGCCGATCTGGTTCCCGTCACCATCGATGTCACATCACAGGAATCGGTTCAGGCCGCGGCCTTCGATCTGACCAGCCGCGGCATTTCGATCGACATCCTGGTCAACAACGCCGCGATCGACCCCAAGGTGACGTCGACGCCCGGCGTGATGCATTCGTCGCGCTTCGAGGCCTTTCCGGTGCCGCAATGGCAGATGGAAATCGCGGTGGGGCTCACCGGTGCGATGCTGTGCTCGCAGGTTTTCGGCGGCGCCATGGCCAGGCGAGGCCGCGGCGTGATCCTGAACATCGCCTCCGATCTCGGCGTGATCGCCCCGGACCAGCGGATCTACCGGCAGCCGAACATCACGCGCGCGGACGAGCAGCCGGTCAAACCCGTGACGTATTCCGTGATCAAGCACGGGCTGATCGGATTGACAAAATATCTGGCGACCTACTGGGCCGACCGGGGCGTGCGCGTCAATGCGATCTCGCCGGGCGGCGTCTTCAACAACCAGGATCCGGCCTTCGTGGAAAAACTGACGCGGCTGATTCCGATGGGGCGGATGGCCCATGTCGACGAATACCGCGCTGCGATCCAGTTCCTCTGTTCGGATGCCTCAAGCTACATGACCGGGCAGAATATGGTGATCGACGGCGGCCGAAGCGTGTGGTGAACCGGCCGCGTCAACCCCGCCTGCAGTCACGGGCGCCAATCGAAATATCGACCAGCGCCCGCTTTTGTGACTATTGCTGGCCGAATGCCGGAGAGGCCGAGCCGGTCTCGTGGGAGCGGTTCCGGCCGTCCCGTTGCCCGAGATCCGGTTGTTACCGTAAGACTGGACGGCGCCGGTGATTCCGGTGCGGTTGAACGCGATATCGGTATTCGAAATCACGATCGTGGTACCGACGCCACCCCCATTCTGGATGCCGGTGCCATTACTGCTCGTCACACTGTTGACGATGTTCACCCGGCTGGCGACGGAGGAAGCGGCATCGCAACCTTCACCTTCGCCACCGGTTCGGTGGGCGCGACCTATGCCTTCGACATTTATCCGAACGGCGCGCCTCCCGGAAACAAGTTCCAGAGTGCGACGGTCAACTATTGAGATATCTGCTGAGTTGATCCGACCGGGCGCGAAAGGGGCACCCCGGGATCGCGCGGGATCAAGGTCGGCGCATCATCGACGCGTGGCTCGCCTCAGCCCGGCCGCGCGCAAAATTTGACGCGCGGATCGCGATATCGAGGCAGCCGCATCAGAATTCGTTTTTGAAGACTTCGTGCGTCGTCGCGGTCCGCAGCCGATTGGCGAGATTGGTTTCGTCGATCTCCGGCAGCAGCGCCCTGAAACGAGCGTCTTTCAGCATCGAAACAAGCATACGAACGTAAGCGGTTTCGGTGGGATGAAATGCATCGACGAACTCGCCTTCATTTCCGTCAAATGATTCGGTGTGCGCGAAATCGAAATAGATAATCCCCTGTTTTCCCACCCAATCCTTGAACGATTGCTGTTCGAACTCCTTCCATATCCCCAGCCGATCCGACTTCTCGACGGCGTCGATCTCCGCCCGCGGAAAAGGCATCGTGACCGCGACAAGGGCGACCGAATTCTCGCGGGCGAGTGTCGCAAAACGTTCCAGTTCGTGGAGCTGTTCGGCATCAAGGCCTTGATGGAACTGGAAAGGCTCTTCGCCCTGTGTGACGCGCTCTATTCCCCGCGCGACATCCGCCGCTGCAATCGGCCCCTTTTTCAGCGATGATCCGTATTGGAACGAACCATCAATCCGAAATCCCATTCCATAACGGCTTGCCGTGAGACCTATCGCGGGAACCCGATAGACCGGATCAATCGGCATCCGCAACACCGCCGGATCGGTCCTGACTTCGTCGATGAGTTTTTGCAGAATGACTGCGTATTCGTTGCGACGAATGTCTTCGTGAGCCAAATTCACAAATCGTGCCGCCCAGCCATTATTGAAGGTAAAGAAATCGAGCGAGAAAATGATCACCTTCGGAAACGGCGATCTCATCTGCTCGAGAAATCGCGAGAAATCGCTCAGAGGGTCGATGGCATTGCCCGAATTGTAAAAGCTGTATGGAGCAAACATCGCGCTGCGCCACTGATTGGCTCGCGACGAGCCGAGGATCAGAACATCGGGTCGCTTGAGCCGCGCCGCCTGCAGTTTCAAATAGAAGGAATGATCGGATAATTTCGGCAGGTAGATAAACTGACGGTGCCCGGTTTGCGCCCAGGCGATCCAATCCACGGGCAGGATCTCTCCGGTCGAGGCGGCAAGCAACATCCCAACTGATCCGATCGCGAGCAGCGGACCGATAAAAGCCGCCAAGCGCCAAAGCAGGGCCGAAAGCCCCGCCTTCCCATCCCGGGTTGCCCTAAAACTTGAAATAGATGAACTGTTGGTCATACGGAGATGCTTCGATCGCGTGATGAAAGATCGCCACTACGACGCAGGCGACGGCGGCATAATATGCTGTCCAGCGCGACCAGGACGCAAACCCTTTCGCATTTACACCGCGCGATGCGGCAATATCCCCGGCGATCAGCAAAGCGATCACAACGCTCGGCATCGTCGTGTGGACTGTCCTTGAACCCGCGGCCCCGCTGAATATCGTCTTGTAGATCCAAACTGCGTCACTCATGCTCCCGGCGCGAAACAGAATGAACGTGAGCGAGACGATCAGAAAGGTCGACACGGCACGGCCGATCATCAGAAGCGTCGGCGGAATCCCGATAGATCGCCAGTATTTGTCCCGGCGGGTAAAGGTAAGCGTGGAAAATGCAACGAGCGCGCCATGGATCAATCCAAATACGGCGAACTGAACGCCGGCGCCATGCCAGATGCCGACCAGCATGAACGTGAAGATCAGGGCCGTCGCTAGGCCGTAGGCGCCCCACCGCCGCGCCTGAAACTGCAACGGAGTAAACACGTAATCGCGAAACCACGAGGAAAGGCTGATATGCCAGCGCCGCCAGTAATCCGGAAGATTTTGGCTCAGCCACGGCTGCCGGAAATTAGTCAGCAACTCCACTCCCAACAATCGGGCGCTGCCGATTGCAACAAGCGAATAGCCGGCAAAATCAGCGTAGACCTGGAACGAAAATTAGAAAGTCGCAAGCACCAGGTCGATCTTTCCGTGCTGACGCGGATTGGCATAGACGGCGTCGACGTAGGGTGCCAGCGTATCGGCGATGACGACCTTCATGAACAGCCCGAGCAGGATCGCTCGCAATCCCGACACGGCGCGGGAGTAGTCAAACTCACCGATATTTTCCAATTGCGGGGCCAGATGCCGAACGCGTTCGATCGGGCCGGCCGTCAAATGCGGGAAAAACCACATGCATGCAAAAAAACGGACGGCATTAGGCTCGGCGCGAGCGCTGTCCACGTAGACGTCGATCAGATAACCAAGCGCCAGAAAGGTGTAGAAGGAAATACCGATAGGCAAAATCAAATTCGCCATTACCGACCAGCGCGCGGCGATATCGCTGGCCGGCGGCAGAACCGCGTACAGGGTCGCGGCGTATTTGAAGATCAGCAACGGCAGCACCGCCGCGACCACCAGAGCCACGAAAGCGATGGTCCGCGGCCAGCCGTCCGCAAGCTTCGACAGCACGAGGCCACCGACATAAGCCGTGGCAGAGACGGCGACCAGCACATAGCAGTAGTCCGGAACGAGATTGAGATAGAATGCGATGCCGACCAGTCCGGATACCGAAAGCCTCATCATGCCGCGAGGAACAAGCGGCAGCATCACCGTCACAAGCCCAAGAAACAGAAGATAGCGTGGGTCGGTGAAGGCCATCGACTAGCCCGGAAGCTTCCCGCGCAGGCAGTCCATCATCTCACCGACATTCTGGAAACCCATCACCTCGCGCGTCGTAAACTTGATCTTGAAGGTCTCTTCCAGGGTCATGATCAGGGTGATGTGAGTAAGCGAGTCCCATCCCTCGACGTCTTTTGCCTGGGTCTGCCTGTCAACCGTCAACTGTTCGTTTTCGAACACCTCGCGGAAGACTTTTTGGACGCGCTCATTGAAGTCGTTCATGCTCAAACACGCTCTGGCTGATGGATGATTATGGGAAGCTTCCGCGGCTGGTACTTGTCGACGTCCAGACGAAACACGCGGGTAGGTCCGTCGCTTCCGGCCTCGGAAAACCCGTGCTGGCGATAGAGATTCTCGACGATCCCGTTCTTGGCGGTCGGGGTGTAACGTCCGACGACGCGCCGGCAACCGAGCCGCCCGGCGCGCTCCACGATAAGCTGGACCGTCAAATCCTCCACCCGCCTCCCCAGCACGCGGCAACTCATGATCCAGGTATCGATCACCGCGTCGGCGTCGACCTTGCGGATGATGACCGCAGCTATAATGCCATTGTCGCCGAGCCGGTCGGCGAGCCGGATGCAAAAGGGCGCGGCATCGGCGTCCTGGGCGAACCGGCGAAGGTCCGATTCACCATACCGGATGGTCGTGAGATTGAACTGGTTGCTCCGCTGAACCAGTTGCAGGACGCGCGGCAACGCGAAGCCATCGAACGGCTGAACATGTGCTTCCATCGCAAGTTCGGCGATGAAATCATCCAACCCCTGGAATCTGGCCTTGATCGCCTCTCGCCGATCGTCGGCCTGATAATAGGCAAGCCTCGCCAAATCTTCCGACGTAGCCGACATTCCCTCGAACAGGTTCCACCTGGCGAGGTCGCCGATGAAATTGGCCGGATCGTCTGAAAGAGCGGGCACCTGGATCGAAGGGAACGCCGAACGGACCAGGGCGCGTTCAAAGGCCGTGTCATCAAGGAAAACGAAGCTATCCGGCCCCAAATTCAACTTGTCGCGAATTGCGTTTATATTGCTTGCCTTGTCGTCGAAATTGGCGACGCAGGCGGCAAAGTCGCTCAGCCGCAGGATCATGTCCGGGTGATTTTCGAAAACGCTGACAACGTTCGCATGATCGTTCTTGCTGCATATCGCCAGCAGCACGCCGCGCGATTTCAGTTCAAGCAATGCGAGTTGAAAACGAAGAAAAGCAAGCCCGATCTCGGTCTGCCCGATCTCGATATGATCGGCGCCGTCCTCGGCCAGGATGCCTCCCCACATCGTGTTGTCGAGATCGACAATCACGCATTTAACGCCGACGCCGCGCTCCAGCAGAAGCGCATCGCTGACGCTTTTGGCCAGAGAAGGAATGAATGTTGGAGCGAGAGCCTGTTTGGCCTGGCACCACAACCTTTCGTCCAGCCAGTGGCGCTTGCCGTGGTAAGAGGCTTGAAATTCCGTGTCGATGATCTTGACGCCGTGTTCCGGAGCCGCTGCGAGGAGCCGCGCATTTATGCGCGTCACCGCGGCGACAAAGGTTTCCGGCTGGCTCGCCGTGTGATTGCCAAAGGGGCGGTTCAACGGCACCACCAGATTATGCTGCAAGATGACCGCGCTGCTCCGGGACTTCAGCCTTTTCCAAAGCTCGACGATATCGTTGGCGACTTCATCCGCGAACGCCGCCTTGGCCGGGTCCAACGCATGGCGGTGCCACAGCGCCTGCGTTGTCGTGAGCAGGATAACGAATTCGGGGTCGGCGCGGTACAGCTGGCTTGTGGGATCGAGAATTTCCTGACGTATCGTGTCGAACTCGGCTTCGTAGCTTTCAGGCCACCACCCTCTCAGTTTAAGGACGGCTCCAAGTGCCTGAGCGTAGTGCTGGGTGGCGGCATCACCCAGAATCGCCAGCCGCAAATCGTGCGAACATTTTGTTCGGTCGACGCGGCGACCGAGTGAGATCAGCCGGTGGTAGGGCATATCCACCAGTTCCCAGGCCTGCGGTTGATCGGGCAACTCGGTCAAAAGAGCTTTTCCATGGCGCGTTGGAGCAACGAGCAAGGTTATGGACGACCTCGAATCCTTCCTCAAGGTTCCGTTGCTAACCTGCGTACGAATATCTCGCATCGAGGAGGATCAAAAGCGCTCCATGCCCAGCAAGCGGTGCCACGTCTTGCCGGACGCAAGAACACCCCCGTCGGCTGCGGAGATCACGATCTCAAGCATGACCGTCGCTACCGCCTCGCTAACTTGCTTGACGGTCGCCGTCAACCTTATCCGGCACGGAGCGTAGCATGGTTTGCGAAATGCCATGTCCATCCGCTCAAGTACAGCCTGCGGCCCCGGAAATTCCATCCCAATCAGGCGCGATACCAGGGCCATCAGAAAAGCGCCGTGCACCACGGTTCCCTCAAAACCCGCAGCTTTGGCGAACGCAGCATCAGTGTGCAAGGGCGCGTGATCTCCGGAAAGTTTGGCAAATCGCGCGACGTCAGCCGGTGATATCGCGGCCTCGATGCCGCAGGTTTGACCCACGTGGAATGCAGAAAGCATCTATCTCACCTTTATGGGCTCGCCAGCCGCGCCGTCTTTCGGTGGGGCTACATGCGACGAACAAAATCGAAAGCGTATACTCGATCGGCTGCGCAGGCTTGTTTGAAGCAGACTTCAGATGATAGCCTTTGTAGGGCATAAATCCACCGAGGTCGTTCCTTGAACAATTCCCAAAAATGGGGCGTCGTCTGCGCCGAGATGCGGGACAACTACCCCGTTCTCGCAACACCCTTCCTCCTGGCTGAGGACAGATTCGGCCGCCAATGGGTCGACGAAGCTGTTCCCGCAATCGAGGGGATGTATGGCAGCATCACTGAGCCCCTCTCGAACCCGCTCAAGGCCGCTCTCGGTTGTTACGCGGAGTTCGCCAACGATTCCATGCGGCATCAAGTCATGTACGAGCGCTCCGGAAAGTACCGGGCATCCAGCTACGAGGATGTCCGGGCCGCCTTGTATGACAATGCCGATCACATGACGCAGAACTACCTGCCGGGTCTTTGGTTCTCGCATTACGTCTGGCCGCAGCATTATTTTACGTTGACCGGATTCACAAGTTGCGTCTTGCCTCGCATCGAGAATGCCGGTGTGTTTTTTGAAGTCGGTGTCGGATGCGGGATGTATTCGAAGATCACCCTGGACAACAAACCCGGTATCCACGGGGTCGGCTTTGACATCAGTTCACACTCACTGGATTATACCGGACGGGTGATGCGATCGTTCGGTCACGAAGCCAGGTACAAGCTGGAAAACCGCGACATCCGTCATGGTTATGAAATCAAGGCGGACTTTCTCATCTGCCAGGAAGTCCTGGAGCATCTGGAAAACCCGGCGCAGTTCTGTTGCTGGCTTTTCGATATGATCCGCCCGGGAGGGCATGCGTTCATAACCGCGGCGCTCAACGCCGGTCATTCCGACCACATCTTTTTGATCCACCACCCGATCGAGGTCGAGAAGATGCTCAATGATGCCGGTTTTCTCATTTCGCGAACACAGGAAGAATGTGCGCCTGGAGCCAAGCCGCGGAATCTCACTCCCAGCCTGGCCGGCTTTTTCTGCACCAAACCGTTGTGAGCATAGGGCTTCGTGACCAAACTGGCGATCATCACGGGAACGCGGCGCGGGCTCGGCCGCGCACTCAAGCAGCAGTTCGAGCATGCCGGCTGGCGCGTTGCTGAGCTTAACCGGCCCTTCTTCGATCTTTCGGCCGTCGATGCGGACGAACTGGGCCGCGCCTTCAGATCGTTCGCTTCGGAAGACCTCGATCGCGCGGTTTTCGTCAACAACGCGGCAACACATGCGATCGCGGCCGCCACGTCGCTTCAACCAGCCGATATCCGGCGCGAGATCACGATCAATGTGGCATCCCCGATCATTGCGATCGCGGTATTCCTGCGCAGTTTCCCGAACGGCGAGGTTGCCAATATAACCTCCGGAGCCGCCACGAAAACGTTCCCGCACTGGTCGCTCTATTGTGCGGCGAAAGCGGCACTGGAAGGCTACGTACGCACCCTCGAGGCGGAAGGCATCCGGGTTTTCAATCTCAATCCTGGCGTCATCGACACCGATATGCAGTCGGCCATTCGCGGCTCGGTTTTCCCGGGTGTGGAGGAATTCATCGCCTTGAAGAATGGCGGAAGATTGAAGTCGCCCGACGTTGTCGCCAAAAGCCTGGTGTGGATGATCGATCGCGCCGATTAGGTCTTCTCATCCGCCAGCCGCTCCCAAGCACGCGGCCCGGAGTTCAGACCGACGCCGGTCGGACTGCGCCATCGCGCCGAATGATGGCCATTGCCGATGCAAGCGCCGGGGAACCGCAGCTCCGCAGACAGATTGAGGGCTCGGGCCAGGCGACCAGGTTCCCTTTCCCGGGTGATGTTAGTATGACCGGCCGGGCATCGATGGCATTTCATTTGGCGAGCACAATTCGGGCTTTATGTCGTTGGATGAATCCGCTAGTGATCCTTGATTCTAAGGATCTTGAATGTGGCTCCGCACGATCAATTTAGCGCCGCTTTTTTCCCTGATATCGCGTCTCTGACGTGATGGGGATCTCATGAACTCCGCGACATCTCTGGTATGGAGGTTCAAATGGCTTTTTGGCGGCGCAGCCGTCATCGCTACGGTCGTCGCTTTGGCCATCGCCCAGATGAGTGCGATTGAGGTTTGGAGCGGCAGGATATCCATCACGACCGGCCTGGCGCCCACGACTAATTTTCTCCTGTTGAGCGGGGAGCCCGTCCTGGAAGCCATCGAGCCCACACGAATTAGCGTAGCTCGCCTTTCCGATCCCGACTTCAAGACCGAAGTGCTCAATCATACGCCGTTTGCGGCGAAAACGGCCGATCTTTCGAGATCGCTGGTATGGTCCAGCCTACGTGGTATCGAACTCAATTCCGATCGTGATTTCGCCATCGAAGTTACCTCCGCTTCGTCCGCAGATACCGAGGCCGTACTGCGCGCGTTCGGCTCCGAAATCATCAAGCTGCACCGCGCCGTGCTGGACGAGCGGCTCCATATCCTGCAAGACAGAATAGGAAATTCCCGGACCCGGCTGGCCGCGATCGAGAAATCCAGCGATGAACTGGCTGACAAGCTTTTGGGCGCTTCCGACGACAAAAAAGTCCCCCGCGCAGCTCTCTTTGGCTTTTTTCCCACTTGGAATGGCCTGCTGGACGGTATTCAACGCGACGAGAATCTCGTAAAACTCTGCGAGCCGAGCACGATGCATTTCGAGCCTGGCGTTTCGGTGCAGGGACCCCGCCGCGTTGCAACTTTGCGGAATTCCCTGTTGGCCGGCTTTGCGATGCTCGTTGCGATGCTCGTTCTGACGATCGTCCTCAACTTTCGAACCCGCCCCAACCCGCACTGAGTGTCTGAATGCATCGTCGGCAGATTTGGTACCGGGCAAATCGAGATAATAAATCTCGATGACAAGCCTTTTGATCCAGACCGCCGTGGTGCTTTGCGGGGGGGCATTCTTTCTTTGCGTGTTGTGGATCGCAGCATATCGTCCCGTCGTTTTCCTGTCTTTCCTCTTCGTTCTGTTCACGTTGGTCTGGCGCACATCGTCCACGATGTATATCGACCTGGCGGGCCCGGTATTCTCGTCCCAAACCTACCATTACATCGGCCCCGGCTTCGTGACGCCCCTGCATGTGCTGGCCTACTTCATGACGGTGCTGCCATTCTTTATCCTGCTGCGGCCGAACAAGATCGAAATCTGGCAGAGCGAGGCGAACCGGAACCCCGGGCCGCCCGGGGTCGTGACGCTGTCCGATGTCAGCTTCATCATCTCAATGCTCTTTCTTGGCGATCTGTTTGTGGATCTGCTTCGCCACGGATCGATTCCGCTATTCGCACATGTGGAGCGCTTTGTTTACACCGACAAATACGCCGGAGCTGCGCACCGCTGGCTAATCCAATACGGTAACCTGGTCGCGTTCTGGTGGGGCGTGATGTTCGCCGCCGAACGCGTGCGCAACCGCCGCATAGACATTCGCCATCTCGCGCTGCTCGGGGTGCTCGTGGGCTACATGTTCCTCACCGGCAACCGCTTCTCGGCTTTCTACAGCTTCGGCAGCTTTTTCGTCGCGCCGCTTTCAGCGGCTATCGCGGCTGATTTTGCCGCTGATTTACCTGCCCCGTTCTTCTGGATCGGCCGTTCATTCAGGACGCGAGACATCGTTATTTTCGGCGCGGCCGCCGTGCTGCTGGCGATCGTTAGCGCGGCCGGCATCTACAACAATCTCGCCAACGTGCGCGGCTACGAGGGGTCCGAGATCCTGCAGCAATTCACCGAGCGCGCGCTGATCCAGCCGAGCGAACTCGGGTGGATATCGTTTGAACGCGTCTTCGACTTTGGCCATTGGCAGCCCTCCCGGGTCTATGACTTTCTCTTCCAGACTCCACTTGATCCGAACAGGAACACGACGCCGCAATATCTGATGCTTGAGACGATCGGGGAGCCCCGAACCTGGGAGCATATCTCGGGCGGCTTCCAGTTCGCTGGCGGCTTTCCGGAAATCTTCTTCGAATGGTTCGGCCCCATCTATGCATGGCCTTTCATTTTCGGCGCCGGCTACCTCGCAGCCGCACTGACGGCGCTGATGGTCAGGGGCGTGCTGCAAGGACGCTATGCCTCGGCGTTCCTGTCGCTTTACGTGCTCTACGGAATCTACGTCATGTATATCGGCGGCATGCTGAACTTTGCCACAAGGGGAACATACCTGGTAAAAATCGCGGCTCTGGCCGCGGCATTGTTGATCGAAGCGCGCCTTGCTCGCGTCGGATTGCCATTGGTGCCGTGGATCATCTGCCGAGTTCCGCAATTTGGCTGGTTCGAGAGACTTCGCTTAGCGCGCTCACGAATCGGCAACTGACGCAATGCGATAAGGCGACGCTCCCCCGCGCGGCCGAAACCGGAAAATATCGGGGTTCGCGAGCGAGACCCTGCGGCTTGCAGGCAACCCTAAATGCCGTTAGAAACCGCCCGGAAAGCCGAGTAAAATCGGGGCGATCAGGCATTTTCAATCAGGTATGACAGTGGACAAGGCGGATAGCGCCGTCGTGGCGCCCTCGAACGCGCGAAGTTTCAAAAACTTCGTTGGCCGCTTTCTGTTGCCGATGTCCCCGGTGCTCCTTTCGCTGAAGAATTACCTGCTTCTCACGCCCGTGATCTTCGCCGCCCGATTCCATCTGCGGCGGCTTTACTGGAGGATGACCGGCCACCCGTTGAAGCAGTTGGTTCAGGGCGCGGGGGTCGACAGCAATTTCGTCGCCGAGCAGGTGCTGCCGTACAATCTCGGCAATATCAACATCATCAACCGCGGACGAACCGAACGCATTATCGCCATCCTGCGTTCGATCCGGGGCGTGAAGCTTCACTCGCTGGATACGCTCGTGGTAGGCCCGCGCAACGAAGCCGAATTGATGTTGCTGTCGTCGTACGGATTTGACGCCGCGAAGCTCACGGCAATCGATCTCTTTTCGTATTCTCCGGCCGTGCAGTTGATGGACATGCACGAGCTGAAGTTCTCCGATAATTCTTTCGACGTCATCTACAGCGCGTTCGTGATCACCTACAGCGACGATATCCCGAAAGCCATCAGCGAATCGATCCGCGTCGCAAGAGACGGCGCCCTGATTGTCTTCGTGTTCGAACATCTTTCCGCTGGTGCCGGAAACCGGTTCGGTAAAAACAATCTGCCTAACGGCCCCGACAGCCTGCTGGAAACGTTCGGCCCGCATGTCGGCCACATCTACTGGAAGGAAGATTTCGAAAGCGAAAGCCGCTACACCTCGTCGGTCATTTTTCGCTTGTCCAAGCAACTCATCGCGGCCCAGTAATTCACCGGTTTGGAGCGCTTGAAATGCCGTCCCTTCGCCAGATCGCCTCGAGAGCGCGCATGCAGACGCGCGTCGCGCTGTTCGGCAACAACCACTCCTTCAAGATCAATATGCGGTACGCGTCGTATGAGAATGCCGCGCGACGCAGTTGGAAGGCCCGATCGAAAGCCACCCCCGAGCAGTTGGCGGCCGCAGGCCGGTTCAAGGCAAATGGATTCGAGGCCCTGCCCCCGCCGGTCGGGATGACGGCCGAGCGGCTGCGCGCCATCAAGGACACGGTCGACAGGCATTTCGACCGGCAGAACGACGGGTTCGTCATCAACTACGGCATGCGCCGGCTGGTGGACGGAATCGAGCTGATTCCCGATCTGATCGATTTCATCGATGCCGACATGGAAGCCGTCATTGAAAATTACTACGGCAGTCACTTCAAGCTTTTTGCCGTAACCTGTTACCGGACCATGCCGACCCCGGACAAGCCTGACTCGAGCTTCCTGTGGCATCTCGACAATTGCCCAAGGCAGGAAATCAAGCTGATGGTGTATCTCGACGACGTCGCGGCGGAAACCGGCGCGCTGAGCGTCAAGGACAAGCCGTTCAGCACAGGTCTTCGCAAGGAAGGCTTTTTCGATCGCCGGCGCATCAATCAATTCGTCGAACGGCTCGACGACGCCGCCAGTACGCGCGTTCTCGAAGGATCGACCGGCACCCGCCTGTTGTTCGAAAACAGCGGCTGCATCCACAAGGCAACCTCGCCGAAGGTCGGCCATCGCGACGTCGTGACGTTCGTGATCATTCCCTCGGACGTGCCGTGGCGCCCGCATTATGCGCGACACCGGAACCTGATGAGCACCAACGCCGGAATCTGCGTCGACCCGTTCTCGGACAAGCCTGAGCACATCGGGTACGAATTCTGAGCTCCTCCCCCGGCCGTGACTTTGGCCGCAGCATGAACGCCGAGGCCCATCCGGTGTTAAGACAAGCCGTCATTCTCGTAGGCGGGCTCGGCACGCGCCTCGGAGAAAGAACAAAGACGACGCCGAAGCCGATGCTGCCGGTCGGCGGCCGGCCGTTTCTCGATACGCTGATCGACGAAATCGCGCGCTACGACATCTTCGACGAAATCCTGCTGCTGGCGGGCCACAAGGCTGAGAGCATCGAGGCGCGCTACGCCGGCACGGTCAGGGCGCGCGCGCGCCTTAAGGTCTCGCTCGAACAGGCGCCGCTCGGAACCGCCGGCGCCCTGGTTCACGCCGCCGACCTGTTGCAGCAGCGCTTCCTGCTCCTCAACGGCGATTCTTTCTTCGACTTCAACATTCTCGATCTGGTCTCACGCGCCAACTCCGGTCTGGTTCAGATGGCGCTGCGCGCCGATGTCGTCGGCGACCGCTTTGGCCGGGTCGTGCTGGAAGGCGACCTCGTTCGCTCCTTTATCGCGCCTGGCCAGGGCGCAACCGGTCCGGTCAATGCCGGCGTCTATGTGATCAATCGCTCGATCATCGCGGGAATCGACCGCCTCCCCGCGTCGCTCGAACAGGACGTATTCCCTGCGCTCGCCGCCAAAGGCGTCATGGGTGGAACCGCCTATCGCGGCTATTTCGTCGACATCGGCATCCCCGAGGATTTTGCCCGCGCCGACGCCGAACTGAACGAAAGGTTGAAACGCCCCGCCGTATTCTTCGATCGCGACGGCGTGCTCAATCATGATTCAGGCTACACCTTCGAGACCCACAAACTGAAATGGATCGACGGCGCCATGCAGGCCGTGAAGGCGGTGAACGATGCCGGATATTTTGCGTTCGTCGTCACCAATCAATCGGGCATTGCCCGGGGCCTTTACCAGGAAAGCCATGTGCGAACCCTGCACCGCTGGATGGCGGACGAGATGGCGCTGGTCGGGGCGCATATCGATGCGTTCGAATATTGCCCGGACCACCCGGACGGCACGGTCGAGCCATATCGCCGCGTCAGCGAGCGGCGCAAACCCGCCCCCGGAATGATCACGGATTTGCTCAGCCGTTTCTCCGTGGATACCGCCCGCAGCCTCCTGATCGGCGACAAGACGAGCGATCTGGAAGCGGCCGATGCCGCAGGCCTCAAAGGGCATCTGTTTCCGGGCGGTAACCTCGAAACCTTTGTCAGACAACATCTGCCGCGCAGACCCGGGCTGAGCGCCTAAATCCGCCGATTCCTTAAGCATTTACCGATGGTTCGGTTGCGCGAAGCGGCGATTGTGCTATAGCGCCATCGCGTTGCGAAGACTGGAATAATCGCCTTTTGGGGTCCGGCATGGAAGATTTGAAGAACGCTCGCGTTCTCGTCACCGGCAGCGACGGCTTCATCGGGTCGCACGTCGTGGAGGAACTGGTCGAGGCCGGCGCACGCGTCAAGGCGGTGGTCTATTACAACTCGTTCAACTCCTGGGGCTGGCTCGATACCGTTTCTGCCGACATCATGAAGTCGGTGGAAGTGATCGCCGGCGACATCCGCGATCCGCATTTCATGATTGCCGCGGCCGCAGGCTGCACGGATGTCATGCATCTGGCGGCGCTGATCGCAATTCCGTTTTCCTACGCCGCTCCCGATTCCTATGTCGAAACCAACGTTCGCGGCACCGTGAACGTTCTGCAGGCCGCCCGCCACGCCGGCGTCCGCCGTTTCGTTCAGACCTCGACCAGCGAGGTCTACGGCAGCGCGCAGACCGTGCCGATCAAGGAGAGCCATCCGCTGGTCGGCCAATCGCCCTACTCGGCCTCGAAGATCGCCTCCGACCAGATGGCGCTGTCGTTTCACGCTTCCTTCGATACGCCCGTCGTCGTGATCCGGCCGTTCAACACCTATGGTCCGCGGCAATCGGCGCGCGCGGTGATCCCGACCATCATCAGCCAGTTGGCCGCGGGCAAGCGCACGATCCGGCTCGGCGCGGTCAGCCCGACCCGCGACTTCTCGTTTGTGACCGACACCGCGCGCGGCCTGATCGCGGGCCTGACGGCGCCGGCGGAACAGACCCTCGGCCAGACCATCAATCTCGGCAGCGGTTTTGAGATTTCGATCGGCGACACCGCCAACATGATCGCCGAGGTCATGGGCGCCGAACTGGAAATTGAAACCGACGAGGCGCGGTTGCGGCCCGCCAACAGCGAAGTGGAGCGGCTGTGGGCCGACAACGCCAAGGCCCGCCAGCAACTCGGCTGGTCACCGGAATTCGGCGGCCTCGACGGAATGCGCCGCGGGCTGGAAAAGACGGCGCAATGGTTTATGGACCCCGCCAACCTCGCGCGCTACAAAGCTGACGTCTACAATGTATGAGGAGACCGTGGGCATTCCCGCGACAAGGTCCGATCGCTTTGACGTGAGAACGGTCGTCGCGGCCGTTCAGCATGCCGTGGGAACGCCCAATGGAATCCTGGCATTGCACGAACCGGTCTTTGCCGGCAACGAAGTCGCCTATCTCGAGGAATGCATCAAGAGCACCTTCGTGTCGTCGGTCGGCAAGTTCGTCGACCGCTTCGAGGACATGCTCGCGGAATTCACCGGCGCGAAGCGCGCGATCGCCGTGGTCAACGGCACCGCGGCGCTGCATGCCTGCTTTCGGCTCGCCGGCGTCGAGCCTGGCGACGAGGTGATTTCGCCGGCGCTGACGTTCATTGCGACCACCAACGCGATTGCCTATTGCGGCGCCACGCCGCATTTTGTCGACAGTTCGTTCGAGACGTTGGGCATGGATTCGCGCGCGCTCGGTTTGCGCCTCGATGCGATTGCGCAGCGCGGCGCAACTGGCACCATCAATCGGGAGACCGGCCGCAGGATCGCGGCGATCACGCCGATGCACACCTTCGGCCATCCCGTCGACATGGACGGCATCACCGCGATCGCGCGGCACTGGGACATCCCCATCGTCGAGGACGCCGCCGAGTCGCTCGGCTCGACCTACAGGGGTCATGCGGTGGGTTCAAAAGCCCGTCTCGCCGCGCTGAGCTTTAACGGCAACAAGATCGTCACCACCGGCGGCGGCGGCGCGATCCTGACCGACGACGACGAACTCGGCCGCCGCGCCAAGCACATCACGACAACGGCGAAGCTGCCGCACAAATGGGCCTTCGTGCACGATGAAATCGGCTTCAATTACCGCTTGCCCAACCTGAACGCGGCACTGGGATGCGCCCAGCTCGAGCAAATCGGCGGCTTTCTGGCCAAGAAGCGCGCGTTAGCGGTCGCCTACGACGGTGTTTTCGCCGATGTACCCGGGGTCAGGTTCGCCCGCGAGCCTGAAGGAACGACCAGCAACTACTGGCTTAATGCAATCCTGCTAGACGAAGCGCATGCCGGTCAGCGCGACGAGGTGCTCACCGCGCTCAACGCCGCCGGCTTCGGCGCCCGCCCCGTGTGGACGTTGATGCACCGGCTTCCGATGTTCGCCGCCTCCCCGCGCGGCGATCTGCGCGTCGCTGAATCGATCGAGCGCCGTCTGATCAATTTGCCGAGCAGCGCCAGCATACAGGCCCGAAATGGCTGACAGTTCCCGAAAGATCTGTTTCGTCACCGGCAGCCGCGCCGACTTCGGCCTGTTGATCTGGCCAATGCGCGCGATCCGGCAGACAGCCGGACTGACATTGCAACTGATCGCCACCGGCATGCATCTGTCGCCGGAGTTCGGCTATACCATCGACAATATCCGCGCCGAAGGGTTTGCTGTCGATGAATCAGTCGAGACGCTGCTGAGCAGCGATTCAGGCGTCGGCGTGGCCAAATCGGTCGGGCTCGGGGTCATCGGATTTGCCGACGCGTTTGCCCGGCTGAAGCCTGATCTCGTCGTGGTGCTCGGCGATCGCTACGAGACGTTCGCGGCAGCGCAGGCCGCGATGTATCTGCGGTTGCCGATGGCGCATTTGTTCGGCGGCGACGTCACGGAGGGCGCGATCGACGAATCGATCCGTCACGCCATCACCAAGATGTCGCATCTGCATTTCGCCACCAACGGCGATTCCGCGCGGCGGCTGATGCAGCTCGGCGAGGATCCCTCGCGTATTTTCACGGTCGGATCTCCCGGCATCGATTCCATAAAGCGCCTGAAGCTGATGGACCGCGACACCGTCGGCCGCGAGGTCGGGATGGCGCTCAGCCAGCACAACATCCTGATCACATTCCATCCCATCACGGTCGAAGCCGATCACTCGGTCGGCGCGCTTGATGAACTTTTCGCCGCGCTCTCGGCGCTCGATCCGGAGATCCGGCTGTACTTCACGCTCGCCAATGCGGATGCCGAAGGCCGCGCCCTGAATCAACGGATCAAGACGTTCGTCTCCAGCCGCAACAACGCCATTGCCGTGGCCTCGCTCGGGCAGCTTCGCTACATCAGCCTGATGAATCAGGTCGACGCGGTGGTCGGTAATTCCTCGAGCGGAATCTATGAGGCGCCGTCGCTCAATGCGCCCAGCGTCGACATCGGCGACCGCCAAAAGGGGCGCGAGCGCGCCAGCTCGGTGTTTCACGCGGAGCCGGAGCGCGGCGCGATCGGCGCGGCGATTGTACAAGCGATGCGGCGCGGGCGGCAGCCGACGGTCAGCCCCTACGGTGACGGCGAATCGAGCCAGCGCATCGCTGCGGCCATCGCGGCCATTCCCGACTTCCGCGCATTGCTCAAGAAAGGCTTTCATGATTTGACCGTCGGCGGGGCCGCCCGATGAAGCGCACGCTGATCATCGCCGAGGCCGGCGTCAATCACTCGGGCAGTCTCGAAACCGCGCTCGCGCTGGTCGATGCGGCGGCCGATGCCGGCGCCGACATCGTCAAGTTTCAGACCTTCAAGGCCAATGCACTGGCCGGACGCTCCGCGAGCAAGGCGGATTATCAGCAACGCACCACCGACGCTTCCGAAAGCCAGCGCGCGATGCTGCAGCGGCTTGAATTGCCGCATGCCGCCCATCACAGTCTGATCGCGCGAGCCAGGGAACGCGGCATCGAGTTTCTGTCGACGCCGTTCGATCCGCAATCGCTCGAGTTTTTGCTGTCGCTAAATCTTCCGCGCATCAAGGTCGGCTCCGGCGACCTCACCAACGCGCCGCTGCTGCATTCGGTCGCCAGATCGGGCGCGACCCTGATCCTGTCGACCGGCATGGCGACGCTCGGCGAGGTCGAAGAGGCGCTGGGCGTGCTGGCGCACGGCTATTCGCGCGGCGCTGAAACGCCCGGGATCCCGGCGTTCCGCGCGGCATGGCGCGACCCGGCGGCGCGTCAATATCTGGCGCGCCACGTCAGCCTGTTGCATTGCACGACGGAATATCCCTGCCCGCCCGACGACGTGAACCTGTCGGCGATGGCGGCGATGCGTAACGCATTCCAGCTTCCCGTCGGCTATTCCGACCACACCGACGGCTTCGAAATTTCGCTCGCGGCGGTCGCGCTCGGCGCCGGGATCATCGAGAAACATCTCACGCTCGATCGCAACGCCGAAGGCCCGGACCATGCGGCCTCGCTGGAGCCCGCGGATTTCAAGCGCATGGTGTCGGCGATCCGGCGGATCGAAGGCGCCATCGGCGACGGCATCAAGACGCCGAAGGATTCCGAGATCAAGAACATTCCGATCGCGCGCAAGAGCCTGGTCGCCGCGCGCGCCATGCCGGCCGGACACGTCCTAGAGGCCGGCGATATCGCCAGCAAGCGGCCGGGTCACGGCCGGCCGCCGGTGGAATACTGGTCCCTCATCGGTACGCGCCTCCTTCATCCCGTCGAGGAGGAAGATCCGCTATGAGGATCGGGTTTTTCGGTGATGGTCCATGGGCCGAGCGCGCATTGACGCCGCTCGCCAAGGACCCGCGCTACGCCATCGCTTTCGTTGCGGTTCGGGCCTCGCGTCCCGATCAAAAGCTGATCGAATTGGCAAAACGCCATGGCATTGCGGTGCTCTGCCCGGCATCGGTCAATTCAGCCGAGAGCCTCGCCGAGATAGGCAGGTTTGCCGCCGATCTGCACGTTTCGATGTCGTACGACCAGATCTTGCGCAAGGACATTCTTGGCTTGCCGCCGCGCGGCACGCTCAACTGTCATGCCGGCGCATTGCCCTTCTATCGCGGGCGCAATCCGTTGACCTGGGCGATCATCAACGGCGAAAGGGAATTCGGCGTCACCGTCCATTGGGTCGACCTCGGGATCGACACCGGTGATATCGTGCGGCAGGTCAAGGTTCCGATTGGTCCCAAGGACACCTACGCGACCCTTCTGACCTCGGCGATCGACGTTTGCGCTGACACGCTGGTCAGGGCGGTTTCCGACGTCCACGACAAGACCGACCAGCGCATCGTGCAGTCGACGATCGATCCGGTGGGCATGTATTGCTGCCGGCGGCGCGAGGGCGACGAAGAAATCGACTGGACAGCCGATAGCGTGTCGATCGAGCGTTTCGTTCGCGCACTGGTGCCGCCAGGGCCCGGCGCGCGCACGACCTGGAAGGATGCGGCTTACGCCATCCTTGCGGCAGAGCTGATCGACGGCGCCAAACCCTATGTCGGCGCGGCCGGCGAGGTGATTGGCAAAGACGACACCGGAATTCTGGTCAAGTCCGGCGACACCTTTGTCCGGCTGACCCGCTGGGCGCCGGTTCAGCCGGACGGCTCGCTTGGCGATCCAGGGATCGCCGATGCGCCGCGTGGTGCGCGGCTGGGACAAAACCTCAAGGCGGCCATCGCGCTGTCCGAGGCACGGATAGCAGCGCTGGAAGCGCAGCTCGAGCGCATCGTCGGCGGGATTGACGCCGCCGCGGCAAGAGACGATATACCGCTGTCTTCACAGATCGGGCGCGGGCGCAAGCAGCCGCTGTAGGGACCACACCGATGAAATCCTGGCGCAAAGCCATCGTTGGAATCGACGCGACGGTGAGCGAAGCCATTGCCGCGATCGAGAGCGGCAGCATTCAGGTCGCACTGGTGCTGGATGCGGATCGCCTTGCGGGAATCGTGACCGACGGCGACGTCCGGCGCGGCTTGCTGCGCGGCATACCGCTCTCGGGGCCGGCGGCCGAGGTGATGAACCGCATGCCGGTGTCGGCGCCCGCGACGTTGTCGCGCGACGAGCGGCTGCATCTGATGCGGCAAAAATCCATCAAACAGCTGCCGCTGTTCGATGGCAACGGTCGGCTCGTCGAGGTCGAGACCTTCGACGAACTGCTCGCCGCGCCGCGCTATCCCAATCCCGTTCTCATCATGGCCGGCGGTCTTGGCGAACGGCTCGGCGCGCTGACGCGGGACCGCCCGAAGCCGATGCTCGATGTCGGCGGACGGCCGTTGCTCGAAACCATCGTCCGCAACGTCGTGCAGCAAGGTTTTCGGAACATCTTCATATCGGTGAACTACAAGGCCGAAATGATCGAACAGCATTTCGGCGATGGTTCGGCGCTCGGTGCTGCGATCCAATATGTCCGGGAAATCGAGCGCCTCGGCACCGCAGGCGCGCTCGGGCTGTTGCCGCAACCCTCGGACTGGCCGGTGGTGGTGACCAACGGCGATATTCTCACCACCATCAACTACGGCGCATTGCTCGACTTCCACAACGGCGCCCAGGCCGAAGCCACCATGGCGGTGCGCGAGCACAAGGTGCATGTTCCCTATGGCGTCGTTACCGAGTCCGAAGGTTATCTGCAGGCGATCCGGGAAAAGCCGACCGAATCCTGGTTCGTCAGCGCCGGCATCTATGTGATCGGACGCAAAGGTTTCGATCAGGTCGAGCGCGGCGTGCGTATCGACATGCCCGCGGTGCTGGAGCGTATCGTCGCCGACAAGGGCCGCGTTGCGATCTATCCGATCCGCGAATACTGGCTCGATATCGGCCGGATGGAGGATTTCGAACAGGCGCACGCGGAATTTCACGAGGTCTTCCCGTGACCTTGCCGAACGCGCTCGTCGTTGGTCTCGGTTCGATCGGGCAACGCCATGCGCGCGTGCTCCGGGAGCTTGGACACACGGTTGCGACGGTGAGCCGTCGCAGCGGTGGCGACTACAATTCGATTGCCGAGGCCCTGCGTGAGGCCCGTCCCGGATATGCCGTTGTCGCCACCGAAACATCCGTTCACGCCGAGGGGCTGCGCGAACTCGCCACGGCCGGCTTTCGCGGAACGGTGCTGGTCGAGAAGCCGATCTTTTCACGCCGACAACCCGCCGCGGACTATCCCTTTGCCGATCTTTTCGTCGGCTACAATCTGCGCTTCCATCCGGTCGTGACTGCCTTGGCCGAGCGGCTGCGAGGACGGCACGCGATCACGGTCTCGGCCTATGTCGGCCAGGATATAAGGGATTGGCGGCCGGGGCGCGATCATCGCAGCACGGCGTCGGCAACCGTCGCGGCCGGCGGCGGCGTGCTGCGCGACCTCAGTCACGAACTGGATTACCTGCTCTGGCTGTTCGGTCCGTGGCGCCGCGTCGCCGCGCTCGGCGGCGCCTCCGGAGCACGGCAGCTCGAGGTCGACGATCACATCGATCTGCTGCTGGAGATGCAGGGCTCGCAGGCCGTGCAGGTGCATATGGATTATCTGGACCGGCAGGGATTGCGCAAAATCCGCGTCAATCTCGAGGACGAGACGATCGAAGCCGACATTGTCGGCGGACGTCTCACCGTCAACGGCGCCGCCACCGAATATTCGACCGAACGTGACCAGAGCTACCGCGACATGCACGTTGCCGCGCTCAAGGGCCTACCGCCGGTCTGTTCGCTGTCCGAGGGCCTCGCCGTCATGGAGCTGATCGACGCCAGCGAACGCGCGCTGGATTCGCGGGCGTGGGTCGTGGCATGACGATGATCTGCACCATATGCGCGCGCGGCGGCTCCAAGGGCGTGGTCGGCAAGAACGCCCGCGAGCTGCTCGGCAAGCCGCTGCTGGCATGGAGCATCGAGCAGGCGCGTCAGACCGGCCTGTTCGAAGCGATCGCGTTCAGCTCCGATTCCGATTTGTTGCTGCAGACCGCGCTGAAGTCGGGCGCGGATATCGCGGTCAAGCGGCCGGACGAGATGGCGACCGACGCTGCGCCGAAGATTCCGGCGATACGTCATTGCCTCGAGCAGGCAATTGCCCGCACCGGGAAAACCCCGGAGATCTTCGTCGATCTCGACGTGACCTCGCCGCTGCGGCTGCCGTCCGACATTTCCGGCGCGGTCGACCTGCTGCAAAAATCCGGCGCCCGCAACGTGATTACCGGCGCGCCGGCGCACCGCTCGCCCTATTTCAATCTGGTAGAGGCACGGGCGGATGGCAGCGTCGGCCTGTCCAAGGTCGTCGATCCGCCGATCGTGCGACGGCAGGATGCGCCGCGCTGTTTCGACATGAACGCATCGATCTATGCCTGGCGCGTCGGCGCGTTTCTGGAAAATCCCGCGGTGTTCTATCCGGACACGCGATTGTTCGAAATGCCGGAAGAACGCTCGGCCGATATCGATTCCGACCTCGATTTTATGCTGGTGGAACTGCTGCTGCGCAAGCGGCTGGAATCCACGGAGACCAGGCCATGACGGGATTCAAGGATCTGTTCGACCTCAAGGGACGCACCGCGGTAGTCACCGGCGGCTGCGGAATTCTCGGGCAACGCTTTGCAGACGGCCTCGCCGAATTCGGTGCGGATGTCGCGCTGCTCGATCTCGACGAACAGGCGTTGCAGAAGGTGGCATCCGAAGTTTCCTCGCGGCACGGCGCGCGCGTAAGAGGCTATGCCTGCGATATCACGCAGCCGGAAACAATCCGCCGCGTGGCGAAGACGATCGAGGCCGACCTTGGCCCGGTCTCGATCCTGCTGAACAATGCCGCCAGCAAGACCCGCGACGTCGATGCGTTCTTCGCGCCGGTCGCCACCTTTTCGCATGAGACGTGGCGCGAGATCATGTCAGTCAATCTCGACGGCATGTTCAGCGTCGCCCAGGTGTTCGGAACCCTGATGGCCGAACGCGGCTACGGCAGCATCGTCCAGACCGCCTCGATCTACGGCCTGATGGCCCCCGACCAGCGCATTTACGAAGGTTCCGAATATCTGGGGCGCGCGATCAACACGCCGGCGGTCTATACCGCCTCCAAGGCTGGCGTGATCGGTCTCACAAAGCACCTCGCCAGCTATTGGGGCGCGCAAGGTGTGCGGGTCAATACGCTGACCCCGGGCGGCGTGGAGAGCGGACAGAACGATACGTTCAAGCAGCGTTACGGCGCCCGGGTTCCGCTCGGCCGGATGGCGCGCGCCGATGAAATGGTGGGTGCGGTGCTGTTCCTGGTGTCGGATGCCGCGTCCTACGTGACCGGCCAGAACATCGCGGTCGATGGCGGACTGAGCGCGTGGTAAGCTCTCCCCGATGCTGAAGCGACTCGTTCAGAATACCGTTGTATCCGCGTTCGTCTTCGGCGGCGTCGCGGTGCTCGGCGTTATCGTCATTCCGATCATCATCCGGACGTGGGGCGTCACGGAGTTCGGCCTTATCGTGCTCGCGCGGCTGCTGCTGCCCAGCGGTCTCCTCGCCATCATCGATTTCGGCCTGCCGGAAGTCACCACGCAAGTGGTCGCGCGCGCGCGCGAGCATCGCGATTGGGCTGTTGCGGGTAGCCAGCTTCTGCTGCTGACGATCGTCTCGGTTCTGCTGGCGGCTGCGCTAAGCGGGCTGACATGGCTTGCCATTCCGTTCATCGTTGCCAGGTTCAAGGTCGAAGCGGCGCACATCGAAAGCTTCACGGGTATCCTTCGCTATACGGCGATTGCGAACCTGCTGCTGTTCCCCGCGCTGGTGTGGGAAGGCATCGTCAAGGGATTCGAGCGATACAGCCTGCTGCGGCTGACCGAGTTCCTGTCGACGGCAGCCTACGTCGCGGCCACGGTGTATGCGGCGCGTTCAGGGCAAACCTACGAAGTGGTCGCCTATTGCTTTCTCGGCAGCAATATCCTGCGCGCGCTGATCCTGCTTGGAGCGGCAGCCGCGGCCTTCACACATAGCGGCGCGACACTGTCGATGCCGACCCCCGGCGTCAGACACGATGTGATGACCCGCTGCTTTCTGATCATGCAGGGCAAGCTGCTCGGCGGCATCATTGCTCCGATCCAGCCGTTCCTGATCGGCATCTATCTCGGACCGCAAAGCGTCGGTATCTACGACACGCTGATAAGAATCCCCCGCCTGATCAAGGTGGTCGCGAGCCTGTTGACCTCGGCGCTGCTGCCCGTCGTCAGCCGGCTCGACCAGCGCGTCAATACCGAGCAATTCGACCGGTTTGGAGAAGCGGGCATTGCGCTGCTGCCGATGGTAACGGTTCCTCCGATGGCGGCCGCGGCCGTGCTGTCACCCGCGATCATGCAAGTCTGGATCGGCGCCCAGATAGCTCCTTACGCCCAATGGATGGGTGTGATGTTCGTGGTCACGATTGCGGTCCAATACGTCATCTTTGGCAACGTCCTGTTCATGACCCGGACCAAAGTGCAGGCCCGGCTCAACCTGCTGATGGTGATCCAGCTCGTGATCTGGGCCATCATCACGTTAGCGACGACACATTTGTTTGCCGAACGCGCCTTCATTCTCGGACAGGCGATCGCAACGGTCGCGACGTTACCCTGGCAGTTGTCGATCTTTGTCAGGGAACTCGGGATCGATCGGAAACGGTTCCTCGCGGGGACCGCCATCCACCTTGCGATTCTATTGCTGGGTACGATGGCGTTGCTGGCGTTCCTGCACTTTAGACCAGATCCAGGAATCTGGATGATCGCCGTGCTGATCTCGGCCTACAGCGTCGCCGCCTGGATCGCACAATATCTGCTTGTGCTCGATGGCAGGGAGCGCAGCCTTTTCCTTGATTTCGGACGATCCTTCCTCCGCCGGCAGGACGCCTCACCCGCAATACTTTAGAGGCTGGAAAAGCCTCCTCGCAGGGTATATGACAAGCTCGTGCCCGGTACTACCTTAATACCTGACGTCGACGCTTCACCCGTTCCGCAATTGGTATCCGCGACTGCTTTCACGTCCTGAAGCGAGCCCACATGACCATGGTCAACGCCGTCACTGCCGCCTCCGCTCCAAAAAAGCAGAAGATCAACCAGTTTCGCCGCCTGCTCTGGCATGTGAACCGGACCGACCTCGGTTGGGTCACCAAGACAGCCCTCACCAGCCTGCAACTGGGCGCCCGCGCCAAGCGTATCGAACTGCTCAAGACGCTCCCGGTAACGTCGGAATGGAGCGAGGCCAGCCGCAAGCTCGGCGAAGAAGGTCATGTCGATGTGACCTCGCTGGTCGACCGCGGTCTCGCGGAGACCGTGGCGGGCGTTGCCGACAACAAGGTCAGCCGGCTTGAGGAACTCAAGGGCAAGCAACAGCTCGGTCACAAATCGTTCTGGGTCAGCCTGCTCGACGAGGATCTGGTCGACGGCGCGTTCGCCACCGATCATCCGTTCGTCCGCTATGCGCTGCAGCCCGGCGTTCTCCGCATCATGGGCGACTTCATGCACGAACTGCCGCAACTGTCGGATGTTCTTCTGACATTGTCGCAGCCGACCGAGAACAAGCCGTTGAGCTATTCGCAGCTCTGGCATCTCGACCACGACGACAAGCGGGTCTGCAAGCTCTTCATCTATCTCACCGACGTTCGCGACAGCAGGGACGGGCCGTTGACCTTCATTCCGGCGCCGTCGTCCAAACCGTTCCGCAATACGGTCAAGAGCCACATGAGCGACGACAAGGTTTTCTCGAAAGTCGATCGCTCCGCGGTCAAGGAGATCGTCGCGCCGCGGCTGTCGTCGTTCATCGTCAATACCGCCCGCTGCCTGCATATGGGTAGCCGCATTCTTTCAGACCGGACCCGCCTGCTCTACACCGCGACCTACATCCAGCCGCCGCGCATGTATCCGGAACCGCCGGCCCGTTTCCGCGCGGCCGGCCCGTTGAGCGAAGTCGAGCGCACGGTCATGCGTCTCTGATCCGGACACCCCAAGGGCCCTTGAATCGTGCGCATCGGATGGGTGGTCGATCACCCCAAGCGTGACTTGGCGGGAAGCGTTTTGGCCGCCTATCAGCTCGTGTCCCGCGGAGCAACGGTTGCGATCGTCCCGATGTACGAACAGGGCGTCGATGTGCCGCGCCTCGGGCTTGATACGCTGGTGGTCAATTATGCGCGCGACGCCAATCTCGATTTGATGCGGAGCTTTGCCAAGGCCGGACTCGCCCTGCACGTCCTCGACACCGAAGGCGGTGTGCTGGCGGAAAACGGCGGCAACTCGCCGCCGGCCATGGCGGCCTATGTTCGCAACAGCGGCTATGCCGACATCCTCTCCGGCTATTTCTTCTGGGGCGGCCGGCTGCATGCGGCCTTTAACGACAACAAGACCATGCCATCCGACCGGCTTCATCTGACCGGATGTCCGCGGTTCGATTTCGCGGCGCCGCGATGGCGAACGCTGCTCGATGGCAAGCGCCGCGGCTATCTCCTGGTCAATGCCAATTTTCCGCTGGTGAATTCCCGGTTTTCGACAAAACCCGGCGCCGAACGCGAGGCGATGATCCGGGCCGGATGGGACGGCGCCTATATCGACCGCTTCCTGGCCGACCTGAAGCAGGTTTTTGCCAATTATCTTGTCGAGATCGGCCGCCTCGCCGCCGCGCGGCCGGACCGCGCGATCCTGGTTCGTCCGCATCCCTTCGAGAGCGAAGAGGTCTATCGCGCCGCGCTGGCGCAGCATTCCAATGTCGTCATCGACGGCGCGGGAAGCGTTCTCGACATGATTCAGAACGCGGCCGCAATCATCCACCTCAATTGCGGCACCGCGGTCGAGGCCGTGCTGCTGGAAAAACTGCCGGTCCAGCTCGAATATCTCAACACCCCTGCGACAGCCGGGCATGCCACGCTGCCCGCGCGCGTCAGCCGCGCCGTCACTTCATTCGACGAGCTCCTGGCGGTGGTCGATCGCCTCGACGAGGAAACCGGGAAATTCGATTTCGCCGGCGTGCATGGTGCCAATATCGAGGCTTTCTTTCATCACAACGACGGCGCGGCCGCGGAACGCGTGGCCGATATCGTGCTGCGCCCAGGCGATCGCCGGCAGCCCTTTGTCTCGCTTGCCGGCGCGTTGCGGGGCTCACGGCCCAATCCGAGCCTTGGCCAAATCGCCAAGGGCGCCGCCAGCCTGGCATTCGGATCGGCTGCGACCGAAAAATTTCGCACCTGGTTCAGTCCGGCCCGGCGCGACAAGCGGATTGAGCCTGCGGACGTCGGATCGTTGCTGCAGCGGATCGCCGTTCACGACCGGCGCGATCCCTCGCTTTTCACCGCGGCGCGGGCGCGATGCGTTGCGACGGGATTGCCGTTGGCCAGCATCGTCGTCGAACAACGTTCGCTGCGATCATGACAGCCTCATCCGAGATCATCCTGATCACCACGCTTGCGGAATACCAGACCCGATTCTGGATCCCGGTGGCGCAGCGGCTGCGTGGCGCCGGCCGCGAGGTCCGGCTGCTGGCCTTCGACGACCGCAGCGCGGAGATGGCAACCGCACAGGGCGTTGCCGTCGTCAACATGTACCGGACCGGACAAGGCAGCGCTCCGATCGAGGACGAAAAGGCTTTCAATGCGCGCATCGCGAGCTATGGCCTCGACGGAACCAATTTCCTGTTCAGCCACGAGCGCGTGACCTTCGGGATTCGCGATACCGCGGCGCTGCGCCGGCGGTTCATGATCTACGCCAACGCGATGGAAGCCGAACTCGACCAACTGGCGGCGCGAGGGCAGCGCGCGGTCGTGGTCCAGGAGCTCGGGGGCTTTCTCTCGGTCATTGCGTGCTTTTATGCGGCGAGGAAGCGCGGCATCCGGAACTGGTTTATCGAGCCGTCGTTTTTTCGCGGCAGGCTCTATTACACACCGGACAGTTTTGCGGCGCCCGAAACGATGGCCACGGCGTCGGAGCCGGTATCGTCAGAGGTTCGCGGTTATCTCGATGACACCCTGCGCCAGCGCGCGATCGTCATTCCACAAAAGGACCGGCATCAGTATTCCGCGGCGTTCAACAAGGTCGCCAACGCCCGCAACGCGCGACGCCTTGTCGAAAAACTCTGGGACCAGTTCGCGCTCGGCAAGCATCAGGAGTTTGGGCATAATCTCAGGCATGCCCGGGCGCACGCGGCGATGGCGCTCGGCGCCACGCGGCTGAAAAAACTGTATCGCCCGATGCCGGAAAGGCCGTTCGTCTATTATCCCCTGCATGTTCCCGCCGACATGGCGTTGACGCTACGCTCGCCGGAATATCTCGACCAGGTTGCGACGATCGATTTCCTGCTGCGCACGCTGCCGGATACGCATCTGCTGGTCGTCAAGGAGCACCCCGCCCAGATCGGCGCCATTTCGGCCGGCCGGCTGTTCGAGCTCGCCCGCCGCTTCGACAATTTTGTCCTGCTGCCGCCGCAAACCAACAATTACGCGGTGCTGGGCCGAGCCGATGCCATCGTGTCGGTCAACAGCAAGTCGGGCGCCGAAGCCGTGCTATTGGGCAAGCCCGTCGTGGTCATGGGCGACGCCTTCTATCGCTCATGCCCGCTGGTCTTTGCGGTAGATCGTCTCGCCGATGTGCCGCAGCGTCTGCGCGAGGCGCTCGATGCGAAAAGCTTCGATCCCAGCAAGGCCGCTCCCTACTTCGAGACGGCGTGGCGAAAATCCTGTCCCGGCGAGCTCTATATCGACAACCCGCGGCAGCTCGACACCTTCGCGGCCTCGTTGCTGTCGGCCGTCGACGCGCCGTCGACGTCCCTCTGAAAGATCCAAGCATGCCGCTCGTTTCGATCATCACGCCATCGTGGAATGTCGAGCGCCTGATCGGCGAGACCATCGCATCGGTGCAGGCGCAGACGTTTTCCGACTGGGAGTTGCTGATTGCCGACGATTGCTCGACGGACAACACAGCCGCGGTGATCGAAAGCTTCGCGGTGAAAGACTCGCGCGTAAAACTGATCCGTCAGCCGCGCAACGGCGGACCGGCGCTGGCGCGTCAGGCCGCGATCGAACAAGCCACCGGCCGCTTTGTCGCGTTTCTCGACAGCGACGACCTCTGGCTGCCGGCAAAACTCGAGCGGCAGATCGCATTCGCGCGCGAGCATCGCGCGGCGCTGAGCTACACCGGCTTTCGCCGAATCAATGAGGACGGCTCCATCACCGGGCGCCTGTTCGTGGTGCCGCCTTCGCTGACCTATGGCCAGCTCTTGAAGAACACCTCGATCGCGACGCTGACGGCGATGATCGACCGCGATATCTCGGGCCCCATCGCGATGAAGAACGAAGGCTATGACGATTTCTGCCTCTGGCTCGATGTGCTGCGGCCCGGCCATGCCGCGTATGGATTGAACGAGGACCTGGCGCGCTATCGCGTCCGGGGCGTTTCGGTCTCAAGCCGCCCGCTGCGCTCCGCCGGCTGGGTCTGGCACATCTACCGCAACGTCGAACGGCTCTCGCTGCCCAGATCGGCCTGGTGTTTTGGACATTGGGCTGCCCGCGCCTGGCTGAAGCGCCGCCAGTTTTGACGGCCATCTTGTGGTTATATAATACCTCCATTCTGGTGCGTACCGATTAGGTGTTGGCGATCCCGGTCATTGCCGATACCACTCCGCCGGCCTCTCACGAGGCGAGAAACCTGCAATCCGGAAGCGGCGATGTCACTCGGAAAAAATTACAAAGACAGCAGAATCCTGGTGACGGGCGGCGCGGGGTTCATCGGCTCCCACCTTTGCGAGCGGCTGCTGGCCGAGGGCGCCGAGGTGATCAGCGTCGACAATTATTTCACCGGCAGTCGGAAAAACATCGCCCATCTCCTGACCAACCCGATGTTCGAGGCGATGCGCCACGACGTGACGTTTCCGCTCTATGTCGAGGTCGACGCCATCTTCAACCTGGCCTGCCCGGCCTCCCCGATCCACTACCAGCGCGATCCCGTGCAGACCACCAAGACCAGCGTCCACGGCGCCATCAACATGCTGGGCCTTGCCAAGCGGCTCCGCGCCCGCATCTTCCAAGCCTCGACCAGCGAGGTCTATGGCGATCCGCTGGTGCACCCGCAGCCGGAGGAATACTGGGGCAACGTCAACCCGATCGGGATCCGGTCCTGCTACGACGAGGGCAAGCGCTGCGCCGAAACCCTGTTCTTCGACTATTGGCGGCAGCACCAGCTGCCGATCAAGGTCGCGCGCATCTTCAACACCTACGGCCCGCGGATGCAGCCCGGCGACGGCCGCGTGGTTTCCTCCTTCATCGTCCAGGCGCTGCAGGGCGAGCCGATCACCGTGTTCGGCGACGGCGGGCAAACCCGCTCGTTCTGCTATGTCGACGACCTCGTCGAGGGCATCACCCGGCTGATGCTGACGAAAGAAGCCATCACCGGGCCGATCAATCTCGGCAACAATTCGGAATTTACCATCCTGGAACTGGCGCAAAAGGTCATCGAATACACCGGCTCCAAATCCAAGCTGATCTACAAGCCGCTGCCGCAGGACGATCCGCGCCAGCGCCAGCCGGACCTCGCCAAGGCGAAGGCGCATCTTGGCTGGGAACCGAAGGTCGCGCTGGCCGACGGACTGAAGGAAACCATCGCCTACTTCAAGCACTCGCTCGAACTTTGACGGGCCGCGCACGCTTGGCGGACATGCGTCCGGGCGCATGACAAAAGCAAAACTTTCGGCGATGGTGCGCCCGCCAATACCCCAAGCTTGAGCCTTGATCAACACCGGAGCTTTCCGAAATGCCTTTCCCGCGCGCCTCGCAGGCCCTGTCCCGCTTTACCGTGCTCGACCTGACCAGGGTCCGTTCCGGGCCGACCTGCGTGCGTCAGCTCGCCGACTGGGGCGCCAACGTCGTCAAGGTCGACGCGCTGCTGGAAGATGCCGGGGCTGAGCAACTCGGCGGCGCGCGGCGGGGATCGGACTTCCAGAACCTGCACCGCAACAAGCGGGCGATGACGCTCAATCTCAAGGACCCCAAGGGCCTTGCGACCTTCATGCGGCTGGCGAAAAAGGCCGACGTGGTGGTCGAAAATTTCCGCCCCGACGTCAAGGGCAAGCTCGGCATCGACTATGAGAGCGTGCGCAAGGTCAATCCGCGCATCGTCTATGGCAGCATTTCCGGCTTCGGCCAGGATGGCCCGTATCACAAGCGTCCCGGCTTCGATCAGATCGCGCAGGGCATGGGCGGGCTGATGTCGATTACCGGCGCTCCCGGCGAGGGCCCGATGCGGGTCGGCATTCCCGTGGCCGACCTCACCGCCGGCCTGTTTTGCGCCATGGGCATCCTGACCGCGCTGCTGGAGCGCGAAGTCTCCGGCGAAGGCCAGTGGGTGCAGACCTCGCTGCTGCAGGCGCAGATCTTCATGCTGGATTTCCAGGCCTCGCGCTGGCTGATGGAAAAGGATGTCGCGAAACAAGTCGGCAACGACCATCCGACCAGCATTCCCACCGGCGTGTTCAGGACCTCGGACGGCTACATCAATATCGCAACCGCCGGCGGCAAGATCTGGGAGCGCTGTGCGCAGGCCCTCGGCGCGGCCGAACTGATCAAGCACCCGGATTACGTGACCGCGCCCGATCGCTCGAGGAACCGCAAGGCGCTCAATGCGACCCTTAACGAGCTCACCGCGAAGAAGTCGACCGACACCTGGGTCAAGGAATTGAATGACGCCGGCGTGCCCTGCGGTCCGATCTATTCGATCGACCAGACTTTTGAGGACGCCCAGGTCAAACATCTCGGCATCGCGCAGGACGTCCCCAATGCCGAGAACCGCCATATCCGGCTGGTCGGCCAGCCCTTCAAGCTGTCGCGCACGCCGAGCAAGATGGCGGCCCCGCCGCCGGAATTCGGCGAGCAGACCGAGGAGTTGCTTGCCGAGTTCGGCTTTTCGGCGGGCGAGATCGCGGAGCTGCGCAAGGCCAAGGTGGTGTAGCGGTCTGTTGCGCTTTCGCGCGAACGACAATCCGGTCCGCCTCAAGAAAATGCATCAAGGCAAAGCGCTTGCGCCCGGTCCTGATTTAATCAGGACCGGCAAGGCCCTAGCCGGCGGTCTTCACGGGACGCCATAGCCGAGCCAGGCTGCCGAACGCCTTGTCGATCAGCGGCCAGAACAACAGCGCGAAAGCCAGCGTCGTGATCGAACCGACCAATCCGTTCGACCAGAACACCGTCATGTCGCCGCCGGAGCCGATCATCGACAGCCGGAAGGCGTCTTCGGCGCGGCTGCCCAGCACCAGCGCCAGCGTGAATGGCGCCAGGGGAATGCCGATCTTCTTGAAGACATAGCCGACCACGCCGAAGCCCAGCATCAGCCAGATATCGAACATCGCATTCTGGATCGCGTAGGCGCCGATCGCGCACGACACCACGATCATCGGCGCCACGGCCGCGAACGGCACCCGCAGGATCGAGGCGAAGATCGGCACCGTGGTCAGCACCAGCACGAGGCCGACGATATTGCCGAGGTACATCGAGGCGATCAGGCCCCAGACGAAATCCTTGTGCTCGACGAACAATAGCGGGCCGGGATTGAGCCCCCACACCATCAGGCCGCCGAGCAGGATCGCGGCGGTGCCGGAGCCGGGAATGCCCAGCGCCAGCATCGGCAGCAGCGCCGCGGTGCCCGAGGCGTGGGCCGCGGTCTCGGGCGCGAACACGCCCTCGATACGGCCCTTGCCGAAACTTTCGGGATCCTTGGAAAACCGTTTTGCCAGATTGTAGCCCATGAAGGAGGCGGCTATCGCGCCGCCGGGGGTGATGCCGAGCCAGCAGCCGATGAACGACGAGCGCAACAGCGTCACCCAGTATTTCGGCAGGTCTTTCCACACATTCAGCACCACGCGCAGGCTGATCGCGGCGGCATGCCCGCGCAACGCCAGCCGCTCTTCCATGGTCAGCAGGATCTCGCTGATGCCAAACAGCCCGATCACGGCGACCAGGAAGTTGATGCCGCGCAACAGTTCGCTGGAGCCGAAGGTCATGCGCAGCTGGCCGGACACGGTATCCATGCCGACACCGGCCAGCAGCAGGCCGAGCGCCATCGAGATCACCGTCTTGTGCTTGGATTCGCGCCCCAGGCCGACAAAGGAGCAGAAGGTCAGCAGATAGACCGAGAAAAATTCCGGCGGCCCGAATTTCAGCGCAAAGGATGAAATCAGCGGCGCCAGGAACGTGATCAGCAGCACCGCGACCAGCGAGCCGATGAACGAGGACGTGAATGCCGCGGTCAGGGCCTCGGCCGCCCTGCCCTGCTGCGCCATCGGATAGCCGTCGAAGGTGGTCGCGACCGACCACGCTTCGCCGGGAATGTTGAACAGGATCGAGGTGATGGCGCCGCCGAACAGCGCCCCCCAATAGATGCTCGACAGCATCACGATCGCCGAGGTCGGATCCATGGTGAAGGTCAGCGGCAGCAGGATCGCCACGCCATTGGGGCCGCCGAGCCCCGGCAGCACGCCGACGAAGATGCCGAGCACGAGGCCGACCATCATCAGCGCGATGATCTTCCACGTCATCAGAACCGCAAAACCGTGCAGCAGCAACCCAAAGGCTTCCATGAAGGACTTATCCTGTTCCGGGATTCATGCGTCAGTAGCCGAAGGCCGCCTCGAGCGGCCCCTTGGGCATGATGACGTCAAACGCGATGTCGAACGTCACGAACATCAGCGCGGTGAAGACGAAGGCGGTGAGCAGCGATTTCCACAGCGCGATCTTGCCGACCAGCCGCATGAAGCCCGCGATCAGCAGGAAGCTCGCGACATACATGCCGAGGAATTGCGTGGCGAGACAGAAAAGCAGCGTCGGGACGAACACCGCCATCACCCGGCGAAGCTGCGCGCGCGTCACGAATGTCTCCGCGTCCGCCTTGGGCGTCAGCAGCACGGTGACGAGGCCATAGAGGCTGGCGGCGCCGAGGATGACCGACAGATAGAACGGAAAATAGCCGGCCTGCGGCCCGGTCGAATCCCATCCGATGCCGGTGCGCCAATTGTCCCAGCCAAGCAGCAGCGCCAGCCCCAGCAGCAACACGCACGTCACCGCCTCGACAATGCGGGTATCGGCGACGGCCGGCGAGTCGGGCTCCGGCGCGGTAGGGTCGTCGACGACGATTTCAAGTTCGGAATTGGACATCGGGTGAGGTTTTCCGGTGCGCTGCGACAGGCGTTCCCTGCCGGTCGCGGCCTTAAGTTATCGAACGATAATTGGCTCGGCCAAGGGGATACAGCGCCGACGTCGTCGGCGTCAACTAATCTGCAATTGCAGAGTTTTAGCGGCCCGCAATTCGCTCCGGAAAGGCATGGCGGAGTGCATCGCGGTCGGCCTTCAGCAGACCGCGTTCGGTGATCAACCCCGTTACCAGACGTGACGGGGTCACGTCGAAGCCGTAATTGGCGATCGGCGAGCCTTCCGGCACCACGCGCACCGTCTCGATCCGCCCGTCGATGGTGCGGCCGGTCATGGTCGCGACCTCGTCGGCGGCGCGCTGTTCGATCGGAATCTGGCTCATGCCGTCCTCGATACTAAAGTCGATGGTCGGCGACGGCAGCGCAACATAGAACGGCAGGCGATTGTCGTGCGCCGCGAGCGCCTTCAGATAGGTGCCGATCTTGTTGCAGACGTCGCCATTGGCGGCGACCCGGTCGGTCCCGACGATGGCCATATCGACCATGCCATGTTGCATCAGATGGCCGCCGGTGTTGTCTGCGATCACCGTGTGCGCGACGCCGTGATGACCGAGTTCCCAGGCCGTCAGCGAGGCGCCCTGATTGCGCGGCCGGGTCTCGTCGACCCAGACGTGAACGGCAAGGCCTCGATCATGGGCGAGGTAAACCGGCGCCGTCGCCGTCCCCCAATCCACCGTCGCCAGCCATCCCGCGTTGCAATGGGTCAGGATGTTGACCGGCTCGCCCGGCTTCTTCCTCGCGGCGACCTCCTCGATCAGCGCCAGGCCGTGCCGGCCGATCTCCCGATTGATCGCCACATCCTCCTCGGCGATCTCGCCGGCACGGACATAGGCGGCCTCCGCGCGCATCGGGGGCGATAGCGGCCGCAGCGCCTGCCGCATCTCGTCGAGCGCCCATTTCAGGTTGATCGCGGTCGGCCGGGTGGCGATCAGCAACCCGTAGGCCTGGTCGAGGGACGCGTCAGAGACATTGGCCCGCATCGCAAGTGCCATGCCATAGGCCGCCGTTGCCCCGATCAGCGGCGCGCCGCGCACCAGCATGCCGCGAATCGCCTCGGCCGCATCGTCGACGCTGGCGATCCGCGCCACGACGAACTCATGAGGCAATCGCCGCTGGTCGATCGCGCCGACCGTCCAGCCATCCGGCTCCAGCCAGATACTGCGAAAATGCCGGCCGTCGACTTTCATGTCCGCAGCACCCGTCCCGCCACCGCGTCGAGCTTTTTCAACAGCGCCGGATCGCGCGCTTCGGGCGCGGTGATCAGCGCGGCATCGAGCGCGCGGTCCGAACCAACAGGGCACGGTTCGTGCTCGCGCGGAAAAATCGCAGCGAGACGCGCCACCAGCGCCCTCGCCCGCTCGGCATTCGAGTTCAGCACGCGAATGATGTCCTGCACCGTGACCGCGTCATGATCGGGATGCCAGCAATCGAAATCGGTGACCATCGCCACGCTGGCGTAACAAATCTCCGCCTCGCGCGCGAGCTTTGCCTCGGGCATGTTGGTCATGCCGATCACCGAATAGCCCTGCGCCTTGCAGGTCAGGCTTTCGGCGAGGCTGGAAAATTGCGGGCCTTCGATACAGACATAGGTGCCGCCCTGCGCCGCCGCGATGCTCTCGGCGGCTGCGGCGGCGGCCAGATGCACCGGCAATCGCGGCGAGACCGGATGCGCCATCGAGACATGCGCGACGCAGCCCCTGCCGAAAAACGAACTTTCGCGCCTGTAGGTGCGATCGACGAACTGGTCGACCAGCACAAACGTACCGGGCGGTAACTCCTCCCGGAAGGAGCCGCAGGCCGACAGCGAAACAAGGTCGGTGACGCCGGCCCGTTTCAACACGTCGATATTGGCGCGGTAATTGATATCCGATGGCGACAACACGTGCCCGGCGCCGTGGCGCGGCAGGAACACGATCGGCAGCCCGCCGATTGTGCCACGGCGAAGCGGCGCCGACGGCGCGCCCCAGGGGCTTTGGACCGCCTCGTCGCGGACGTTTTCCAGCCCCGGCAGGTCGTAGACGCCGGAGCCCCCGATAATGCCAAGAACAGCCTTTGCCATTGCGACTTCCAGTCCATCCCAAGTGTAAAAATGGCCCGTTTCCAAGCCGCCCGAAATGTTCGACTATATCGCGGCGCAATAATCAACCATTGTTCTCCGCGGAGGGGTCTTGTCATCATCCGACAATAGCGAAAAGCGCCAGTCCATCATCGATGCCTGCCTGCGCATGAACCAGCTCGGCATCAATCAGGGCACGTCCGGCAATATCAGCCTGCGCCATGAAGCGGGGATGCTGATCACGCCGACCAGCGTGCCCTACGAGGCGATGCAGCCGGAACAGATCGTCTATATGGGCCTCGACGGGGCGTTCGATCCCGGCCAGCGGCCGTCGAGCGAATGGCGCTTTCATCTCGACATCTTCAAAGCCCGGCCGGAAGTCAACGCGGTGGTCCACGCCCATCCGCCCTATGCGACCGTCCTCGCGATCATGGGCCTGGAGATTCCGGCGGTGCATTACATGATCGCCTGCGCCGGCGGCGATACCATCCGCTGCGCACCCTACGCGACCTACGGCACCCAGGAGCTGTCGGAGCACGCGGTCAAGGCGCTCGAGGATCGATCCGCCTGCCTGCTGGCGCATCATGGCATGATCGCCGTCGGACCATCGCTTGCGAAGGCGATGTGGCTTGCGGTCGAGGTCGAAACCCTGGCGCGGCAATATCATGGCTGCCTGCAGATCGGCACGCCGCCGCTATTGTCGAAGGCCGAGATCGACAACGTGCTTGGCCGCATCGCGGGATACGGTCCGGCCGCGGAGGAGTGAGTAAGCCTAACTTGTTTCGGAGGAACGGCGATGCAATTTAGCTGGCGTGGCCTCATCCTGGCGCCGCTGCCGATACCGGCATTATTCAGCGCGCTGATGGCCGTGGCTTCCGACAACAACAGTCCGGTGCTGGCGTTCCTTTTTGTGATGGTCCTCGGCTCGATCATAGCATACGGCAGCACGATCTTTCTGTTGTTGCCCTCGATGTATCTGCTTTCGCTTTGCCGGCCATTGTCATGCCTGAACGTTTGCGCGCTGGGCCTGGTGCTGGGCGCGGCGGTGTTCGTGCCGATAACGTTGATCGAGTGGAAGGCGAGTGGCCCGGATTCCGGACCTCCGACTGAAAATCCCCTGGTGTTCATGCTGCGCTTCGGCGCCGATCCGACAACGGCGATATATCCCGTTGCCGGGCTGGTGACCGCGGGGCTGTACTGGTGGCTCACGACGCGGCGGCGCGTGGCGCCTTGATTTGACCTACTACCGCACCATTCCGGACAGTATCGCCGCGACCTTGCTGCACCCTTCGGCGTTCAGGTGAATCCGGTCGGGCAGCACCATGCCGGGTCGTCTCAGTACGGATATGATGAGGCCCATCGCGTCGACGATCCTGACGCCCTTCGCTCTCAACTTGCCCTTGATCGCCGCAATATTCGCCGCCGCATCGACGGCGCCTTCCTTCAGCCGATGGGCATCGTTAAATCCGTTGATGGCCAGAATGACGATCCGGGTTCCGGCCGGCACCGCGCTATCGACGCGCGCCAGCAGCTCTCCCGTCGTCTCGCCGTTCACGCCGGCATTGATGACGTGCACCTGGGAGCCCCTGGCGCGGAGCATGCCCTCCAGCACGGCCGGCCACATTTCGTTCTCGGCGACATGCCCGCGAACCGCGCTATGGCCGAGCGCAACGATTTGCGCCGAAGCGCCGTCGGTGAAGAGAACGACGATGCCGGCCACGGCCAGCAGCAGCCTGCGCATGTTCGAACCGTCCAATGTATCCCCCGCTTTCGTCGGCCGCCTCACCAAAGCCCAATCATGTTAGAGCGCGGTTCGCCTCAGTGAAAGATGCGTCCGGAGTCGATGACGACGGTCTGGCCGGTCATGGTCCCGGTGCGGCACATCGTGACGACCATGTCGGCGCAGTCGTCCTTGTCGGCGGGTTTCTTCAGCAGCGAGCTCGACGCGGAGCGTTCGACCTGCTCTGCCCGCAAATTTGCCGTCGCGCGCGTGCCGTCCAGCAGGCCCGGCGCCACGCAGTTGACCAGCGTCTCGGGCGCCAACGCCACCGCCATGCAACGCGTCAGATGAATGAGCCCGGCCTTCGACACGGCATAGGCGATGGAAGAGCCGGTGGGGCTTAACCCTGCGACCGAAGCGATGTTGACGATGCGGCCCTGGCCCCTGGCCTTCATGACGGGAGCGACCGCCTTGGTCAGCAGCATCGGCCCCGTCAAATTCGTGGCCATGATCCTGCTCCACACTTCCGGCGTCAGGCTGTCGAGGTCGCCGAACGGGATCGCGATGTTGTAGGCGGCGTCATTGACCAGAATATCGAGGCGGCCGAAAACCTGCGTGACCTCGCCGACCAGCCGATCCACGGCCGCGCCGTCGGTGATGTCACAGGCGAACGCCTGTGCCTTGATCTGATATTGCGACCTCAGTTCGCCGGCAAAGCCTTCTGCCTGGGCGCGGCTCTGCGCGTACATGACGGCGACATCCACCCCCTCCTGCGCGAGCGCGTGGCAGATGCGCTGCCCCAGCCCGCCATTGCCGCCCGTCACCAATGCAACCGCGCCCTTCAGCTCCATCGCTTCTCTCTCCCTTAATTAATGCAGGCGCAGGTCGCCGCGCCGCCGGACATCCGTCAGGAAACGGACACCGGCCGTCACCCTTTTCTTGTATGGTAGTGTGATGGAAACGTACCTCGACGGGAAGCCCCCTGCCCACAGCCGGGATGCCCAGAAGCAATGCTACAAGGGCACCGTCATCCCCGGATGAGCGCAATTGCGTTTGCGTTCATCCCGAGGATGACGCTTCGAGATTTTTTCGTCCATCCAGCACAAATCGTAGGATGGGTTGAGCTCTTGCGAAACCCATCGCAGTCGAACCGCAATCGATGGGTATCGCTTCGCTCCACCCATCCTACGCGCTGACGCGCCTCCTCACCACGAGGGCTTGCTTGAGGGAAACCTCATCCCGAGGAGCGGCCTATTGGCCGCGTCTCGAAGGATAGGCTAAAGCAAATCGCCCTGCGATCTCGTCGCGTCCTACTTCGCGACGTCGCGTCCTACTTCGCGACAAACCCCGCTTGCGTCATCAGCTGCGTGTTGAGCGCGTCGTCTTCCTCGAGGAATTGCAGCATGTCCTTGCCGGTGAGGAAGATCGGCTTGAGCGCCTGCTTTTCCATGTAGTCCTTGTACTCCGGCGTCTGCGTCACCTTCTGGAACAGGTCGACATAGAACGCCTGCTGTTCGGGCGTCACCTTGCCGGGCAGAAACATCGCGCGCAGCATCAGGTACTGGACGTCGAGGCCTTCTTCCTTGCAGGTCGGGATATCGTTCCAGGACAGCGTATCCGTCACCTTGGCCTTGTAGGAAATCCGCTCCTTGTCGAACACGCAGAGCGGGCGAACCTGGCCGGCGCGCCAGACCTCGAGATTTTCCGAGGGATTGTTGACATTCGAATCGATGTGATTGCCGACCAGCTGGGTCGCGGCTTCGCCGCCGGACTTGTAGGGCAGATAGGAGAATTTCGCGCCGGTCTTCTGTTCGACGAACACGGTCAGCACGTTGTCCTCGCGCTTCGAACCGGTGCCGCCCATCTTGAATGGCGAGCTCGCGGCCTTGGCGGCGGCAATGAAATCCTTCACGTTCTTCGGCCCGGCGCTGTTGTCCCACAACACGAACTGATCGAGCGCGACCACCGACACCGGCGTGAGTTCGCGCCAGTTGAACGGAATCTTTGCCGACAGCGGCAGCATGTAGATCAGCGAATAGGCGATCAGGACCTTGTTGGGATCGCCTTCGCTGGACTTCATGTAGACCAGCGCTTCGGCGCCCGACGCGCCGCCCTTCAGCGACACCACCATCGGCTGCTTCATCAGATTGTTTTTCTGAATGGCCGCCTGCATCATGCGCGCCATCTGGTCGGAAGCGCCGCCGGCGCCGGCCGCGACCACGATTTCAACCGGTTTGGTCGGCTCCCAGCCGGCCGCGAACGCGGGCGCGCTGGCCAGCATCACCGCCAGCGTCGTGGCGGCCTTGACGAGTTTTTGCACGATTTTTCTTCCCTGTCGTCGTCGTTCCGGCGGGACCGGACACGGTTTGTTTGCCGCATTGTGTTCGCTAACGGGCACAACTTCAAGCAAACCGCCGCCCCGCCGCTTATGACTTTCGCCTAAGTAACAGGCGCGCGAAGCGCTATTTGCCCTTGAAAACCGGCGCGCGCTTGTTGAGGAAGGCGTCCATGCCCTCGCGGAAATCCTCGCTCATATAGGCGCGGAGAATGAGATCCTCGCCCTCGTCGCGCGACAGCGTCCGCCGGATGCGGCGCACCGCTTCCTTGGTGACTTCGAGCGTGATCGGCGCATGACTGGCAACCAGCTTCGCCGTCTCATCGGCGCGCTGCTGCAGGGTCGCGACATCGGGCACGACCTCGTTGAGCAGGCCAAGCGCCAGCGCCTCCGGCGCCTCGACCAGCCGTGCCTTGAAGATCAGATCCTTGGTTCGCGCCGGCCCGATCAGCGAAACCAGGCGGCTGATATTGGACATCGACAGGCAATTGCCGAGCGTGCGCGCGATCGGAAAGCCGATCCGCGTCGCCGCGGTGCCGATCCGGATGTCGCAGCAGGCCGCGATGCCGGCGCCGCCGCCGGTGCAGGCGCCCGCGATCGCGGCGATGGTCGGCACCCGGCAGGTTTCCAGCGCGCCGAGCACGCGATCGATCCGCGCTTCGTATTCGAGGGCGTCCTGCGCGGATTTGAAGGCGCGGAACTGCGAGATGTCGGTTCCCGACGCGAACGCCTTGTCGCCCGTGCCGGTCAGGATCAGGGCCTTGATCGAGCGGTCGGCATTGACGGCTTCGCAGATCGAGGCCATCTGCTCGTACATCGCAAACGTCAACGCGTTGCGCGCCTGCGGGCGGTTGAACGTGATCCGGCCAATGCCGTCTTCGACGGAATACAGCAGGTCTTCAGTGCCTTGTACTTCAGAGGATTGGATTTGGGCGTTCATGTCACGCTCTTTCTGTTCTTCTCGAAGAGCTCGAACTTGATTTCAGGCGGACCGCCTTCAGGCAACCGCAGCCTTCAGGCGACCGCAGCCTTGGGCATCGACACCACGTCGCGGCCCTTCAGCACTTCCATGGCCGTCATCACGCCGCCGCCGCGATGCGGCACCTTGGCGAGATCGAGGCCCATCTCGACACCGGCCAGCGTTCCCATCAGCATGAGGTCGTTGAAATGGCCGATATGGCCGATGCGGAACGCCTTGCCCTTGATCTTGCCGAGGCCCGTGCCCAGCGACATGTCGAAATTTTCCAGCACCACCTTGCGGAACGCATCGGCGTCGTGTCCCTCCGGAACCATGACCGCGGTCAGGGCCGGCGAATAGCAATGCGGATCGAGGCAGACCAGATCGAGGCCCCACGTCTTCGCCGCCGCGCGGGTCGCGGCGCCATGCCGCTTGTGGCGGGCGAACACGTTGTCGAGCCCCTCCTCCTCCAGCATCGCGATGGCTTCCTTCAGCGCGAAAAGAAGATTCGTCGCCGGCGTATAGGGGAATGTGCCCTGCTTGTTGATCTCGATATGGTCGGACCAGTCCCAGTAGGACCGCATGCCGCTGTTCGCCTTCGACGCGGCCAACGCCTTTTCGGAGATCGCGTTGAAGCCGAGGCCCGGCGGCAGCATCATGCCCTTTTGCGATCCACCGACCGAGATATCGATGCCCCAGGCGTCGTGCTCGAATTCGAGCGACGCCAGACCGGAGATGGTGTCGACCATCAACAACGCCGGGTGCTTGGTGCGGTCGAGCGCCTTGCGCACTTCGAGCGGATGGGTGACGCAACTGGTCGAGGTTTCGTTGTGGACCACGCAGACGGCCTTGATCTTGTGCTGCTTGTCGGCGGCGAGTTTGGCCTCGATCTGCGCGACGTCGGCGCCGCGCCGCCAGTCGGTCGGCAAGAACTCGACGTCGAGCTTGAACTTTTCGGCGATGCCGCGCCACAGCACCGCGAATTGCCCCGTCTCGGTCATCAAAACCTTGTCGCCGGGCGACAGCGTGTTGACGATCGCGGCTTCCCAGGCGCCGGTACCCGATGAGGGGTAGATGATGACCGGCTGTTTGGTTCGGAAAATACGCTTGATGCCCGCCAGCACGTCGTGACCGAGCACGGCGAATTCGGGACCGCGATGATCCATGGTCGGCATGTCCATGGCCCGCAGCACCCGGTCGGGCACATTGGTCGGTCCCGGAATCTGGAGAAAATGCCTTCCAGTGTGCAGGGTCATCTGGCGTCGTCCTTCCGGAGAATCTCGGGCTTCGATGGTCGCTTCGCGAGCCGCTCGCATATCACTATTCGGGCGCGTTGTCCCCCGCCCGGCGGGACCCGTCAATGCATAAGAAGGATGGATTTTTGGGCTAACCTACCATCTTCCCGGGCAAAATCATTCTATGCCGCCGCCCCGGCCTCGAGCCGGGCCCCTAACCGATGGCGTAGCCCGGATGAGCGCAGCGACATCGCGGGCGGCATTCCGGCATGTCGCCTCGCTCATGAAGTGATTTGCTCTGGAAGAAAAGCAAAATTTTCGGAAAATCGGCAAAGGGCTAGGCACGATTTTGCTGATTTGCCCGGCCGAGCCAAATCACCCTGGCTCGCTCGACATGCAGCCGTCAACGGATCGAGGGCTTCAGGCGGAACTCGATTTTTGCCAGTTTGGTGTCGCGCAGCAGCCCCAGGATGACCGGCGTGACGACATGCTCGGCAACATACCTTGATGATGAAAGCGTCAGATGGCCGTAGTCGAATGACATGATATCTTCAAGCGGGTCAGGGCCAACGTAGGTCAAGCATCCCTCGGGATTGCACAGGGCGTCGATCATTGAAACGTATCTGAGGTCGGACGAGCCTTCGTACCGCTGTTTCAGCACGCGGTCTTCTTCAAACAGGTCCGATCTCAGCCACCTGTTCAGGCGAGGCGGTGGATTGGACCAGAAGTGCCGTGCGAGAATGGCATGCAGCGGCAGTTGCCACTGCGGCATGGGCCCGAGCAACAAGACATTCCCGGCCCCTAGCGCCTTCAAGGATCGAGCAAGCTCCGTCCAATCCGTGGCGCCGTAGTCGCTTCGTTGGGCGATGACCACAATTTCCGGTTTGGCCTTCTCGATTGTCTGAACTGCGAATGAGTTGGAGCGGTCGCACGCATTATCCGGGTCCGATCCCATTCGCGGTAGACGGGGCAGACATCCCGACGTGGCGACCTGCATCATGGCCAAATCGGGCGGCAGTGTCGCTTTGAGTCCGGGGTCCAGATGCTGGACGTGCGAGTCGCCCCACAACATCACGCTCGGCCTCGATCCGGCTGTGCAGTCAGCCGATATCGATACTTTGCCGGCATTCGCGGCCAGATCATAAAAATTGCATTCGTCTCGCCACAGCTTCGCGAGGTTATGCGCTCTTACATATTCGTGGGCGGGCGCCGCGTTTTCAAAGGAAGCCACGAAGGCGCTTCGATCATCCAGATGGAGACATGCGGGGAGCGCAATCCCCAGAACGCCCAAAGTAGCCAACGCCGCAGATAGTCCTGCAATCTTGAGAGTCCCAAACTCGCCGTAACGCAGCGGCTTCTCGATCCACATGTAGGTCATGGACGCCAGAACAAAACTCGCGCCGACGGCTGCCAGCTTGAGCCCGGGCGACAACTCGCCCAAATTCACGGTCAGGAACGAAAGGATCGGCCAGTGCCATAGATACAACGGATAGCTGATGAGCCCTAAAAATACCGCAGCCTTGTTGGCGAGTAACGTCCGGTTCAGCCATGCATCGGCGCCAGCGGCGATAACGGCAACGGCACCGAACGTCGGTAACAAGGCGGCCCATCCGGGAAAGGCGGTCGATTTGTTGATGAAACACACCGAGACGACCAGGAGGACGAAGCCGATTGCCGAAATGGCATCCTGGCGTCGCGGTATCCATGCGCGGCTACCGGCATATGCCAGCAACGCACCGATCATGAATTCCCAGATCCGCGTGGCGGGCAAGAAGAATGCTGCGGCAGGATGGCTTCCGACGATTGCGATGTTGATCGCAAATGAAACGAGAAAGATCGCAGTGACGGCCCACGGGATGCGTCGCTGCGAGATTGCGGCAAGCGCCAATGGCCACACGATGTAAAACTGCTCCTCGACGCCAAGCGACCACAAGTGCAGAAGCGGCTTTGCAGTGGACACGACGTCGAAGTAGCTGTCCTCGCGCCACAGGATGATGTTTGAAAGAAACGTGGCTCCGGCCGCGATATGGGCTCCGAGCCGGGAAAGTTCCGTCAAAAAGTCCGAAAACAGGCCGGCGACCAGCACCGCCAACAACACGGTGACCAAAGCAGGCAACAGGCGCCGAACCCGGCGGCCGTAGAAGCCGCTATAGGTGAACCCGCCTGACGCGACATCGTGAAGAATGATTGTCGAAATCAGATAGCCCGAGATGACGAAGAAAATATCCACGCCGACGAAACCGCCAGGACTGAAACGGGGAAAGGCATGGAAGCCCAGCACGGCCAGCACTGCGATGCCCCTCAGCCCGTCGATATCGGGCCGATAGGCGATCGCCGTCGCCGCGCCTTTCTCGCTGGATCGCAATGCCACCGCCGGCTTCCAGCCGATCAGAGATCAAGCGAGGCTGGGAAATCGGTTGGCTGGCGCCGGTTGGCTGAATCAATCCTGACAAAACAACGCATGGAACCGCCCCACCCGGCATTTTCTTTTGGCTGCGGGACACGGTAATCACAACTCGTAAATGCAACCTGAAAGATCATGCCGGCATGCAATGTTAAATTGCTTGCAATGGCAGGCCATAGCGGGTCTGCACAATGGGACCAGCAAGGTTTGCGAGGCCGGTTCCACCTCCGCGGCGCGGCACACAAGCGGCGGCAAGTTCCACCCAGCGCGGCGGCTTCTTCTTCAGGACGCGCGCCCGGAGCGTTACCGTTTTCGCCCGCTCTGGATGATCTCGGTGTTGAAGCAGACCGGCTCGCGGTAGCCGCGCGACACCGTGACCAGGCCGGGATCGGCGTCCTTCAGCGCCTGGAACACCGGTTCGGTCGCGCGCCAGAGCGGCATATGGCCTTGCAGCGCGCCGTCGTGATGGGCCGGCATGAAGACGTCGGGCTTGTAGAGCCGGACATGCTCCAGCGCCTGCTGCTCGGTCGGCACGTTGAGGATGTCGGCGGACAGCCCGACCAAAGCGAGGTCGACGCCGCCGAGTTTCTCCGTCGCGGCCTTTTCGTAATCGGTGACGTGGCCGCCGCTGTCGCGGTACATGATGCGGAAACCGTCATCCAGCGTGATCAGATAGGCGATGGTGCCCTCGGTGACGACGCGCGGATCGAAGGTCCCGCGCGCCGCGATCGCCTTTTCCTCGGCCTCGGCTTCCGCGTCCGGCTTTGGCAGCAGCGAATTGTAGGCGCCTTCCAGCACCTGGGTGACATGCTTGTCGGGCTGTCCGTGCAGCGCCAGGATCGGCTGAACCGTAAAGCCGTCGAATTTCAGCAGCTCGCCGCCCTTGCCGGTCACGGTCCGGATTTGCGCGGCCGGTACCTGCTCGGACTTCAGGACATCCGTGGTGAGCGCCGCGCCGACCAGCGGCGCGCCGGTCCGGATGCCAACGGAGGCCGCGTCCGACATGTGATCGTAATGACCGTGCCCGATGATGATGGCGTCGGCTTTCCTGACGTCGGCGGCGGTAAATCCGAGCGGGGGATAATCCCGGCCCCGATCGAAATAGGCGTCGAGCAATATGATCCTGCCTTCATAGGCCAGCTCGAAATTGGAGAAACCGGTCCAGCGCACCGCGAGCGTATGCGGGTTTTGCGGCGCCGGGCCGCCGGTCGATGTCAGACGATCGGAGAAGCAGGCGGGATCGCGCGGCTGTGCCGTGAACGAGGTGGCCGCGAACGCATCGCTCTGGCCGGCGCGTGGATCGGCAAACGGCTGGGCGCAGGCGGCGCTGCACGAGAACGCCAGCGCGGCGGCGAGATGCGCCGCGTTGAACCGAAACCACATGAGTTGCCTTCCGATCTTTTCTTCCTGCTTGTTATTATTCGACCGTAACGCCCGTCATTCGCACGCGTTTCAGGTTTTGACGACTTTCAGGTGCGCCGGCGAATTCGATTCCGTCGGGTCTTCCAGCGACTTCATCGCGGCATCGACGCCGCCGGCCCGGTGCGGCACGCCGGCAGCGGCCAATCCCATCTCGACACCCGATAACGCCCCCATCAGGGTCAGCGCGTTGCATTCGCCGAGATGGCCGATGCGGAACACTTTTCCCGCGACCTTGCCCAGGCCCGAGCCGAGCGACATGTTGTAATTGTCGAGCACGATCTTGCGGAACTTGTCGGCGTCGTGCCCCGGCGGCATCAGCACGGCGGTCAGAACAGGCGAATATTCCGCCGGATCCTGGCACAGCACCTCCAGGCCCCAATGCGCGACGGCGGCGCGGGTCGCGGCGGCGAGGCGCTTGTGGCGGATGAACACGTTTTCCAGCCCCTCCTCCAGCAGCATCGCGATGGCCTCGCGCAGGCCGTAGAGCAGATTGGTCGCCGGCGTGTAGGGGAAGAAGCCGTTGGCATTCGGCTTCAGCATCTCCTCCCAATCCCAATAGGAGCGCGGCATTTTATTGGTTTTGGACGCGGCCCTCGCCTTTTCCGAGATCGCATTGAAACCGAGGCCCGGCGGCAGCATGAATCCCTTTTGCGAACAGCAGACGGTGACGTCGACCTTCCATTCATCGTGCCTAAAATCGACCGAGCCGAGCGATGAGATGGTGTCCACCAGCAGCAGCGCCGGATGTTTTGTCCGGTCCATCGCGGCGCGGATCAGGCCTACTCGGCTGGTGACGCCGGTCGAGGTCTCGTTATGCACCACCATCACCGCCTTGATGGCGTGCGCGGAATCCGCGGCTAGCTTTGCTTCGATCGCGGCCGGGTCGGCGCCGTGACGCCAGTCGCCCGGCATGAAATCGACCTCGACGCCCCAGCGCGCCGCCATCTGCCGCCACAGCGTGGCGAAATGGCCGGTCTCGACCATCAGCACCCTGTCGCCCGGCGACAGCGTGTTGACTATCGTCGCTTCCCAGGCGCCGGTGCCCGACGAGGGGAAAATGATCACCGGGCCGGAGGTCTGGAAAATCTTCCGGCAGCCCTCGAGCACCGTCGTGCCGAGCGCGGCGAACTCGGCGCTGCGGTGGTCGATGACCGGCATGGCCATGGCCCGCAGCACGCGATCCGGCACCGGGCTGGGGCCCGGGATGTTCAGAAAATGCCGTCCCTGATGCTGGGTCATGGGTCCCTCACTCGATCCGTTGCTTTCATCACTTTTGCATTCAAAATGCTCGACATCAACTCAATAATTGTACACAATTTCTGTCGACGCCCTCGCCTCAACCGTCTATGTTTCCGCCATGAAATCATTGATTCCCAATGACCTGGCCTCAACGGCCCTCGGAGAGCCGGTCCGGGAAGACCTGTCGCTGCACGACGAAATCCTCACCCGGCTGCGCGACCACATCGTCGAAGGCAACCTGCCCGACGGCAGCCGCGTTCCCGAGCGCCAGCTCTGCGAGATGCTGGGCATCTCGCGCACGCCGCTGCGCGAGGCGTTAAAGGTGTTGGCGGCGGAGGGGCTGGTCGAACTGTTGCCCAATCGCGGCGCCCGGGTGCGGCAATTGAGCGAGCAGGATCTCGCCGAATTGTTCGACATCATGGGCGGGCTGGAGGGCCTTGCCGGGCGGCTCGCCTGCGAGCACATCACGGACGAAGAGATCGCCGAGATCGAGCGGCTGCACTACGAGATGTACGGCTTTTACTTGCATCGCGACATGCACGGCTATTTTCGCGTCAACCAGCTGATCCACCAGAAGATCGTCGAAGCCTCGCGCAATGCGGCGCTGCTCGGCGCCTACGCCAACTTCGCCGGACGGATCCGGCGGGTGCGCTACTCCGCCAATTTTGCCCGCAAGCGCGAACGATGGGGCGAAGCCATGCGCGAGCACGAAACCATCCTGGATGCGTTGCGCCGCCGCGCCGGCAGCGAACTCAGCGACATCCTGTTCGTCCATCTGCGCAACAAGCGGACCGCCGCGGTCGAGCACGTCAAGGCGAGCCAGCCGGCGGCCTCCGAGCCGGCCTGAAAGGCCTGATCGGGCCAAATCGCATTTTGCATTCAAAATGCTGACGGCTTAGAACAGGACGCGTCGAGCGTTGCAACGGGATTTTGATGGCACTTGAGGACCAACTCAAACGCGAACTGACGGGCGAAGTGTTGTTCGATCGCTTCAATCGCGGCCGCTATGCAACCGACGCCTCATTCTACCAGATCATGCCGGCGGGCGTGGTCATTCCCAAAACGATCGACGAGGCGTTGCGCGCGCTGGCGATTTGCCGCGATCAGGGCCGGATCGTGACCCCGCGCGGCGGCGGCACCTCGCAGTGCGGCCAGACCGTCAACGACGGCATCGTCATCGATTTCTCAAAACATCTGAACCGCATCGTCTCGCTCGACGTCGACAACCGAACCTGCGTGGTCGAGCCCGGCATCGTGCTCGACGATCTCAATCGCCAGCTCAAGAAACATGGCCTGTGGTTTCCGGTCGATGTTTCCACCGCCTCGCGGGCGACGATCGGCGGAATGGCCGGCAACAATTCCTGCGGCGGACGCTCGCTGCGCTACGGCACCATGCGCGGCAACACGCTGTCGATGGATGCGGCATTGGCGGACGGCACCTTGCTGCATTTCGGCGAGGTGCCACGCGACCTTGCCAACCTCGATCTGAACGACAAAGGTCGAGAGCTGTTTCGCGACGTGCTGGCGCTCGGCGAGCGTGAGGCAGCCGAGATCGCCGAAAGATTTCCAAAAGTGCAGCGCCGTGTCGGCGGTTACAATCTCGATGCGCTGGTGCCACGCAACGCGGCCAACAACATGGCGCATCTTTTGGTCGGCTCCGAAGGCACCCTCGCCTTCACGGCGCAGGTCGAACTAAAACTGTGGCCGGTGATCCGCAACAAGGTGCTGGGCGTCTGCCATTTCGGCAGTTTCTATGAGGCGATGGATGCAGCTCAGCATCTGGTCAAGCTGCGGCCCATCGCGGTCGAACTGGTCGATCGCACCATGCTGGCGCTCGGGCGCGAGATCGCGATGTTCCAGCCGATCATCGCCACCGCGGTGCGCGGCGATCCCGACGCGGTGCTGATCGTCGAATTCGCCGAGGAGGATCAGGGCGAAAATTTGCGTCGCCTGAAACAACTCGGCGAGCTGATGGCCGATCTCGGCTTCGGCTGGGACAAGCCGCAACGCAAATGGGGCGGCGTGGTCGAGATTACCGACCCTGCCTTGCAGACCGGCATCGCCGAGTTCCGCGCCGCGGGCCTCAACGTGATGATGTCGATGAAGCAGGAAGGCAAGCCGGTCTCGTTCGTCGAAGACTGCGCCGTGCCGCTGCCGCATCTCGCCGATTACACCGAGCGCCTCAACGCCATCTTCGCCAAACACGGCACTCGCGGCACCATGTATGCGCACGCTTCCGAAGGCTGCCTGCATGTCCGTCCGGTCCTGAACCTGAAGCTCGAAAAAGACGTCAAGGCGATGCGCGCCATTGCCGAAGAAACGTTTGCGATGGTCCGGGAGTACAAGGGATCGCATTCCGGCGAGCACGGCGACGGCCTCGTGCGCTCAGAATTCCACGAGACGATGTTCGGCTCACGCATCATCGAAGATTTCAGGGAGGTGAAACGCCGTTTCGATCCGGAAAAACTGCTTAATCCCGGCAAGATCGTCGATCCGCCGAAGATGGACGATCGCGAATTGTTTCGCTATCCGCCGGATTATCGCGTCGGCGAACTGAAGACCCGGCTCGACTGGTCGGCCTATCCCGGCGCCGGCGGCGGCTTTCAGGGCGCGGTCGAGATGTGCAACAACAACGGCGCCTGCCGCAAGCTCGAAGGCGGCGTGATGTGCCCGTCCTATCGCGCCACCCGCAATGAAGGGGATGTCACGCGCGGCCGCGCCAATACGCTGCGGCTGGCGATCTCGGGCCAGTTGGGGCCGGATGCGCTTTCGTCCGACGAGATGATGGATACGCTAAAGCTTTGCGTGTCCTGCAAGGCCTGCCGCCATGAATGCCCGACCGGCGTCGACATGGCCAAGATGAAGATCGAAGTGCTGGCCGCGCGGGTGGAGAAGCACGGGCTTTCGCTGCGCGACCGGCTGGTCGGCTATCTCCCGCATTATGCGCGGCTTGCTTCCCGATTTGCTCCGCTCGCCAACCTTCGCAATCGAAATTCTCTGTTGCGCCTGTTGCTGGAAAAAACCGCCGGCATCAGCGCCAAACGGACGCTGCCCGCGTTCCGGCGCGATGTGTTTAGTTCAAGCGTCGAATCCGTCGGTCAAGCCTACGGCCGCGAAGTCGTGCTGTTTGCCGACACCTTCAACCGCGCCTATGAGCGCGAAAACCTCGACGCGGCGCTGCGCGTGCTGGTCGCGGGTGGCTATCGCGTGCACATGCCGAAGCCGGTCGATGCCGGCCGTGCCCTGTGCTGCGGGCGGACGTTTCTTTCGGCCGGTCTCGTCGAGAAGGCGCGAGCCGAACTCGATCGGCTGGTTGCGACCTATGCGCCGTTCGCGGCGCGCGGCGTGCCCATCATCGGCCTCGAGCCGAGCTGCCTGCTGACTTTGCGCGACGAGTTGTTGTCGTTGCGTTCCGATGCCGTCGCAAAAAACATCAGCGCGCACGCCTTGCTGTTCGAGGAGTTTCTAGTGCGCGAGGCCGAGACCGGTCGCCTGCACCTGCCGCTGGGTCCGATCGCCACCAAGGCGCTGCTGCACGGCCACTGCCACCAGAAATCCTTTGGCGCATTCAAGCCGGTGGAAAAAATCCTGCGGCTAGTGCCCGGTCTGACCATCGAAACGATCGAGTCCAGTTGTTGCGGCATGGCCGGCGCGTTCGGCTACGGCGCGGACACTTATGACGCCTCGATGCAAATGGCTGAATTGTCATTGCTGCCGGCGGTGCGGCGCGCGGATGACGCGGCGCTGATCGTCGCCGACGGCACTTCGTGCCGACACCAGATCAAGGACGGCGCCAACCGTGACGCCATCCACGTTGCGCGCGTGTTGGCGATGAGCCTCGACGCACAAACCTTTTCCGTTTCTCAACTAAAGGAATCCGCTCATGGCTGAACTAACCCTCGACGTCGCCCGCAAGATCCTCGATGTCGCACTGGCAAAAGGCGTGGAGAAGAAGCTGAAGCCGTTGGTCGTCGCCATTCTCGATACCCGCGGCTGCATCAAGATCACGGCGGCGCAGGACGGCACCAGCTTGCTGCGCGCGGAAGTCGCGCATGCAAAGGCCTATGGCGCGCTCGCCATGGGCATGGGCTCGCGGGCGCTGTATCAACGTTCGCAGGAGCAGCCGTCCTTCGTCGGCGCGGTGAATGCGTTGGCACAAGGCCGGCTGGTGCCGGTGCCCGGTGGCGTGCTGATCCAGGACGGCACGACCTTGCTCGGCGCGGTCGGCGTCAGCGGCGATACATCTGATAATGACGAAGTCTGCGCCATTGCCGGTATCGAGGCGGCGGGATTGAAGGCCAATCCGGGGTAGCAATTTGCGGGTAGTTATTTTCCCGGCCACGACGGCTTGCGCTTTTCGCCGAACGCCTTGAGGCCCTCCTTGGCGTCTTCGGTCATTGCGAGCAGCGCGATCTGGCTTTCGGTGTAGGCGATGCTCTCGTCAAACGACATCGAGGCGATCGCGCGCATGGCGTATTTGCCGCGCCGGATTGCAGTCGGCGATTTGTCGACGAGGCGGCCGACCAGCCAGTCGATTCTGGCGTCCAATTCCGCTGCGGGTACCACATAGTTCAGAAGCCCGGCGGCCAGCGCCGATTTGGCGTCGAACGGCTCGCCGGTCAGCGCCCATTCGTTGATGAGACGCCGCGGCGCGATCGATTGCAGCAGGCTCAGCACCTGCATCGGGAACACGCCGACCTTCACCTCGGGCAATCCAAAGATGACGTTCTCGGCCGCCACCGCCATGTCGGTCATGCACAACAGGCCCATGCCGCCGGCCATGCAGACGCCGCCTACCCGCGCGATCGCCGGCTTGGTGGCGTTTTGCGACAGCCGCAGCAAATCGGCATAGTCGACGTTCGGTTTGGCAAAATCCATCGAGAACGCCGCGCCGCTGTTTTGCAGGTCGGCGCCGGCGCAGAACGCCTTGTCGCCGGCGCCGGTCAGGACGATGACGCGCACTTCCTTGTCGTCGTGCGCGGTCCGATAGCCTCTGGCGATGCCCGCGATCACGTCGCCATTGATGGCGTTGCGCTTCTCCGGCCGGTTGATGGTGATCCAGAACGCGTGGCCGCGTTTTTCAAGGAGTACGCTGCTGTTGTCGGTCATTGCCCTGCTCGCTCGCCTGATGGAATTCCGGCCGACATTAGAGCGTTTTCGAGCGAAGTGGCTACCGGTTCGCGTGAAGAAAACGCGTCAAAACAAGAATCGAGAGATTCGGTTCTGATTCCATCAGGACCGAAGCTCTGGGCGGGAAAGCCAGCAACTGCAGGCAGGATTTGCGACTGTTCAGGGCGTCGGAATCGCCGGAACGGCCTTCTTGATCCAGACCTTGTTGTCGTGGAAAGCGGCGCCTCCGACCGGCGCAACGGCCTCGGCACCGGTCAGCATGTTGATGCCGCGTCCGCCGATATGGGATTTGTTCGGGTGTACCGATTCCGCAATCAGCACGCCGCGCCGCACGCCGTCGAATAGCTTTGCGGTCAGCGTGGTCTCGCCGCGCATGTTGCCGAGCGTGACGGCATCGCCGTCGGCGATGTCGAGCGAGGCGGCATCGAGCGGATGGATCATCACGCTCGGCGCGCCCTCGCGGGCCTGCGATGACGGCGTTTCGTTGAAACTGGTGTTCAGGAAGCTGCGCGACGGGCTGGTGGCGAGCCGGAACGGGTGGGCGTCGTCCGCTTCCTCGATGATCGCCCAATGATCTGGCAGCGTCGGCATTTGATCCCACGCGCCCATCATGCCGGCATTGCCGAGCGGCACATGGGCCCAGTCGGCCTTGAAGTGGAACTTCTTGTCGGCATGCGCAAACCCGTCGAGATAATGCGAGGTTCGGAAATCCGGCTGCAGATCGCGCCACAGATCGGCCTGCAGCTCATCGACGGTGCCGCGGCCGCTCTTCTGCAACGTCACGTCGATCAATTCGCGCGCCGACATCTCAAAGCCGGGATGCTCGGCCTTCAGGCGTTGCGCGAGACCGGCGAATACCTCGTGGTTGGAGCGGCATTCGCCCGGCGGTTCGATCAGCTTGGGCCCGACCGAAATGTGCTGATGGCCGCCGCCGTAATAGAGGTCGTCGTGCTCCATGAACATCGTTGCCGGCAGCACCAGGTCCGCCATCAAGGCGGTTTCGGTCATGAACTGCTCATGCACCACCGTGAACAGGTCCGGGCGGGCGAAGCCCTGCCGCACGAGCGCCTGCTCCGGCGCGACCGTCATCGGGTTGGTATTCTGGATCAGCATCGCCTTGACCGGCGGGCCATTCTTCAGCGCCACCGGATCGCCGGTCAGGATGCGCCCGACCTTGGACTGGTCGAGCACGCGGATCGAAGGATCGATCGCGTCATGCGCCTCGATCACCGACTCGTCGAATTTCCAGATCGCGTAATTGTTGAAGAACGCGCCGCCGCCTTCGTGCTGCCAGGCGCCGGTGACGGCGGGAATGCACAGCGCCGCATGCATTTGCGCCGCGCCGTTGCGGCTGCGGGTAAAACCATAGCCGAGACGGAAAAAGGTCCGTTTTGTCTGCCCGACCGCACGCGCAAAGGACTCGATCTCGGCAACCGGGACGCCCGATATCGCCGAGGCCCATTCCGGCGTGCGGGTCCCAAGATGCGCCTCGAGCTCGGCGGGGCAGTCGGTGTAGCGTTCGAGATAGTCGCGATCTGCAAAACCCTCGCGGAACAGCACGTGCATCACGCCGCAGGCGAACGCGCCGTCGGTGCCCGGCCGAAGCAGGATCTTGATATCGGCCTGCTTCATGGTGTCGTTGTTGTAGACGTCGATCGCCGCGATTCTGGCGCCGCGCTCTTTCCGGGCGCGGGAGGCGTGGGTCATGACGTTGACCTGGGTGTTTACGGGGTTGGTGCCCCAGATCACCACCAGGTCGGACACACCCATCTCGCGGGGATCGACGCCGGCGACCTTGCCGGTGCCGGCAGCGAATCCCACTCGCGCGATGGTGGAACAGATCGTACCGTAGAAGCGCGAATATTTCTTCACATGGGTGAGACGGTTGATGCCGTCCTTCATGATGAGACCCATGGTGCCGGCATAATAATAAGGCCAGACCGATTCGGAGCCGAATTCGCGCTCCGCCCGGTTAAACCGTTCGGCGACCTCGTCGAGCGCATCATCCCAGGAGATGCGCGCGAACTTGCCCGATCCCTTGGGACCAACCCGGAACTGCGGATACGTCACACGGTCCGGATGGTGGATCCGCTCGGCGTAGCGGGCGACTTTGGCGCAGACCACGCCGGCGGTGTAGGTCTGCAGCTTGGAACCTCTGACCCGGCCGATGGTGGAACGGTCGATCACCTCGATATCGAGGGCGCAGGCCGACGGACAATCATGCGGACAGGTGGAATGCCGGATGTCGATCTTGGCGCGCTGGTTCATGCGTCGATAGCTATCACCAAAAGCGGCGACCGCCGAGGGTATTTATTCGGCAACACCAGCGCAAAACCGCGCATTTGCCATGCGCTATGCCCCGAGATAGGCCCCCCCATTGGCGTGGATGGCCTGCCCGTTGATGTAGCGGGCGCCCGGACCGCACAGGAACCGAACCGCCGCCGCGACGTCTTCCGGCTTGCCCCGCGCGCCGGTGATGGTCTGGTGTGTCAGATGATGCGCCGGCTCGGGCGTGCCCTTGGCGCGCGGCGCGCCGATCAATCCGGGCACCACGCAATTGACGGTGATGCCATCGACGGCGAGATCGTGCGCCAGCGCCCGGGTAAAGCCGATGATGCCGGCCTTGGCCGTCACCACATGGGCGCGGCTTTTCGCGCCGGTGTGCGCGCTGAGGCCGCCGATGTTGACGATCGTGCCGTGGCCGGATTGCCGCAGCGCCGGCAGGCACGCCTTTACGCAATGGAAGGCGCCGTCGAGCGTGACATCCATGATCTCGCGCCATTCGGCATAGCTCATCTCGCCGAACGATCTCTCTCGCCGCAACGCGGCATTGTTGACGAGAATATCAGTGCGGCCGAACTGTTTTACGACCGCGTCCGCCATTGCCTGCACCGCATCCGCATCCGCGACGTCACCGACAACAACCAGCGCCTTGCCGCCGAGAGTCTCGATCTCGCGCGCGACGGATTCTGCTTCGGCGCGCTTGCTGCGCACGTTGATCGCGACGGCCGCGCCACCATCCGCGAGCGCCAGCGCGATCGCACGCCCGATATTGCGTCCGGCGCCGGTGACGATCGCGACCTTGCCGTCGAATTCCCTGCCGCTGGCCACGATCACTATCTCCGCAATGCGCTCAAATCGATCCGGCCTTGATACAGCCCCGCCAGCAGCTTTAGCGTTACGTCGCTTTGTGCGTCATCCCAACCGCCGTGTTGGGTGTTGAGCCTGAACTTGTCCGTTACATCCTGCCGGGCCAGCGGCTCCTGCGCTCCGCCTCGCAGATATGGCTGCCGTTCCTCGATCACACTGCCGTCCTTTATCGTCGCCCGGATATGGCCGGTGTAGTTCGCCGGATAGGGATTATCGGGATCGATGACGAACTTTACCCTGGCGGCGAGCGCGAGCACGCGCGCATCGCTGATCGCGGTTTCGGTGAACGCGCCGAGGCCCACGCCGCCATGCACGAAGCCGGTCGCAAGCAGGTAGGGCGTGGCGAATTTGGCGGCGTAGCCGTTGCGCGGCCGCTGCTTGTCGGCCAGTGGTTCCCACAGCCGATGCACGGTTCCTTCCGCGACCTCGCAGACGATCTCGGCGACATCCTCGGGCTTGATTCCACGGGCGGCCAACCGCCGGGCGCAATCGATATAGGGTTGCGCCATGGTTCCGCACGGATAGGGTTTGAACGCTAGGGTATCCGTGACCCAGCGATGGCCGAAATCGCCGATCAAGGCCTCGTAGTCGCCCTCGTTGGTATGGGCGAAGCCATGGAACAGTCCGTGGACGCCTTCGAATACCGTACGCGGACCGACAAATCCCTGCTTTGCCAGTAGCGCAGCACGGATTCCCGACTGCGCCGCCCATCCGGCATGCAGCCGCTTAGTCCAGGCGCCCTCGGCGAGATACTCGATGATGCCACCGGCCATGCTGCCGGCAATACCGAGCGCGTCGACGATCTGCCTTGCGTCAAGTCCGAGCGCAACGCCGACGCCGGCGGCGGCGCCCATCGCGCCGAAGATCGCGGTGGGGTGGAAGCCTGCTTTATGAACCGCCTTCGGCACCACGAGGCTCAGCCGGCACAGCACTTCGGTGCCGACGGCTATCCCGATCAGCGCCATGCGTCCATCGGGATTGTGGCGTTCGCCTGCCGCGAGCACCGCCGGCACGATCACCGCGCCGGCATGCACCGGGCCGCCCTCAAAGGTGTCGTCGAAATCCTCGCCGTGGGCTGCCGTGCCGTTGACAAAGGCCGCCCCCGAAGCGGTCAGCGTCCGCTTGTGGCCGATCACGGTGCACGGCCCGTCGTCGTCCCAGCCGGCCAGCGCGCTCGCAACGTAATCCTCGTTGCGCGCGGTGACGCACAAGCCGGCCACATCGATCAGAAGATCCTCGCATTTGCGCGTCGTCGCCGGCGGCAGCACGCCCGACCTCAGCGCCACGATCTTGTGAGCGAGCGCTTCCGAGACGGACGTCTTTGGCAATTCCGATGTCATGTTCGTTCGACCGCCAGGGCAATCAGACGTGGAAGATCTTGCTGTAGCGGGCCTTGATGGCGTCACCTTGCTGTTCCACGGCGGCGGCATCGTCTTTCATGGTCTTGATGTCCTTGAACGGCTTGCGGCCCGGCTTCTCCTGCGTCTGTGGATGCACCGAGCGCAGGCCGCCGGTATCGATGATGAGCTGCTGCGCGTCGCGGCTGAAGCAAAACGACTGGAACAGCTTTGCGGCGTTCGGATTGGGCGAGCCTTTGAAGATACCGTTGGGACCGATGATAAGCGGCGAGCCTTCAGTGGCATAGACCGGCTCGACCGGACGGCCCGCCTCCTTCATCTGGAAAATGTTGTATTCGTTGCCGTCAGCCATCACGGCGCGTTCCCCGAGCTCGAGCTTTTTCGGCGGGTCGGCCGAGGATTGCACCTGCATGATGTTCTGCTTGGCGAGTTGTTCGAAGAAACTCCAGCCGAGATCGCGCTGCATCTGGTAGGTCGCAGTCATGATAGTGCCGCTGTAGCCGGGATGCGCCTTGACGATCTTGCCCTTCCATTTGGGATCGAGCAGATCGGCAAAGCTTTTCGGCGCCTCCTCCGCTTTCACCAGATTGGTGTTGTAGGCGATGATGCTGAGCCATACCCGCCAGCTCGCGAACTGGCCGTCCGGATCCTTGTGCTCGGGCGGATAGAATTTGGCGACGTCATCGGTTACGAAAGGCAACAGGATGCCATCGCGCTTCCAGACGATGAAATGCGCCGCATCGGACGAGTTCACTACGTCAACGGCGTGAATGTTGCTGGAATATTCCTGGCCGATGCGCTGGAATACGCGCTCCGCCCCGGTACGCTCGACGCGCACCGCTATACCGGGATATTTGACCTCGAACGCCCTGGCCAGCCTCTCCGCAACCGGCAGGTCGGTCGACGTGTAGTAGATGACCTGGCCTTCCTTCGTGGCCGCTGCGATCAGTTCCGGCGTCACCGGCTCGGCCGGTGGCGCATCCGCCATGACTCGGGTGGAGATTGCCGCGCCGGCAAGCAACGTGCCTGATCCTATCAGCACGTCGCGGCGGGTAATTTTGGGGTTCTTCATGAGGCCCATTCTTGTCGCCATGTTCGACGCGAAACTCGGTACACCGCAAGTTATCTTTTATTCCTATCGCCAGACCTGAGTCTATCGTCGACAGTGTAATAACTGGACAATTAGACTTGGCAGCCAGATAACCGGCGACCAGCGTGGCATGCAATAAAATCAGGGAGATTGAAATGACCGGCCCGAGGTTTGCCATTGCGCTTGCGACGACGTTGCTCGCGACCGCAATCCTCCCTGCGCCGCAAGGTCACGCACAGGACTATCCGACCCGCCCGGTCAGGATCATCGTCCCCTTCGGCGCCGGCGGCCCGGCCGATATCACCGCACGCCTGATCGGCGACAGTCTGCAGCGAAAATTCGGCCAACCGTTTGTGCCCGAGAACCACACCGGTGCGGGCGGGGTGATCGGCACCCTTGAAGTCGTCAGGTCGCCGCCGGACGGCTACACGCTGCTGATGATGTCGAATACCCAGACCGCGAATGAATCGCTGGTCCCGCAGCGCAAATATGAACTGATGCGCGACCTGGCGCCGATCGCGCCGATCAACTATTCCGACCTCGTCCTTGTCGTGAACCCGCAGGTTCCCGCCAAGACATTGCAGGAATTCATCGCGCTGGCTAAATCGCAGCCGGGAAAGCTCAACTTTGCCTCCTCCGGTCAAGGCACGCCCTATCACATGGCCGGAGAGCTTTTCAAAAGCATGGCCGGCATCGACGTGGTGCACGTTCCCTACCGCAACAGCGGCGATGCACGCAGCGGCGTCATCGGCGGTCAGGTCCAGATGATGATCGATGCCGTCACGACCATGGCGCCCAACGTCGTTGCGGGTCAGGTCCGCGCGCTCGCGACCACCGGCAAGAAGCGGTCGGATGTGCTGCCGGACGTGCCGACCGTAACTGAGGCCGGCGTCCCCGGCTATGAGGCGACCATCTGGCTCGGACTGATGGCGCCCGCGGGAACGCCAAAGCCGATCATCGACAAGCTCAATGCCGCCGTCAACGAGGTGGTCAAGCGCCCGGAGGTGGTCAAGCTCTGGGCCGCGCAGGGCGCATTGCCGATGTCGATGACCCCCGAGGAATTCGACAAATATCTGCGTGGCGATATCGTGAAATGGGCTAATGTGGTTAAGCAATTCGCCGACAAGCTGCAATAAAAGAGCTCGATTCAGATGCCCGGCATTCGATTCCGCCTCAACGGCGCCGAAACCGAGATCGATGCCGATCCCAATCTCTCGCTTCTGTCGGCCTTGCGCGGACCGCTTGGCATGACCGGCCCGCATTTCGGCTGCGGCAGCAATGAATGCGGCGCTTGCAACGTCATCGTCGATGATCACGCACTGGCCTCCTGCGACACCCCTCTGTGGTCGGTTGCAGGCAAGGACGTGACCACGATCGAGGGCCTGGGGACCGAACTGGAGCCACACCCGCTGCAGCGCGCATTCATTGCCGAGCAGGCGCTGCAGTGCGGCTATTGCGTTGCCGGCATCTTGATGAGCGCGGCTGCGCTGTTGAAGCGAAATCCGGCGCCCGCCGATGCGGATGTGAGGGCTGCGCTGGACCGCAATTTGTGCCGCTGCGGCTCGCATAATCGCATGGTGCGGGCGGTATTGCGCGCGGCGGACGAAATGGCGGCGCGATGACAGAGCCCGGCTCCCCTCCGCCCGCGCCGAAACTGCCGGTCAGCCTCGTCGCCAACCCGAAGCTGTCGTCGTGGGTTCGCTTCTCCGCGGAAGGACACGTGATGGTCTCGCCGGGAAAGGTGGAGATCGGCCAGGGCATCGTCACGGCGTTGGCTCAGATCGCCGCCGACGAACTCGACGTCGATATTGGTCGCGTCAGGATGATCCGGGCATCGACATCAGGCAGCCCCAATGAAGGCGTCACGTCGGGCAGCCTTTCCATTCAGCACTCCGGGCGCGCTATCCGGCATGTCTGCGCCGAAGTCCGCCAGATCTTCCTGAGTGCGGCCTCGGACCGCCTCGGCGTCGACGCCGACACCCTCAAGATCAAGGACGGCACCCTGTCGGGCCCCGGCAACGCGCGAACCAGCTATTGGGAACTCGCGGACGATATTTCACTGGATCGCGATGCGACACCCGGCGTGACGGCGAAATCGTCGACGCAACGAACGCTGGCTGGCAATTCCGTCCAGCGCGTCGATCTGCCCGACAAGGTTTTCGCGCGGCCGCGTTTCATTCACGATTCTCCTTTGCCAAACATGTTGCATGGCCGCGTGATGCGGCCGGAACTGTCAGGCGCAAAGCTCGCTGCCTTGAGCGAAGACCGCGCCCGTGCCGTCCGCGACCTGGTTGCGGTGGTACGCGACGGAAGTTTCGCAGGCGTGCTGAGTGAGACCGAAGACGGCGCTGAAGCCGCGCTCGTCGCGCTGCACAAGGGCGCATCCTGGTTGCCGGGTGCATCCTTGCCCGACGAAAACGGAATTGCCGCGTGGTTGAAAACCCAGCCGATGGAGTCGGTCGTCATCGACAAGCGGGTAGCGTCCGAAAGCCGCGCCAAGAACCGCACGGTCCGCCGGCAATATAGCCGACCCTATATCGCGCACGCGTCGATCGCGCCGTCCTGCGCCATGGCGCAATGGGACGGCGACCGCGTCCATGTCTGGACCCATAGCCAGGGCGTCTACTTCCTGCGCACCGATCTCGCGCTGGTGCTCAAATTGCCACTGGAGAATATCACGATCGAACATATGGAGGGCGCCGGCTGCTACGGCCACAACGCCGCCGACGATGTCGCGCTCGACGCGGTATTGCTGGCCAGGCAAGCCGGCGGCCGTCCGGTCCGCGTGCAATGGTCACGCGCCGACGAGATGTCGCATGCACCATTCGGCGCGGCGATGGCCATCGAGATCGAGGCCGATCTCGACGCGCAGGGCGAAATCGTCGAATGGCGCCACAGCGTCTGGAGCAATGGCCACGGCGCGCGGCCCGACCGCTCCAGTTCGTCGGCGCTGCTCGCGGCCACCGAGATCGCAAACCCCTACCCGCGCTACATTTCCACCAATCCGCCGCTCGCCAATGGCGGCGGCGCAGATCGCAACTCTATCCCGCTCTACGATTTCCCGTCGTGGCAGATCGACTGCCATCGCCTGCTGACCATGCCGATCCGGGTCTCCGCGCTACGAACACTCGGCGCGCAGGGCAACGTCTTTGCAATCGAGTCGTTTCTGGATGAACTGGCGGCTGAGAGCGGCGAGGATCCGGTCGCATTGCGGCTGCGCCATCTGCGCGATGTCAGGGCACAGGATGTGCTCCGCGCCGCCGCCCGGCGCGCGAACTGGAAACCGGCCAAACGCGCCGGCCATGGTCACGGCCTCGGCTTTGCCCGCTACAAGAACACCGGCGCCTATTGCGCCGTCGTCGCCGAAATCGAGGGCGCCGAGGATATTCGGGTCAAGCGGCTGACGATTGCCGTCGATGTCGGCGAGGCCATCAATCCCGATGGCGTGATCAACCAAATCGAGGGCGGCGCCATTCAGGCGACCAGTTGGGTGTTGAAAGAGCGCGTTCGCTTCGACAATGAGCGCATCACCAGCAACAACTGGAGCGACTATCCAATCCTCCGCTTCAGCGAGGTGCCGGAAGTGCAAGTCGAAATCATCGCGCGGCCTGATCTCGAACCGCTCGGCGCCGGCGAAGCGGCGCACGGCCCCGTCACCGCGGCGATCGCCAATGCGGTGTTCGACACGCTCGATGTGCGGGTTCGTCATCTGCCGATTACGCGCGACAGCCTTATCGCGGCCATGGAATTGAGCTCATGAACACACTCAACATTCTCAGCGGCGGCGCCGCACAGGGCCTCGTCGGAAGTCTCACGGCAAGATTCAAGGCGCTAACCGGCTTCGATATCGGCGGCGAATTCGGCGCGGTCGGGGCGATGGCCGACAAGTTGCGCCAGGGCACACCGTCAGACCTTGTCATCCTGACTGCGGCGATCGTTGCGAGACTCGCGGAAGAAAAGCTCGTTGACCCCGCCTCGATATCCGATGTCGGTTTGGTCGAGACGGCGCTTGCAGTCCGCACCGGCGATCCGCAGGTCAGCGCGCCGGACGCGGCCGCATTGCGTGCGGCATTCCTGGCGGCCGACGCCATCTTCCTGCCGGACACCAAAACGTCGACGGCCGGACTCCACGCCGCAAAGGTACTGGGGCAGTTGGGGATTGCCGACACGATCGCTGACCGGCTGAAAGTCTATCCGAATGGCGCGACCGCCATGCGCCATATGGCAGGGTCCGACGCCGCAAGACCGATCGGCTGCACGCAATCGACGGAAATCATCAGCACGGAAGGCGTCGTGCTGTCGGGATCACTGCCCAAAGGCTGCGACCTCGCGACGATGTATACCGCTGGCGTGACGACACAGGCGGCGCATGCAAGGCAGGCGCAGGCGTTGATCGACTTGCTGACCGGCGCCGGTCAGCAAGCGCAGCGAACCGCCGCGGGATTTCTCGGCGGTTCAAAATAGCCGCTATTTGGCCAGTTTCGTCAGGCCGGTCGGCGGCCCATCGATGCCGGTCCAGCCGCCATCGACGAACAACGTGCTGCCGCTGACGTAGCTTGCGGCGTCCGACGCCAGATAAGCGACGGCGGTCGCGACCTCGTCCGCGCTGCTCCAGCGATTGAGCACGGTATGCCCGGCGTACAGATTGTAGATTTCGGGTCGCTCCGTGATCGGGCGCGTCAGCGCCGTTTCGGTGATGCTCGGCGCAATGGCGTTGACGCGCACGCCGAAGCGGCCGACTTCGGACGCAAAGCCCTTCACCAGCAGGCTGATCGCCGCCTTGGTCGAGCCGTAGACCGCGAGGCCCGGCTCGATGGTAACGGCGCGAACCGACGAGCAGGCGATGATACTGCCGCCTTGTTGCTTCATCATGATGCCGCCGAAAGCCTGGAAGAACCGCACCGTGCCCTTGATGTTGAGGTTGATGACGCGGTCGAGATCGGCCTCGGTGTAATCGAGGATGGTCTTGCGGATGTTCAGCCCCGGCGTCGTGACCGCGATGTCCAGGCGCGGAAACTTCAGCATCACCGTGGTCGCAAGCGCCGCAATATCGGCCGCATCCGCCGCGTCGCAAATCGCCGCTTCTGCCCGGCCGCCGTTCTCGCGAATGCCGGCAGCGGTCGCTTGCGCGCCTTCGGCCGCCACATCGGCGCACATCACTTCGGCGCCAAGCGAGGCCAGCGCCTCCGCGGAGGCCTTGCCGATGCCCGAGGCCGCGCCGAGCACCAATGCGGTTTTGCCGGTGAGATCGAAAAGCTTGCGATAGTCCGTCACCCGAAAGAGCTCCCTCATGCCAACGTAATAATAGCCCCGTGGCCCACGATTATCGTTGCCAAGGCTGCGTCATATACTAATATATCACCTGGGAACGCGAGCAAGAATGCCAGGACGCATAACAGGCAAGACAGAAAGCCGATCGGCGGCAGCCGGCGCGCGACGCGTTGGCCGCCGGCGCGGCGCATCGGCCTCGTCGATGATTTATTCCGATCTGCGCGCCGAGCTCCTGTCGCTGGAAAGGCGGCCAGGCGAGGCGATCTCGGAGGCCGAAATCGCGCTTTCCTATGGGGTGAGCCGAACGCCGGTACGCGAAGCCATCCTGAAACTATCCGACGAAGGTCTGTTGGAGATATTTCCGCAGTCCGGCATCATCGTCTCGCGGATTCCGGTGGCGGCGCTGCCGGAAGCCATCCTCATCCGCAAGGCTCTGGAGGAAACCACCGCACGACTGGCGGCCGAGCGCGCCACATCGAGCCAGACTCTGGCCCTGCGCGCGATCCTGGAACGCCAGCGGGAGGCCGAAGCTGCCGGCGACCGCGAAACTTTCCATCAGGCGGACGAGGCGTTTCACGCCAGCATCGCCGAAATAGCCGGCCACCCCGGTATCTGGAAATTGATTCAGCAGGTGAAGGTGCATGTCGACCGCTACCGCCGGCTGACACTGCCGCAAAGGGGACGGATCGCACAGGTGATATCAGAACATGACGTCGTCCTGGCCGCGATCGAGGCGCACGATGCGGCGCGTGCCGGCATCGCGATGAGCCACCATCTCGAACGGCTTCGCGACAACATCAACGCGACGCAACGCATCAATCCGGAGTTTTTCGACGAAAGAGACTGAGAATAACGAGCTGGACAAAGTAAAAAACGCAGCCGTCACCAGGAGCTGCGCGAGAAAAGTGCACCGGAGGGTGCCAGGGAGGTTCAAGCATGCACCGCGTCATGGATTGTTTGCCCTTGGCGAAATCGCCAGCAGATGCGCACTAGCGCAATGGAGATCGTGCCAACCGATGCGGGAGAGCCGCTCGCGCCTTTCCGCGCGAACACTCCATCGGTCACGCGTGAAATCACCGCGCTGCGGCTTGTCGACCTTGCCGCCGAAGGCCTCGTCGTTGCCGCGCTGCTCGGCGAACTCGTGCTGGTGCTGGCCAACGTCGCCGCGCGCGTCTATTTCCAACGATCTTTCCTGTGGACCGACGAAGTCGCACGGCTGGCGCTGTCGATCCTGGCTTTCATCGGCGGCGCCGTCGCCTATCGGCGGCGCGATCACGCCTTCGTGCGCGTGATCCTCAGCCGGCTTCCCTCGCGCGGAGAACGCGGATGCCTGGCGCTCGCAGATGTCGTCGTGCTGTTCGTTGCCGGGATCACCGGCTTCGTTTCGATTGAATTCCTCGGCTCCAGTTGGGACGAGTTGACGCCGATCTTCCAGATGCCGGCGGCCCTGATCGCGCTGCCGCTTCCGATCGGCATGGCACTGCTGATGCTCTACGCCTCGGTCAACCTGAAGCGCGATCACGGCATGATGGCGCTCTGGGTGGGTCTAGCCTTCGCCGCGACCGTAACAATCGCGGCGCTGACCCGGGACACCTGGCTGCCGCTACTGGGCGACGACGCCGCGATCATCGCCGCGCTCAGCCTGTTTTTCGCCGCTATTCTCGCCGGCGTTCCCGTCGGCTTCGTGCTGCTGCTGTCGACCGCGACCTATCTGTGGGGCACCGGAACCGCATCGCTGGTGGTGCTGCCGCAGACCATGGTCAACGGCACTGGCAATTTTATCCTTCTCGCAGTGCCCTTCTTCATCCTCGCCGGTCTGGTCATGGAGCGCGGCGGCATCAGCATCCGGCTGGTGCGCTTCATCTACGCGCTGGTCGGGCACATGAAAGGCGGCCTGCTGCAAGTTACCGTTGCCAGCATGTATGTCGTTTCCGGGTTATCAGGCTCGAAGCCGGCCGACGTGGCGGCGGTCGGCACCGTCATGCGTGATGAACTCGGCGAACGCCACGGCGCGGCGGAAGGCGCCGCCGTGCTGGCCGCGTCCGCCGTCATGGGCGAAACGGTGCCTCCCAGCATCGCGATGCTGATTGTCGGTTCGATCACCAGCGTATCGGTCGGCGGCATGTTCATCGGCGGTCTTATTCCCGCCGCGGTGATGGCGATCTGCCTGATGATCCTGATCTATGCGCGCGCCCGCGCCGACGGGACGCCGAGCACACCGCGAGCCGGCGCCCGCGTCATCGCCCGCGCGGGGCTCGGCGCCATATTGCCCCTGCTGATGCCTGGCACGCTGCTCGCAGGTATTCTGCTGGGGGTTGCCACACCGACCGAGATCGCGGCGCTTGCCGTCGTCTACGGTCTGCTGTTGTCAGCCGTAGTTTATCGCGAAATAAGCTGGAACGGATTTATCCGGATCGCCATCGATACCGCCGCCCTCACCGGCGTCCTGCTTTTCATCTTTGCCGCAGCGTCCAGCTTCTCCTGGACCTTGACGGTTGCCATGCTTCCGCAACGGCTGGTCACGTTGCTGCAGTCGGTCGGCGACAGCCAGACAATCTTCATGATCTGCTCGATCGTCCTGCTTATTTTGGTCGGCGTGTTGCTCGAAGGCCTGCCGTCGCTCAACGTGCTGGCGCCGCTGCTGATTCCGATTGCGGGCAAGCTCGGCCTGAGCGAACTGCACTATGCGCTGGTACTGATCATTGCGATGGGGATTGGCGGCTTCATGCCGTTTGCCGGCGTCGGATTCTACGTGTGTTGCGCCGTCATGCGCTGCGACATCGAGACTGCATCCCGTGCGATGCTGCCCTATCTCATCATGCTCATTGCCGGACTGCTGATCGTGGCCTTCGTGCCATGGTTCACGCTGGCGCTGCCTCACTATTTCGGCTTTCGCGGATAACGCCCGCATCAATACGGGCAGCAACAACAGGAGGAGACCATATGGATCGCAGAAATTTCCTGAAGACCAGCGCCGGCGCCGCCGGCCTGACAATCGCCGCTCCCTATATCGCCCGCGCGGCCACCGTTACGATGCGCTTTGCGCATTTCGCGGAGGAGAGTCACCCGGCCAATATCGCCGCCAAGCAGTTCGCAAGCCAGATCGAGAAGCGCACTGACGGCGCGATCAAGATCGCGATCTTCCCGAACAACCAGCTTGGCGGCCCGCCGGAACAGGCGCAGCAGATCAAGCTCGGCACCATCGATATGGGCCTGCCGACTCAGGGCCAACTCGACAAATATGACAAGGCTTTTGCCACTATCGAGCTCCCCTTCATTTTCAACGGCCCGCAGGATGCCTTCCCGATCCTCGACGGGCCGGCCATGGATTGGCTGGCGCCGCTGGCGGAAAAGCAGGGCTTTGTGCTGCTGCGGAACTGGGAATACGGCTTCCGCAACGTCACCAACAGCGTGCGCCCGATCAACACACCCGACGACATGAAGGGCTTGAAGATACGCACGCCGCCCGAGTTGCAGATCCAGGCGTCGATGGAAGCGCTCGGCGCGGTCGTGACCGCGATCGCATTCCCCGAATTGTATCTCGCGCTGTCGCAAAAAGTGGTCGACGGCGAGGAAAACCCGATCGCCGTGATCTACTTCAACAAGATCGCCGAAGTACAAAAGCACTTGGCGCTGACCCGGCACGTCTACAACAACATGATTCATACCGTCGGCGTGAACAGCTGGAAGCGGCTGACGCCGGAGCAGCAGACGATCTTCCGCGAGGAAAGCAAGAATTCCGGCGAACTGATGCGCAAGCTGATCGCTGATGCCGAGGCAGAGCAAATCGGCAAGCTCGAAAAAGCCGGAATGCAGATCACGCGGCCTGATCTGGCGCCGTTCCGCGCCAAGATGGATCCCGCCTACAAGCGGATCGCGGAGTACGCCGGTGAGGACAACGTCAAGAAATTCCGCGAAATCGTCGATAAATATCATAAGGGATGATCGGGCAGGCTGTATCGTGACGAGACCACGGCAACGGCACCCCGGGGAGCTGACCGATGAAACGCCGCAATTTCATGAAGTTGAGCCTTGGACTCGGCGCGGGCCTGGCGACAGGCGCACCTCTGCGAGCCCGGGCTCAGGCAAAGGCTGTGTTCAAGGCGTCCGACGTTCAGCCGCCCGGTTATCCCACCGTCGCGGCGACCGAGAACCTCGGAAAAAAACTCGAGGCTGCGACAAACGGACGGCTCTCCGTCCGGATGTATCCGTCCATGCAGCTCGGTGGGGAGAAAGAGACCATTGAACAGACCCAGATCGGCGCGATCCAGCTCCTGCGCGTCAGCGCGGGAACGGTCGGGCCGATTGTCGACGACGTCAACGTAGTCAACATGCCGTTCCTGTTCCGGAACATGGCGCATGCCGAACAGATGATGGATGGGCCGATCGGACAGGAATTGCTCGACAAGATCACGGCCGACGCCAACGCCGGATTGGTCGCATTATGCTGGATGAATGCCGGCGCGCGCAGTCTCTACAACACCAAGAGGCCGATCAAATCGATCGACGATATCAAGGGACTGAAATTCCGGGTGATCGGCAATCCGATTTTCATCGACATGATAAATGCACTCGGCGGCAACGGCGTTGCAATGGGCTATGATCAGGTCTTCAGCGCATTGCAAACCGGCGTGATCGACGGCGCCGAGAACAATCCGCCGAGTTACGTCTTCAGCAATCACTACACGGCCGCGAAATATTTCTCGCTCACCGAACATCTCATCATTCCTGAAGTGCTGGTTTTTTCAAAGAAGGCGTGGGCCGCCCTTTCAGCCGACGACCAGACCTTGATCAGGAAGTTTGCCCGCGAGGCCCAGATGGAAGAGCGGCAACTCTGGAACAAGTACGAGCAGGAGGCGATGGAAAAGGCCAAAGCGGCCGGATGCCAGATCACCGAAATCGCGGACAAAGGACCATTCCAGAGCGCGGTCAATCCGGTCTGGAAAAAATACGGCCCGAAATATCAAGACATGATCAATCGCATCCTGGCCATCACATAGATCGCCGGCGGGAGCCATCGGGAATGGCCGCATTGTTTCGACGAACGATGGACTATCTCTATCTCCTCTGCGTTGTCGTCGGCTGCGCCGCGCTGGTGCTGATTTCGGCAATTATCCCGTGGGCGGTGTTCACGCGGTATGTTCTGAACAGCGCGGCATCATGGCCGGAGCCTTTGGCGGTTCTGTTGACGATCGTGCTGACCTTCATCGGCGCCGCTGCGGGATATCGTTTCAACCTGCACATGAACGTTTCGTTCTTTGCCGACAAGCTGCCCGGCCAATTTCGGATCGTGCTCGATATTTTCGTGCAATTGCTGATGGCGCTGATCGCCGTCTTCATGATCGTTTGGGGCACCAGGCTGGTCGAAGTGACCTGGCACAACAGCATCGCCGATTTTCCATTCCTGTCGGTCGGCGTCACCTACCTGCCGATCCCGGTCGGCGGCGTGTTTCTGCTGCTCTTCATCATCGAGCGCATCTTGCTCGGGCTTCCACCGGAGGCAATGCCCGAGGCACTGGAAGTCACGCCGTTCGACTGACCGGGAAAGCCCTTCATGGATGTCTTCGTCCTGCTCGCGACCATGCTGCTGTGCTTCCTGATCGGCATGCCGATCGCCTATTCGCTAGCGCTGGCAGCCATCGCGGGCGCGTGGTGGATCGGCATTCCGCTGGAAGCTGTCATGCTGAAGATTTCCGACGGTGTCAGCAAGGTCGCGATGCTGACCATCCCGTTCTTCGTGCTGGCCGGCGCGATCATGGCCGAAGGCGGCATGGCGCGCCGGCTGGTGGCTTTCGCCGACGTTCTGGTCGGCCTTACCCGACTGCGCGGCGGTCTTTCGATCGTGAATGTACTCGCAACGACCTTCCTGAGCGGGATATCCGGCTCCGCCGTCGCCGACACCTCGGCGATCGGTTCGGTCATGATACCGCAAATGGAAAAGGCCGGATACCCGCGCGTGTTCGCGACAAATCTTACCATCACCTCTTCCGTCCAGGCCCTGCTCGTTCCCCCCAGTCACAACGCGGTGCTGTATTCGCTCGCCACCGGCGGCACGATTTCCATCAGCGCCCTGTTCATGGCCGGCGTCTTTCCCGGGCTGCTGCTCGGCTTCGCGCTGATCGTTCTCTGCCTTGCGATCGCCTATCGCGACAAACACCCGCACGGCCAATCCGTGCCACTCAAGGATGCGCTCAGGATCACGATCGATGCCGCCTGGGGGCTGGTGACGCTGGTCATCATTCTCGGCGGCATTCTCGGCGGCATATTCACGGCGATCGAGGCCGGCGCGGTCGCCTGCGTCTGGGCCTTCTTCGTGACGATGTTCATCTATCGCGATTATCGCTGGCGCGACCTTCCCGTGCTGCTGCATCGGACCCTTCGCACCGTGGCGATGGTCCTGACCCTGATCGCATGTGCCTCGAGCGTCGGTTATATCATGGCGCTGACGCAGATGCCGGCGAAAATGACTGCTTTCTTCCTGTCGATCTCTGGCAATAAATACGTCATCCTGTTCCTGATCAATATCCTGCTGCTGGTGCTTGGCACGCTCATCGACATGGCGCCCTCGATTTTGATCGCCACCCCGATCCTGCTGCCGGTCATGCAGAATTTCGGCGTCGATCCCGTTCACTTCGGGATGATCATGCTGCTCAACCTCGGCATCGGATTGTGTCACCCGCCGGTCGGATCGATCCTTTTCGTCGGTTGCGCCGTCGGGAAGGTCACCATCGAACAGGTGATGCGGAAAATATGGCCGTTCTATACGGTGATGTTCATGGTCCTGATGCTGGTCACCTACGTGCCGGAAATTTCACTCTGGCTGCCGCGGCTGGTGTTGCGGTAAGCGATCAGGCCAGCCTCGCTGGCACGGCGGTTGTCTTGCGGAAAAGCCGGAAAAACGCCAGCATGGCTGCCCGACAACCCATCGGCCTGTCGGTGCCTGGAAGGTCCTAATTGTGAAGATTGTCGATCTCAGCCGCGAACTCTACCACCGCACCCCCAGCTATCCGGGCCATCCTCCAACGATCCACGGCGTCTGGAAGAACCACGAGGATTCGTTCGCGGAGTCAGGCCACGTCCATGGTCTCTCCTCGATGTTCATCTCAATGGTCGATCACGCCGGCACCCATATCGATGCGCCCAGACATTTCGGCGAGAGCGGCATCCCGATCGATCAATACCCGCTTGAGAAGTGCATCGTGCCGGGCATCTGCATCGATTTGCGCCACATCGCGCCGCGCGCCGAGATCTCGGCTGCCGATCTTGAGGCCGCGGTAAAGAACGCCGGCGTGCCTGTACCGAAGGGCGGCACCGTGCTGCTGTGTACCGGCCATCACCAGCGCACCTTCCCGCGCACAGAGTATGCAACCGATAATTCCGGGGTCAATGTCGAGGCCACCGAATGGTTGGCCCGTCAGGGCGTCGTGCATTTCGGCATAGACTCGATGCGCCCGGGTCCGGATGGCAAAGTCAACCTGCTGGTCCACAAGGCGTGTCTTGACCTCGATATCACCCACATCGAAAGCCTGTGTAACCTCGAAGCACTGCTCGGCAAGGGGCAATTCACCTTCATCGGCCTGCCGATGAAATGGCGCGAAGGCACCGCTTCGCCGATCCGCGCGGTCGCCGTGTTTGGTCTATAGAGACTTCAAGCGCCCAAAGATGTAGAATCGAGAGTAACGGAGACGACGCCATGGCGCGAAAGCTGATCGATATTTCCGTACCGCTGCAGAACGACGTCCCCGCCGATCCACCAGGCATCCATCCCGTCATTCAATACAACGATCACCAGCAAAGCCTGCCACGAATGCTGGGCTTCTTCGAAGGATTGAAAGCCGAGGACCTGCCCGACGGCCAAGGATGGGCGATGGAGACAGTGCAGCTTTCGACTCACAATGGCACCCATCTCGATGCGCCCTACCACTATCACCCGACCATGAACCGCGGCGAGCGGTCATGGACCATCGACGAAGTGCCGCTGGAATGGTGCCTGCAGCCCGCGGTGAAACTGGATTTTCGTCACCTGCCCGACGGTTACGTGGCTACCGCCAAGGACGTCGAAGCCGAGTTAAAGCGTATTGGTCACACGCTCTCGCCGCTGGAGATCGTCGTGGTCAACACCAGCGCGGGCGCCAAATACGGCCGACAGGACTACGTCAATTCCGGCTGCGGCATGGGTTACGAAGCAACGATGTACCTGCTCGAGCGAGGCGTTCGTCTCACCGGGATTGACGGCTGGAGCTGGGACGCGCCATTTGTCTACACCTCGAAAAAATTCGCCGAAACCAAGGATGCCAGCCTGATCTGGGAAGGCCACAAGGCCGGCCGACACATCGGCTATTGCCATATCGAAAAGCTGCACAATCTGGAACAGCTGCCGTCGACAGGCTTTATGGTGTCGTGCTTCCCGGTGAAGATCGAGCGCGCATCGGCGGGCTGGACCCGCGCGGTGGCCATCATCGACGAGTGACCCACGACAGCTTGCCGCCGAAACGTGTGACCTAGGCTGAGCTTCGCGGGTCAGTTCCGCCTGACTGACCGCTACAGTCGATCAGGCGAAACAGCCGCACCGCATGTCAATCGGCTTTGACGGTTCGGATTTGCATCGCCGGCTGCGCCGGAACGATGTCGGGCGAACTCATTCCGACAAACTCTGCCTGCGCGGCTTCCGATATCCAGCTGGGCGCCGCGGGCTGAACGACCGCCAACGTGACCAGCGCAATCACGACAAGGATCGGCAGCGCAAAAAGAGCAACATTCCAATCCCGGTCAGCACGGTGACGGTTTTCCTGAAATCGATCGAACGAGCCATGCATGAAACATCTCCACGGTGAAAATCTCCACCCGTAGTCGATTAGCCCATGACGGCCCGAACAAATGTAACGTGCCTCACATTTGCTGCGATAAAAACGCGCGGCAAGATTGCCGGGCCGCAGATGGAGCGTCTCGGCGCGCTAAGCGCCTTCGCTGTCCGCGCCCGCTTCAGCCAATGCTTCAAGCGGCGCGATATCGAGCACGACGATCGCGCCATGCTCGAGGCGAACCCAGCTGCGCGCAGCCCAAACCCGCAACTGCTTGTTGATGCTTTCCCGGGTCATGCCCACCATTTCGCTGATTTCCTGCTGCGTAATGGAAATTGTCCGTCCACCAGACACCAGTTGGCCTTTCTCAGTCAGGCGAATCAGCGCGCCAGCGAGCCGGCCCGGCAGATTTTGCAAGATCACCTGTTCGACCTGGTCGCTGGTTCGCCGCAACCGCATGCACAACAGCTCGATGAATTTCATCGCAAGTTCAGGCTGATTTCGCATAAAGGGAAGGAATTCCCGGCGATCGATCGCGAAAATTTCGCAACTGCTGTTTGCCGTCGCGTCGGCCGATCTCGCCTGTCCATCGAGAATCGACATTTCACCGAATATCTCGCCGGCGCCGATCAAATTCAGGATCGCATTGCGGCCATCCACCGAAGAAATGCTGATCTTGATCGTGCCGCTGATCACCGCAAACAGACTGTTGCCGGGATCTCCCTTGGAAAAGAGCGTAGCCCCTCGTTTCAGCGTAGAGTGCTTGGCGTATCGGCAGAGCTGGTCGAGCGCCTCGGGTGCGAGATCGCAAAAAATCGGATGATTGCGCAGGACCGACAGCGTAGTGCGCGCAGCCGAGCCGGACGCGGAAGTCTTATCCTGTGGCACGCCGGTCACGACCATCTGGTGATTTGCGTTGTCCGACATCCGAGGGATCACGCTGAATGGCTGACGGATTGTCATTCGGCCGTCGGCGTTATACGCCGGCACGGTCCGCACGGCAAGAAATGGCTATCAAAGCTACTATTTCAAAAGCGCAGTCCGTAAAATTTTCGACCTTCGGTTGACTTCGGATTAAGCACTAAACTCTTGGGGGCGGCAATTGCCGTCAGCCGAAAACCCGCGGCCAGCCGCTACTGCTGTCCAATCCATTCACTCGAGTACAATGCCCATTTCCTTGATCACGCGCGCATATTTAGCAAGCTGCGCACGCGTCAGGGTGCCCAGTTCGTCGGGGGAACTGCCGCGGACGGCAAAACCCAATTCCTCGAGTTTTTGACGAACCTGGGGATCGGCCAGCGCCTTCAGGACCTCCGCATTCAGCCGCGCAACGATCTCCTTGGGCGTGCCTGCCGGCGTCAGGATCGCGAACCAGGAGTTGAAGAAGAACCCCGGCAGGCCGGATTCCGAGACGGTCGGAACATCCGGAAACGACGCTAACCTCTTCTCGGTGGTGACGCCAAGCAACCTGACCTGGCCGCCGCGCACCAACGCGGCGACGGTCCCCAGCCCCTGAAACGCGACCGGAATCTGGCCGCCGGCAACGTCTGTCGCCGCCTGCGTCGCGCCCTTGTAGGGCACGTGGGTCAGCGAAATCCCGGCCTCCGAGGCGAACATCGCCATCGCCAGGTGCTGCGGACTGCCTGGCCCTCCCGAGCCATAATTGATCTTGCCCGGTGCTGCTTTCGCCGCCGCAATCAGGTCCGCGGCGGTCTTGTAGCTGGTCCGGTTGTTGGCGATCAGCCCCCACTCCACGGTCGCGACGAGCGAAACCGGCTCAAAATCCTTCAGGATGTCCCAGCGCATGTTGGAATACAGGTTGGGGACCATGGTCATGACGCTGTCGTTGAATCCTCCGATCGTGTAACCGTCCGGCGCGGCCCTTGCGACCTGCTCGGCGCCGATCAGCCCGGAGGCGCCGGGCTGATTGATGATGAAGATCTGCTGGCCCATGTTATCGGCCATCTTCTGCGTCACGATCCTGGCGGCGACATCGACCGCACTGGCCGCCGCGAGCGGAACGATCATCCGGATAGGCCGATCGGGATAGGCCGACTGCGCCATTGCGCCGGAGCCGACAAACAGCGCGAGCGCTGCAACGAACCAATTCAGCAAACGCATACGACATGTCTCCCTGACGGCGATGGACTACCTTTACGGGTAACCCGCGGCAATACCTATCAAGTAGGATTGCTCTCCCGCTTGCGCCTTGGCAATCTCCTCAAGCAAGAATCTGGTAGCTGGCCGGCGTTTCGATCGACCAGCCGCAAGGGAGAGAACCAATGACCACCCGCAGAAGTTTTCTGAAGGGCGCGGCTGCGACCGGAATCGGCTTCTGCAGTTGCGGCATGTTGGACGCGGCCCGCGCCCAGCCGGGAGCCCCTCGCCTGCCCGTCAAGGTCGGCGGCAAGCACGTCAGGACGGTCGACGTTCACGCCCATTGCTACTTCCACGAAGCCATCGCGCTGATGGGCGATGACGCCGCCAAGGTGCTGCCGCCGGTCAAAGGCGTGCCCGAGCATTTCATCGCCATCGAGCAACGCCTCAAGGAGATGGACGCGATGGCGATCGATATGGAGGTGCTGTCGATCAATCCTTTCTGGTACGGCAAGGATCGCGACACGGCGGCCGCGATCGTCAAGGTACAGAACGAGAAGCTGGCGGAATTATGCGCCTCGCGACGGGACCGGTTCGGCGCCTTTGCCTCGCTCAGCCTTCAGTTTCCGGATCTCGCCGTGCAGCAGCTGGAAACCGCGATCAAGAAACAGGGACTGCGCGGCGCCGCCGTCGGCGGCAGCGTGCTGGGAACGGATTTTTCCGATGAGAAGTTTCACCCGGTGTGGGCCAAGGCCGAGGAGCTTGGCGCGGTTCTCTTCATCCACCCGCAAAGCACGCCGCAGCTGGCGCAGCGCTTCAAGGGCAATGGCTGGCTGTCGAACACGATCGGAAACCCGCTCGACACCACCATTGCGCTGCAACACCTGATCTTCGAGGGAACGCTCGATCGCTTCCCGGGCCTCAAAATCATCGCCGCCCATGGTGGCGGCTATCTTGGCTCCTACGCGGCTCGCGACGACCACGCCTGCTTCGTCTCACCGCAGAATTGCAATCCGGATATCAAACTGAAGAAGAAACCCTCGGAATATCTGAACCAGCTCTATTTCGACGCCATGGTGTTCACACCGGAAGGACTGCGGCATCTGGCAGCACAGGTCGGCGCCAGCCAGATCATGCTCGGCACCGATCATCCGATCCCCTGGGAGCAACATCCCGTTGATCATGTTTTCGCCACTACCACTCTCTCCGACAAGGAGAAGGCCGCCATTATCGGCGGCAACGCGGCGCGGTTGTTTGGATTGAAGGAAGTGTGAAGCGCAAGCGCTTACAGCAGCTTGCCATCCGGCCCGAAGAACGGGTGCGGACCGTCGAAGGTACCGATCGGAACTTGATGCGTGACCACGCTGCCGAACCCGTCGCCCGGAAACCAGCTGTGGAGATGAAACGCCGGAGGTTCGACCCTGAACGACGGCTCACGCAAATGTTCCAGGTCGAGGTCGACCGCGTGGTTGGGAGCCGGACAGATCGTCGCCGGCACGCCTGCGAACATCGTCAGCGTCGCGCGATGGACATGCCCGGCGGCGACGAGCTGCACCCGTAGATGACGCCGGATAATTGACGCGAGGTCGCCGGCGTTCAATAGGTCCTGGCGATCCATGTGCCAGATGCCGGTTTTGAATGGCGGATGATGCAGGAACAACAGCGCGGGACGGTCGGCGCAAGACGACAGCGTCGTATCGAGCCATTGAAGGGTTGAGCTATCAAGTTCGCCGTGCGGCTTTCCCGGCACGCTGGAATCGAGCAGCACCAGATCAAGTCCGTCAAGCTCGATCTTTTGATTCAGCGGTCCAGACGGCGAGGCGTCGCCGGCCAGCGGAAATGCGGCCCGCATCAATTCGCAGGAATCGTGGTTGCCGGGAATGCCGGCAAACGGCAGCTTGAGCGGCGTCAGCAAGCTCTTCAGATAATCGTACTCCGCCGCCAATGGCGTATCCGCAAGATCGCCTGAGATTGCCACGAAATCCGGCGCCGGCTTGAATTCGTTCAGGGTTGCGACGCAACGCTCGAGCGCTTTCGCGGTATCGACGCGGCCATAGGCCAGCGATCCCGGCGGCTTGATATGCAGGTCTGAAATTTGCGCGATGCGTACCGGCTTTGACGACATCGATCTTCTCTAGCTCCCGGGTGGCAGCAAACGAACCGCGTCCGGTGCGATCAAAAGCCCGACGCTTTGGCCAATCCGGGCATTGATCGTGTTTGGTGCATCGATGGTGAGAGGCCTGTCGGATGCCCCACCGACGATCATACGCTGGCGGTCGCCAATAAAGCTGATGCTGTCGATCACTCCCGAAAGCGGCGCGCGACCCGCCTCGACTATTCCAATTATTTCCGGACGAATCATCGCGACAGCACTGGTCAAGCCTGCAGCCGCCTCAATCGGCTGTCGTCCGCCCGCCAGCACCAGATGGGCATTTTCGATCGGCGCTTCGATGATATTGGCGGCTCCGATGAATTCCGCAACGAAGCGGCTGGTCGGCCGAAAATAAATCTCGCGCGGCGTGCCGACTTGAGCGATTTTTCCCTTTGCATGACGACGATCCGGTCGCCAAGCTCCATGGCCTCGGACTGGTCGTGGGTGACATAGATCGCGGTGATACCGAGGGCGCGGAGAAGCCTGTTCAGTTCGCCACGCAGGCGATCGCGCAGCGCCGCGTCAAGCGCGGTCAGCGGTTCATCGAGCAGCAGCACGCCGGGCCGGATCGCAACCGCGCGCGCCAACGCAACCCGCTGCCGTTGACCGCCGGAAAGCTGGCCGATCCGGCGATGCTCGAGCCCGGCGATGTTGGTCAGCGCCACCAACTCGGCGACACGGGCGGTCCGCTCTTGCCTGCCGACGCCGCGGATTTTCAGGCCATAGCCGATATTGTCAGCAACCGTCATGTTCGGAGCGTGCCGGAGTGAATCGTGGTCCAGTAGCCGTCCGGATCCTTCAGACCGGCCGGGACCTCGTTCCAGTGCGCGGGCTTGTAGGGCTCCAGCGCATCCTGGGCCTTTGCCTTCATGCCGAAGGTTACCCCGAAATAGTCGATATCGCCGACCGGGTTATTTTTCTCCGCCAGAATTTGCGCGAGCGCCTGGCCGGAATTCTTGTTGTCGTGAGGAATATCGTAATTGAGATCAGTCTTTATCGCCTTCAGCATCGAGGCCCAATCCGCCCACTCCGGCGGGCAATTGTAGCAAATCACGTCGGCCGCTTTGGCTGATTGCAACGGCGCAAACAGCGACAGCGCAAGCAACGCCAGGACGAGACGGACAGCCTTCGTGGAAATAGCTCCGGTTTCAAACAGGAAATTCCGCAAGATCGGATTTCAGCACCGACGACGGACCCAAGTGACGGACCCAAGCATAGGCTGCGTATGAAGGATTTGCGACGCCAGAATTTGCGTGCAGCAAAACTGGAAAGCCGCCTCGCAGCGATGGTCGCGAAATCCCCTCCAAATCGACGACGTCACGCCGGGACCGGAACGAGTCGTGCCCGCTCTCAGGAGCGATCAACCCGCCACCAATGCGGACGTCCAGCTGAAGTCGTAGTGCAAGCTCGCCGCCTTCATAATAACCGTGGTCGCCAGTACAAAAATGATCTGCAGCAGCGTCCGGGTCGTGAAGATTCGGTTCAACAGCGTCATGTGATCTCCAGTGCCGCCGTATAGTGCATTGGAACGCGAGATACAACGGCACGACATATTTGGAGCCTGAAAACGCAAAAGGCCCGGTGGCCGCGAGGCCACCGGGCGGAAATTCTCGGAGCATATTGGCGCCCCACGACAGCGCGTTTCCGATGTCTATGTCTGCAATCAGTTATTCACACGACAGATTTTCGCCAGTACAACGTGTTTGGCCACGCCCAGGGATGTTGCGGTCGGTACAAGCGGTAGCCGGCGCGAATAAAATTGTTTGCAGAGGCGACGTTATCGGTGGTGTCCGAAACCACCCAACTCCATCCATTGCGGCGGACCCGGGATTCCATAGCGCGCATCAGACGCAGTTGCAGGCCGTGCCCACAATGCTTTCGCAGCACGCCCACACGGGTAAAATACCCGGCGTTGTAGGCGTGCGTCGATGGAACCACGCCGGCAAAAGCAATCGGTAACGCTTCCCGGAAAGCAAGCCACCAATGGCCGCGATCGAATTCCGGAACCCGGGCGCTATCAAAGAACGTAAGCCGATGGAGTTCGGTCAGGGTCTCCACCACCTCGTCGTCCTGTCCGTCAACCTCACGGATCCTGTACGAACTCACCTGAGGCATCGTTTCGCCTGTTCGATCTCCTTGTCGGAAACGCCTTTGACCCGCGCCCAGGTTTCGACCGCCGCCACGCCATATTGAGCGACCGCTTTCCGTACCGCCCAGCAGGGAATGACACGCGGCGGGGGCAAGAGTTGCAACCCCGCAAGCACGATGATGACAGCTATCATTTTCCAAGCACGACCTTGACCCCGAGCCACACGGCCCCGACAAAACCGGTAACGATGATCGTTATCGCGGCCTTGAACGTGTAGCTTTGTGCCTGTTCGACACTCTTGCGCCAGCGCCTCAGATGCTGGAAATCCGCTCGCAATTCCCGGCGATCATCCTCTTCGATACCGAACGAAGTCAGGATCGTCGCCATGGCCTTGAGCACGACCGCGTCGATATCGCTGCGATCAATCCGCTGCTGCTCGGCGAGCGTCTCAGCGACCACCGCCCTGATATCCTCCCGACGCATTTCGTTCATCGCCTGGTTATCCTCAGGATCGCCGTTCGGTACAGCCGCTGTCATCTCTTGATGATCCGTGCGACGTTCTCGAAGCCGCGCTTGGCGAAATAGAATGACACCACGAGATTGGACGTAACCGAGGCAAACCCGGCTAGCGGATCGGTGGTTCCAAGCCCAAGGACCTTGTCCCATACCAGCAACTTTCCGAAATATAACGCGACGAAATATCCCATCAGCTTGTCGGGCTCATACCAGCGCCCGATTTCCGCGATGCGATATTGCGTGACCGCGTTCATCTCCGAGACCTGCGCTGCAATCTCGGTCGCGGCCAGATCTGCGGCGATCTTGGCCTCGACGTTGCCGGCCTTCAACTTGGCCTGGTACGCATCGATCAATCCCTTGATGACCGGTCCGCCAAGAAAGGAAAGGATCGCCATCCACATGTCAGTTTGCCTTACGAGCTGTTCGCAACCGCGCAATCAGGGTGACGACCGACACGCCGAGCAGGATCCGGCCGACCGTTTTGGCGTCGCCGACCGCCGCCGATATCTGATCTTTCAGGTTTGGATCGCCGAGCGCGTCGGCGAGCACATCGAGTCCCTGCATCATGGCGCCGACGATCGCGAGGCAATAGCTCCATGCGATCGTCAGCGAGTGCCGGCAGAGCGCCTTGAGTCTTGCCCACATGTTACAGCGCCGCCTTGAGCGCGGCCGCCCTCGCCTCGAGGCTTGCGATTTCAGTCTGGGCGCCGTTCGCCCAAAGCTTGATCCTGGGCCAGGTATAAATCGAGGCGACATAGCCGGCGGCAAGCACGACGGCATCAAAAATAGTCCACATGATCATTTCCTTTTCTCGTTGAAGATCGAGGTGATAAGCGAAGCAATGAAGGCGCCGATCGAACCCTTCGATGGATTGGCGATCGAAGGCTGACCGGAAGCGCGAGGAGACGGAGGAACTTGAGTTATCGCGGGAGGTGCCGCGATCGGCGGCATTTTTCCATCAAATCTGACGGTTCGATCCAGTCTCATGATGGCCAGCAGCAGGCCAGCGCATCCGGGCTGGCTATCGACGACCGAAGCATCGTAGACGCCATCACGGACATATTTGCCGGATTTGTATTGATCGGTACCGGCCCAAAGATAGGGCGATGGGACCCCGCGCGCGGCATAGCCAAGCCCGTTATATTCCTCGAGCCTCGTCAGTGTGCCGCCGATGCTCCAATCCTGGTTGCGCGCCAAGTAAGGCGCGCAATCCGTCAAAGCGTCTGTTGCAGCCTCCTCCCATGACCGAAAAGGACCGCGCCCCGCCGGGACGTGAACCGAAACCCTGTTCCAGGGATCGCCCTGGGCGAGGTTGGCAAACCAATTCTGGCCGGATTCCCGCTCGTGGATGACAGCGATCACAAACCAGGGCACGCCGGTTTTGGCTTCAACGGCCTGATAGCGCGGCTTGGCGGATACAAGGCCCTTTGCCGCAGCCGAGCAATCACGCGTGATTCTAGCCCTTCGCCAACGTTCGACGTTCGCGGCCTGGAGGGCTACGATATTATTCATAGGGATTGCTCGTTTAGGGGATGTGGATATAGTTTTCTGAGGAGGACCGACCGTTCAAAAAATACGGGCCAGCTTTAACGCCGCTCGACTAATCAGTTATTTTTCTGAGTGCTGCGCGCTACGTTCGGAGCCATGCTCGGAACCTTGATAGCGCGCCTGTTCCGCTGGCAACGGCGATGGCACCACGACGACGCGAAAATGCGCCGCCGATTGCCTGACGGAAGCTGGCAATATCGCGAGCCGACAAAAGTCGAAGCCGTCGAGTTTTTCGATGTGGCGGCTTGGTGACCTCAGATAATCCGCAAAATATAGTTGCAGATGATCGTGGGCTGCACGGTCGAGATTGAAGTGGGCGACGAATTGCCGGTGGTGGCGCCTGTCAAGGTATTGCTACCGGAAAAGCTGTTCATGTTGCCAACAGCGCCAGTGCCTTGCGGAAAATCACCACCTCCGGTTCCGGTCGTGCTTCCGATGTTGTTAATCCAAGTCCCCGTCGTCGTAGGCAACTCGAGGGGGCTACTCACAGTCACGGTACCGCTAACGCTGACGGAAACGCCGTTCGGAATATTGGCTGCTACAAGCGTATCGGATGGATTGCCGCCGGCCGCGCCCAAAACCGTTGAATTGCCGGTGAATGCCGAGGATGGCAGCCGCGTCGCCGTCGCTTCCTGCATAGCCGACACGCGACCGGTCTTGTCCGGCAAATTGAACGTCGTCGAGCCGTCGCCTGTGCCGTAGGTCGTCCCCATCGCCGCAAACAAGGTCGCATAGGTCGTGCGCGAAATTGCCTGCCCTGTCGGAAATACGAATGAACTGTTCGGCGCCGTTGGCAGCCAATAGTCCATCCCTGCGCCGAGAGGGACGTTATATGGGTTGCCGAAAAAGCCGCGCAAATAAAATACCCCATCGCCATTATTGTAGACCGCGACATAAGGCGTGCCTTGGATGATGGTGCCGGCCAGCAGGTCCGCGCCCGGAGACGTCCGCAAGGGCTTAGACCCGGTCCCGTCAACATTGAGATTGACGCCATTTGCTCCATTCGTCGCATGGGGCGTGAAGGCGACCATTTGGCCGTTCAAACGCGCCAGCGTATCGAAGTCCTGATATGAGGTGACCTGATAGGAGGTAGACGTGCCCGTGGTCACGATGGCGCCCGCGATGTCGTCCCGGTATTTCGCAGTTGCCGCCATCATGGCGCGGGCGGAATCGTTGACGCTCGACGGCGCCTGGCCCTCCGCCCAGTTGATGGTGGAGTCCGCGGTGGCGTCAGCCGAAGCCGTTTGCGACCATTTATAAAGTGTCATTCTGTTTCCTTTGAAAGGGAGACGGCAAACCCGATCGCCGTTTGCAGCGTTCGTTCGTCTGAAACGAATTGGTACGGGCTGGCCCCGGCCGTCGTGCCGTGCTAGCCGATGGGAATTAGCGGTTCACATTGGCGGGAATTGATGATCGAGGCGGTGATCTGGGATTTCGGCGGCGTGCTCACGACGTCGCCATTCGAGGCTTTTGCGCGATTTGAGACCGAGCGGGGCCTTCCGGCCGATATCATCCGGCGCACCAATGCGAACAATCACTGGGAGAACGCCTGGGCAAAATTCGAGCGTGCCGAGGTCGATCTGGAAGCGTTCGACCAATTGTTCGCGGCGGAATCGCTGGCGCTGGGCGCCGAAGTCCGGGGCAAGGACGTCCTGCCGCTGCTATCGGGCGATTTGCGGCCGGAGATGATAGAGGCGCTTCGGCGCGTGAAGACACATTTCAAAACCGGCTGCATTACCAACAACCTGCCGGCCAACAGCATCGGCAGCACGGCCGGCCGGTCGCTGTATGTCGCGGAGGTCATGACGCTGTTCGACTATGTCATCGAGTCGGCGAAGATCGGCCTTCGAAAACCCGATCCCCGCATTTACCGGATGATGACCGAGGCACTTGCCGTCGATCCCAAAAATTGCATCTATCTCGACGATCTCGGCGTTAACCTGAAGCCGGCGCGCGAGATGGGCATGGCGACGATCAAGGTGCTCAGTGCGCCTCAGGCGATTGCCGAGCTCGAGGCGGCGACGGGGCTATCGCTTCATTGAGTGCAGGCCGGCGCGAGAACTGGCACATGCCGAACTATGCCTGACCTTGCGGGCCGGTCTTGTCGCGAACCAACTCCAGATATTGCGCGCACCGGCAAACCCCGGCGCGCGCCGTGAGCAGATTGCGGATCACGCCGAGCGGAACGCCTGGACTTTGCCTGGCGACGGCTTCGGCCCGAGCATCGACGATCGCGTCGATCTCGGACCGGATCTGCGTGACACGATCTTCAAGCGTCGGCACGGCGGTTGGGTTCATCGGTATTCGCTTTCTTTGTCTTGATCTGTCACGGCCCCTGCTTTCTACTCGGCCGCCAGCAATTTCTGCCTGGTGTTTGCGCCTTCGTTCTGCGCCCGCCGGATCGCTTTCTCGCGCCGCGCCTCATGGGCGGCGACAAAGAGTTGCAGATCGTACGGCAGCGCCTTGAACCGCAGCTTGCGATCATCCGGCCAGGAACGCGGCGGCGCAACGCGCGCGACCTCGTCAATGGCGTCGGCCACCACACCGCCGAGCGTTGGATCGGCCAATCCGAGGCCGACATGCATTTTCGAAATTTCCTGCACCGCGGGCCACAGCCGCTCGATGCCCAGCGCCGCGCAATCGGCAACGAACCTCGCGACCACGGCGGGCGCTGCCGGACAGGCCGAAAGCCCGTTGAGCTCGCACCATTTGGCGAACATCGGCGCGGCACGCATCCGCGCTTGCGCCAATGCCGCCAGCAGCGGATTCGTGGAGATTAACGATGCGGAAATGACGCTCTTCCTTCGTTCAGCGCCGGCTTGCCTTGCGCGCGTGGTAGAGCGTCACAGCGTCCTTGATATCACCGGAGTTCGACAATTTAGCGCTCAATGTGCGTAGATCGGCATGTTCGCGCTCAGCGGCAGAGCGGGCCGAGCCGGGCCGCTGTACCGGCGGCACCGGCCTCGCTGCGATGGTGTCCCTTGCCTTCATCATCAGGCGATATTTTCCGGCGTCATACATCATACGCTGAAATACGGCGTTGCGCATGAGAGGCTCGCTGTTGAACAGCCGCAAAAGTTCGGCTTCCTCGACACCGCTGGCCTTGGCGGACGCCATGATCTCCGCCGATACCGCGCGCTGAACCTCGGGCGGCTCGCCCTTCAGCATGCTCTCGAGCCGCGCATCCTCCGATTTTGCATAGTGCTGAAAATTCTGCTGCGCGGCTTCGCTCTGGCGTCGGCTCTCATGCTGCTGTTGCGCGAACAGGCGTTCGGTCGTCGCGACCAGGGCCTGAACGCGCGCGAATTTCGCCGGGTCCTGCCGCGACATCTGCTCGAGCGCAGCCGGGAGATGCTGTGGCGCAATACCCGCCAGATCGGGAAACTGGCTGACAAAGCTGACCTGCGCCATGTGGGTCGCCGCGGTAAGCCCGTCGACATAGCCTTGCCGGCTCTTCTCGACCTCGCCGAGTTTCTCCTCGATCGCCAGGCGGACTTGCGGGTGTTCGAGCGCTTTGGCGAGCTCGGGATCGAGCCTTGCGGAGTTGGCGTCGGGGCTTTCGCCGCGAGACCTGGTCGTCCCTTTTTGCTCCGCCTCTTCGACCGTCGTCGCGTTGGCCTTGTCGTCGGATGGCTCGCGATCATGGGATCCATCGCCATCGCTGTCGTTTGCCACGGCTTCTGCATGCGGCGCGTCAACATGCGCGGATTTCGCGACCGAAACCTCGCTTTCCAGCGCCTTGTCGGCGGCGACGGCGCGCGCATAGTCGCGACTGGCGCGCTCGAGCGTGACGGCCTCGTTCGTCGCAGCCCGTTTGCCACGGGCATCGGTATACTCCCGCACGATGACTTCACCGCGCGGCGCCGGGCGTTGGTCCGCGGCTTGCCGCAGTGAAGCATTATCGCTCCCGATCTCCTCCCGGTCGGGCGTTTTCTCGGGATCTGGCATCGGCGCATAGCCCGCAGCTGCCAGATCGAATGCGGCACCGGTCAGCACCGCGCGTAAGTCATCGGCCATCGTTTGCCGCTCCAAATGAAATGAGATTGTGGGAAAGAAGATTGGCAGAGCGAGTCCGCAATCAGTCGAATTCACATCGCAAGCATTGACGCAGACTGAACCGCCGCGCCGAGACGAGCTATTCCTCGAACCAGTGGCCGGCCTCGATCACCTGCACAAGGTGTCCGAACGAAATGCCCTTCCGCTTGTCGCGTATGCCGAACAACTTGCCGATGTGGTAACAAAACGCATCCACGTCGTCAGGGACGTAAGTGTGAAAGTCGAACCCGGGAAACATGGCGCCGAATTTCGCATTAATTTCATCAAGCAGTTCGCCAGCATCGTCGCCGGCAATCCCGAGGTCGTGATAGATCAGGGTTTCATCGTTGATCGGGTCATTGATCTTGAAGTAATCCCGTATGATGTTTAGGACGCCATCACGAACTGACTCTGGCTCGGGCATTCGAACCTCTTGCTGTATTACCTAAACCACCAAGGGCTTCCGCGCTAATCCTGGTTATCGGGACAAGAAAGGTGGCTTGAGTTCCGGAAACGCTCTATGGATCGGTTCAAGAATCTCGATATCTAGCTCGGTAACACATTTAGCCAGCGCGGTTACAATACTCTTCAGCTGGTACTGTTCACAATTTTCAATTGCGTAATTGCTGCACACCTGCATCTGACCGAGGATATCCTCGATCATGCCGCAAATTTCTTCCGCAACTTGCTTTTTCATGAAGCCGATCCTGCAGCGTACACAACTTCCTAAAAATCGAAACATCCAGCTCGTTGCATGCATTCGCGTACGCAAGCCCTATAAGGGCCGATACCATCGCGTTGTAACGCCAGATCGACACACTCGCTATGGCAAAGGTTTCTCATGGTCCTGCAATAAATGCTTTCATTACTCTGAATGCCGACCTTTTGTATATCGCTTTGGTTTGCCGGTGCCGGCGAGTATGGCACAAAAACCGTAGCTCCTATTGCGGACCCTGGGAACGGGTCGGCAGCAGACACCTGCCGGTTCGAGGGCGACTGATTGTAGCTTGCCCCACTCAACCAAGGCGCCGGACGCTGCGGAGCGAATGATTGCGGTTGGGCGGGCTGATCCTGATTTTGAGAGTGCTTCAATGCCAGCAATCGGCCGAGCAAACCCCCGCCGCTATCGAACTGCTGCAGATCAACATAATCGTCGAACAACCCCATCAGCAGCCTCCATGCATTTGCCGCGACGCTTCGGTGGCCGCGCGATAGTCCACCGCCTTGTAGCCGTTGACCTCGACCACGGCCGCAGGCGTAGTCTTTTCGACGTCCTGCGCCATCAGGCCGATGTGGTAGGCCGGCGCGCCCTTGTAGCGATAGGCGTAGACCGGCGTGCCGTCGAACAGCCTGCCAACCTCTGCGATGTCTTCCTTCAGGCGGCGATCAGACCATTTCAACAGTCCGAGCAGGCCGCTGCCGCCCGAATTCGCTCCTGGTCCGGAACCAAGCAGCGAGCTAATACCTCCAGCGAGGGTAGCGAACTGCTGTGCGCCGGACAGTTGCTGCGTGCTGTTCGTGGTGCCCGACGTCTGCTGACCGAGTTGCGCGATCGGCACGCCGATCTGCGCCAGCAGGCTCAGATTTTGCGCCGGGATACTCTGCGCCAGTTGCGCCAGCGCGAGCTGCTGTTGCGGGGTGTAATTCTGGGCGTTGAGCGCGTCCTGCGACGAGGTGACGCCCTGCAACTGATTGGCGAGGCCCTGTTGCGTCAGTCCCGCGAGCAGCCCGCTGGTCGAGTTCCGCGCGCCGTAAAGCGCATTCGCCGCGTTGAGCTGGTTGCCGACATCCTGGTTGTATTGCGCCGCGATCACCGGCGCCTCGCCCTGCGCGATGCCGCGCGCCAGCGTCTGCTGGTTCATGCCGGACCCGTCACGGCCGGCGGCGGCAAACTGCGAATTGACCTGGTTCGTCGTATCGCTGGCGATCTGGTCGAGCTGCGCCTGCAGCGCCGGATTGTTGCCGATCATCGAGCCATTGGCATAAGGCGTGAGCTGGCTCTGCAGGGTCGAAAGCCCGCTCTGCAACGCCGGCGCCTGCGCCGTGGCGCCGCCGCCGTTGAGCAGGTTCGAAACGAAACTGCCGATCTGCGGCGCATAGGGATTGCTCTGCGCGGCATTTTGCGAGAGCTGGCTGATCGCATTACTCTCGGTGGAGTTCAGTCCGCTGTTCTGGATCAGCGGGTTGAGCTGCCCTAAAATATCCTGCACCATCGGCTGCGCCGCTTGCCAGGGCGCGCTTTGCGATTGCTGGGCCTGTGTCGATGACGATTGTCCGCCCATCGGGGTTTCCTCGCGAAAATAATAAAGCTAAGTTTCTGGAACGGCGTACAAGCGCGTTGCAATCGAGCAAAAATCTATCGTCCGCCATCGCCGGGATTGAGAAGCGATCCTTCTGCGGGCCGCCGCATCACCTCGTGGAGCCTGGCGAGCAAGCCACCAGGGCTCGCTGACAACGCCATGCTGTTTTCAGGGTCAGTGAAGGATCTTGGGCCCGGTCCAGGCGAAGGAGCGGAAGGCTGTAGTGGCACTGGAAAGTAATTTGGCGGAGTTGGAGAGATCGACCGCTCAAGCGACCAGGGATTTCCATTTGTGGGGTAAGACGGTTCAAGAGTCGGAAACGATTCAGGAATCGTCGGCAATGGCGGAGGAGTCCAATTGCCCAAAGGGCGCGGTACCCTCGGCAATACTCCGGCAGGTCCCCAATTCGGCAGCTGATCGGAATCGTCTTTGAATCGGGCCACCATATATTTTTACTCGCAATTCGAGGTAGGAAAAAAATCTGACAGCGACGATCTGCGCCAGACCTGGACGCCGCACGGGGGTTTGCGTTTAAAAACTTCGCTACTGATCCCAGATTACCGGAGGCCGGAAGCCGACTTTCTTCGCAATTGCTTCGACCTGTTCCTGGCTCTCCGGATATGCCTCGTAAATCACTTGCGTCCGGATCGAGCTGGCGTAGTAACGCGGATTCCAGGTCCAGAAGAAGTGAACGGGGTAACGGCCGGTCTCGTCAAACTTACGTTTGAGAATTTTTCGAACAAACACGCTCTCTGGCGGCTGTTCAGGGCCTATCATCTCTGTCCCATCGCGGGATCGTCCAAGCGGGCCGTCGTTGCGCGGATCAGCGTACGCTCCTGCTCCAGGGCACCCTGCTGCGACCAACCGGGGTGCACGCGGATCGGACATTTCCGAGAAATCGACACAGTAGCCGTTACGGTCCCCAACGGTCCAGGCGACAAGAGCGTCCCTGGGGACAAAGGCCCTTGCCGTGCTGGTGAAAAGATAATTTGCGCAGGTTGCCACACAATAATCATTGATGACGACCGTCGCCTCCTTGATACGAAGCAGACTAGCCAATGCGATGGCGCCGTCCGCATCGCCGCCGGAATTGCGAACGACAAAAATGCCGCCATGCTCGAGACGGTTGGCGAGCAAGATATCGTTACTCAAGAAAATCCAGCCATCAAGACACAGCACGCGCCCGTCGGCACGAAGCGCTTCCGGATGCGGAACATCTCCCCGACAATAGGCGAGAGCATCGGCGTAGCTTGCCCGCTCTGCATCCGACACTCGGGCAGACTCGGGATCAGCACCCTGTGCATGCGAAATGCTGATGGTGGAGAACGCCAACGCGAGCGCGCCGAACACGGCAAAGGCTACGCGAAAAGCTATGCTACAGATCGACTTGGCACCGCGATTGCCAGTGTACGCCGACGGCTTACTCCATTTTGGCCGCGGCGAACACTCATTGCAAGCCGCAACAGTGATCTTCCAACGCAACATCCTCAGGGCGCCTTTTTATAAAGAAATCTTCAGGGTTGAATTAGAACAAATCAAGAACAATGTCAAGTGAAGATCAAATGCTCCGCTGTGTTTGGTTCCTCACGAGCTCGGTGACGCTGGCTCATCTTTCTCGGGATGCCCGATATATCCTGTCTGAAACAGCCAACGACCTTCACCCTCTCCTTTCTCGAGGAAGTCAAAGACCTCGTCGAAGTCCACTTCCGGAGGAATGTCCAAGGCATAGACCTTGCCGCTGCCGTGTTGGCCGCCTTCCCAACCACACCCGATCAGTTTCATCCGCTTGAGCACGGCGGACGCATCCGGATTTTCCTTCTCGACGTAGATCTGGCAGGTCGAGTGCCCGCCACGCTCCACGATGGACACGAACTTCACTTGCTTCTCGTGTTCCTCGCATTTGAGCAATATCTTGTCGCCATAACTCAATGTTCGCGTCGAAAACGGAATACTCTCGACCATTGCGATCGTTCGATGCGGCGGCACCATATCTACCAACTCTACCAACTGAACCCAGATGTTTTCCCCACTCGCGCCGTCCCATGAGTCGGACTCGACGGGGTAGCTGATTTTGATCAGACCATCGCTCATGGCTGGGCTCCAGACTGCCTCCAGTCATAGGGTTACATGCGATCCCGTTCCTACTTCGGAGGATTCCGTTCCGACAGCAACCCTGCGTTCCGCCGCTAGCCCGCTTCGGACGAACCTCGTTGTTTCATGTCGCCCACGTTCGGACTATCCTTTCTCCAATCGGAGATTCCGCACAGCCTTTGCCGTTCAACGCCATCCCGAGTCAAATTAGCTCGGGATGATCTTCATCTTTTCGAGCAAAGCGCGTCAGCTTTCGCAATGAGATCACCAATCGTACGTTTGATTTCAAGAAATTCGGTGGCATCGCAACCTCGCTTGGCAAGCAGCAACGCCAAGGAGAGCTCCTTAATGCAGACGTTCAAGTGTTGTTCGAAACGCTCAGTTTCCTCAATTTTCATCGAAGCCCCCATACATTCTCACTTCACTCCGGCGGCTACCGTTGCGGCGGCACGTCCTCTATGCCGTCGCTCGCTCGTTTCGGACGAGACTCTTCGCGAAGCTAGAGCGCATCCTAGAACAAAACAAGAACTTTAGTCAACGCTTGCGTTAAGGCCTCCGTTCGCCTCTCGCGTGCCTAAGCGAACCGGCTTATGCCGGCCGCTCCGGCCACTCAGCGCGAGCCTGGCGATTTATTTAGATCGCTTCGGCCTACTGTAGTTAGGATCTCCAGGTTTGCGAATTACATCGCCACCGCAGGCCTCGCTCACGCGCATACCCACACAGTCATCGGCCGTCCACTTTCGAACTCCCCGAGGTCTGTACTGCGCACCGCCATATTTGCCTTTCCAGTTCCAACCTTCGGCTTGCTCGCATGCTTCTCGTTCTCTTTTCAATTCTTCATCGCAATCGACGCCAGGGGGTGGCTCACCTTCAGTCGGAGCAATGGGAGGTGCGTCTGGAACAGTTCTGACTTTTTGTTTGTTTGGATCATGCGCCTTTGCCGCCAGACCTTGGCCTGTGAAATTGGCCGTCGGATTACCCTCGGAAACCCCGGCTGCGATATCCGACGCGGTCGGTTGAGCAGCTGTTTCAGCCGAATCAGCCGCGAGCGGCTGATCTCCATTGATTGCGGGTGGTGATGATGGTCGCCTCGTAAGCGCCCTGAAATTCGGATCGATCGGCTTGGGCGTCGAGTCGGCATTGCTTCCAGCAAAGTGCTGCTGCAATACGTGCGCAGCTCCGAAGGCAGCCAACGCGCCGAGGAGCGCACCTATCGCGTTCGAACCAGGACCGGGAACGCTCCCACCATCGGGCTGCTGCATCTCCGCTTCGGTTTGCGGCGGGAAGCGGAGCACGCCACCAGGTGCAGGCATTCCGTTGTTAGGAAACGTCGGATTGATGGGGTACACGCCGGAATAATTTAACGAACCCATTAGCTCAATTCCTTGTCCATAATGATGTGTTTCTCTTCAAATCCCTCGAGCGCGCGCAGCCAGCCCTTGCGTCCGAAAATGCGGACGCGCGCACAGCCTTCGTCTCGTGCGTAATTTTCGATGCCAGCGAGCAGCGGCAGCCAGCGCTTCATTCCGCTGCCGCCGCATACCGTGATGATGCAGATCTTGCCTGCCTCGGTATTAATCAGGATCGTTGCCGCGGCGGCTTCGATCGCCTCTCCATTCCAGGCGATCCAAAGCAGGCTGCCTCCGCAAAGAATATCTGCTTCGACATTGGCGAAAGCGTTCAGTCCGGTACGAACGCAGGCCGCCTTCAGCAGCGGCGCGACATGCGGCCAGATCTCATGCACCCTTGCGGGATCGACGCAGACCAGCTCAGCCAATGAGCGCGTAGAGGAATGTGCGTCCCGACGTGGCGGAGTTGACATGGCTGATGGTGAAGGAGCCATTGGCCACCGCGCTGATGAACAGGGTGCCGCTGCCGATTTCCGCCGCGGCGTTCGCTGTGACCGGCACGGTGATCGGCACCGAGCCGGCCGCGCAATTCTTGTCGGTCACAACGGTCGAGGCGGCGCCGGTGGCAAGCGTCACGGTGCCGACCGCATTCGACCGGCCTGCCGCGAGCTGCTGGATGGCGAGAACGATCTTCTTCAGATCGGTCTCGGTGGTGCCGGGAACGTAGGCCGTCATTGCGTGCCGTTGGTCGTGATATCGGGCTCGACGCCAGCCGCGAAGGTCCAGGAGGTGCCTGCGGGAATCCTGATCTTGAAGCGCGTGTATCTGGCGTCGCGCATCGTGTCGCAACGGCCGGTGCGCGCGCTGATCGGCACTTCCACACCCGCGGTCGCCGCCACGAGTTGCGTGTCGCGCCATGACACCGAGCCGAACAGCGTCGCGGCATCCGTGATCGGGCGAAAACCCTTCACTGTAACCCGGTTGCCGTCGGTGCCCTGCTCCGCGCTTTCCAGCATTGCTTCAAGGTTAACGCCGCGGAAGAAGCCGAGCGTGTTAGAGCTATCAAACTGCGCAATTTCGGGTTGCACGGCGGTTGCGTAAGCGTCGAGGCTCAGCGTCAACGCGTCGAGCGACGATGAAATGCTGTCGAGGTTTTCCAGCGTCAGGCCGGTCTGCGAAATGCCGAGCAAATACTCGCCGGTCACAGACACCGGAAAGAAACGGTCGAACAGGAAGTCGTAGCCGAGCAGCTTGTCATAGGTGCCGACCGCGCCGGATACGGATTTGTAGGCCCAGTAGATGCGCGTGCTGCGGGGATCCGCGGCGCCCATGAACAGTTGCAGATTGCCCTTGTCGAGATCGGCCAGAAACGCCCGGTCGACCTTTTCGCGGCCGATCTGCTCGGGCACGCCGCCAGGCTCGATCTTGTGAAAGCCCTGGCCTGCGTAGAAGAATATCCGCTCGCCGGCCCGGATGATCGAATAAGGCGCATACAGCCCCTTGTCCTGGGTGATGCGATCGATCTGGAAGATGATCGGGGAACCCGGCACATAGGACATGCGGCGGATCGCCTGGTCCTGGAAGATCACGCCGGCCTCGCCGCCGGCGACGCCGCGGACGATGCCGCCGTCGGGAAAATCCTGGAAGTCGGACGAATTGACGCCACTGGTCCAGCTATCGGCGCCGTTGAAGCTATCCAGCCCTGACCACTGGATACGGTATGGCGTGGACAGCAACCCGGAGAGCACCAGGAACCGGCCGACCACGCTGATATAGGCCGCTTGCGGCGGCGACCCGAGCGCCGCGGAAAACGCCGTCGACGACGAAAGGTCGAACACCTGCAGCACCGCATTGGCCTGAGTGGCGAAAACCAGATTGCCGGTCTGCGCGAACTGCCATTGCGCGGTGGAAGACAGCGCCGAATAACTCGATCCGCCTGCCGAAACGTCGATCCAGGTAAAATCGGTGTTGTTCAGCCTGTAGAGTTTGCCGGCCGTACCGGCAAAGGTGACGACGGTGCCGTCCGATTTCAGCGCATAGAACGCGCCCCTGCAGGGCGCCGGAAGCGCCGCGGTGTAAGCCGAGAAGCCGGGAAACGGGCCATAGCCGTCGCCGCGCGGAATTGCGTTCAAGATATTGCGCGTGGCCCGGCCTTCATAGTCGCTGACATCGGGGCGATAATCGCCATAGGCAAGAAGCGGCATTACTCAGCGGTCCAGTTCTTGGATTGCTCGATCGAAGGCGTCCATGTTTCGGCTGGCACTGCCCTCGCCGTCCAGAGCGCCGACGGCGCGGGCTTGTCGACCCATGCGGCGGGCTCAGCCGATTCCGCGATCCAGGCGTCAGATGCGAACGGACGCGGACACCAGGCCTCGAAATCGCGGGTGAAAGTCGTGGGGTAGCCCGTGACCGCGTATGCAAGCGAACTTGTCGCTTCCATCACCCGTTCATTCGCGCCGTAGCCGTTGAGCGTACAGGCGCCAGGAATCGCGCCGAGCCGCGGATTAAAACTCGTAGCAACACCGGCCAAAGCATGGCTCGTACCGCCCGAGAGCGCAGACGTGCGAAACGCGGCCGTGACGCCGCTCTCCGCACAGGCGCCGACCAACGCGGACATTTTTCCGTTGAACAACGCCGCGACGCCGGTTATCGCATAGGCAGCGAAGATGCCGCCCAGCGCCGGCTTGAACATCGCCGCGGTGCCGGTTTCGGCGTATGAGCCTGATGAAGCCGTCAGGACGGTATTGGTCGATTGCGGGTGGGTTAACTGCCCGAGAGCCAACCTGCCGAGCGCATCAAAACCGAGAAGCGACATTTAAAATGCGAACCCCGAGCCTTGAACGTTCGTAACGGACTGCGTGAACGAGGCGCTTGTAGACTTGACGAGGATATCGAACCAATAGGTGGTGCCGGGACTGAGGCCGGTAAGAACGCGATTGATCGAGAATATCTCGCTCAACGATGACGAACCGTTACCCGCGCATTCAAGAACCTGAGTACCGATAGTGCCCAGGCCGGTGGTTGCACCATTCGCGGGGGGCGTGCCGGTGCCGAAAATGAACTGAACAATGCATCCCGTTCCGCTTTGCGAGTTCATCACGCCTGAAAAGAATACGTGAGCACGCGTTCCATCGACGATCGCCAGCTTGCACGAGGCGCCAAAACCCATGGCTTGCCCGGTCGACGTGTTCGACGAGCCCGTTGGACTGCCCAGGAACACATCGAAAGTCGGGTTAGCATTGTACGCCGCACCGAGATTCGAGCGCCCTTGCGATTGCTGCGTCGACGTGAAACTGTTGGCTTCCTCGATCGACAGCAGATCTTCCTTCAGGGCCACGATCGCTACCTGCGGCACCGTCGAGAAACTGATCTTGGATGTCGTGCCCGCCGAATTATAGAGCACGGTGATGCGCGCCAGCACGCCAGTCAACGTGTTGTAGGCGCCCTCGCCGAATTCCCACTGGCTGAGGTCGGCGCTTTCGGCGCGATATTTGTAGAGCCGGCCGTTGACGACATTGGCTGACGCCGGGCTCTGATAACCCGTCACCGCCGACGAAAAAGTCCAGTCGGTCGTGCCGCCGGCGGCCGGATTGAACCGGCATCCATCGAGAAAAGCTGCCATCCGCCAATCGCCTCAGGTAATCGTCAGGATACCGTTGACCTGGTCGATATCGACCGTGAACGTGTTGCCGTTGGTCAGCGTGATCGCGACGCCGTAATCCCACCAGCCGATCAGCGGCTTGGTCGACGAGGTCGAGTTGTAGAGCACGGCATACTGGAACGGCCCGATCGAGCCGCCGCTTGCCGTCCACGCCGGATCGCTGCCGCCGATGAACCGGAAGGTTCCCGAGGTCTGCGAACCCGTGATGGTGCCGATGCTGTTGCCGCCAGCGGTATAGCCGTTCGCGGTCGAAAGATCGGCCGGCGTGTTGTAGACCGTGTTGGTGACCACCGGCGCGGTGTTGGTCAGGTAGATCTTGTAGACCTGCGATGTGCCGGTGAGCATGTCGTGCAGCGCATGCGCGACGTCCTGGACGAAGCAATTGAACTTGTTGAACGATGCCATTGCTGTGAATGTCCTAAAAAACCTGTCCGGAAACGCGGACCGTCATCGGCCCGGCGTTGAACGTGGAGGTGAGCCCCAGATTGTTCAGATCGGAAAGCGCGGTGCTGAAGCCGAGGCCCCAGGTCTGGATCCGGCTGTCTTCCTTGATGTAGGGCGCCGATTCCAGCAGCGCGCCGTACAGATACAGATCCGGCGCCAGCGCCAGCAACCAGTTGGTCGAATTATCCGCCAGCGGTGGAACGTTCTGCCGGTACACCATCTCGATCGTATAATCGGCGTCCGGCGTCGGCGCGATCTCGATCTCGTCGCCGAAGATGGTGAAGTAGCGCGGATGGCCGGGCACGTTCGAAATACTCGTGCGATATTCGTCGAGCTGAATCCCGGACATGAATTCGAGATGCGGCTTGCGTGTCACGCTCGACAGGCGAATCCGCCGCATCGAATGGAAATCCGCCGGCAGCGAAATGAATTCCGGCTCGCTCGACGTCGTATCGGTCAACGCGGTGGCGCGCTGCTCCATCTGCCGAACGAATAATTGTCGATTGAATTTCGCTTCCGCGAGCTGGACGAAGCTCGGAATGCGGGCAATCAGCGTGGTGTCCTGATCCCTGGCGAGATACTCGGTCACCGCCGTTTGCAACGATGCGTAATCTGCGATTTGTGTCACGAGAACTCCGCTGACCAGCCGGACAGCAATTTGGGCCGATCGGTTCGCAAATAGGCCCATTCGGGATCGGCAAGCTTTTTCTGTACGACATCATCGAATTCAGGCGTGAACAGCCGCAGGGCGGTGTTGCCCCTGGCATGCTCCTCGTCGAGCCATTTGACGTAGACGACGTTGGGGATACGTGCGACGTGGCGCCCCCAATCGCCGTGCTGCTCGTCGCGCCGCGCCTGCCTATTCCATTCCAGGATCGGCTCGACGTCCTGGACGTGCTCGATCGCAAGGTCTCTGCCGTTGCTGTCGAGATGCGGCCGGATCAGGACGCCGCCCATCACGACATTTCCGTGACCCACAGCGTACCGGCAGTCGCCGTCACCAGGCCGTTGGTCGCGGCCTTGATGGCCGAAATGCTCTGGCCCGGGCTGACGATGACGTGATCGACCGTGTTGGCCGGCAGGAAGATGTCGGCGGTCGTCGCCGTCTGAGCGCCATCGCCGATCCGATAACAGCAGGCGGCATCAGCCGCGAGACGGAGCTGAAAGGTTTCCGGGCCGAACACATTTGCAATCGCGACGCTGCCGTCGAAGGCGATCGTCTGGGTTACCCCGGTGCGCGAAGAAGGTTGCTTGGGGAAGAACGACATCAGGCGGCCCTCACGGCGACGGAAAAGTGCATCGGGATCGACGTGCCCGACGCCCCGGACGGCGTCAGCACGATCACGTCGTCCTCATTGAGATAGGTCGGCGACGGCGGCACCACCGAAAACAACTGGCCCGCGGCGGATCCGGATTGCGGGACGGCGAAGGTCGCAAGCGTGGCGAAATTGGCCGACACCGTGACGGTGCCGTCAGCGGTGGTGATGGCGCCGCCAAGGATACCGGTCACTTTCAGGAGCCGGCAGCGGAAGGGAGCGCGAATATAGGCGGCGACGGGCGCCGCGCCGCAGGAGGGCGTATAGCCCGTAACGTCGATGGTCGAGAGGGTGTGATTGCCGGGCAGTGACATCTTTGGTCTCCACAGGAAGTTCAGGCTGAATTCGCATCATTCCGGAGCGGCGCGCAGCACCAGCCCCGGAATGACGATGGCGAAGGTCAGGCTGCGGTGTTGTCGAACACGCCGCCGCTCGCTTTTTCGTTACGGGCAACCAGGGCATATTCCGCCAGGATCTGGCAGCGGTCCGAATCGCCGGTTTTCGCCAGCGGGATCGAGATCATGTTGCGGCCGTTGAGGTACGCGACCGCCCACTTGTCCATTTCCAGCACCAGCACGTCGCGGGCGCGCTGGAAGCGGTTGGCGATCACCTTGAGCTTGCCGAAGTCAGATTCGTAGGCGTCGACCGAAGCCACGATCTTCTTCGACTTGGCCTCCTCGATCGCAGTGGCGCGGCCGGTGAACGTCGAGAACACCTGCTTGTTGAAGGCGCCGGTCATGATGGTGCCGGGCTTGCCGCCATTGGTCCAGATCGAGGACAGCACGCTTTTCAGGCGCGCTTCCGTGAAGGCGATCTGGGTGCCGTCGGTGCGGGTGCCGGTGCCATCGATCGGCGTCGGATCTGCCGGCGAACCGGCGGTGCCCTTCGAGGTGTTGGACGCGATCCACGACAGGATCGAGGCCGTGGTGCGCGCTGTCGTGGTGTTGCCGGTGACCTTGGCCTGGTTGGTGCCGACCAGGATGGTTTCGATGTCGCGCTTGAGTTCGAGGCCCTTGAGCATCTCCTGGTAGGCAAGCTCGTTGTCGCGGCCGGCATGGTCGACCGCCTGCTGCGTGCCCGACACCCGCGCCACCTTGTAGGAGATCTGGCAGATGTTGCCGAGCCGGACGGTCGGCGTCGTCGTGGTGGTGGTGGGGTCGTCGCCTTCGAGCTGGGCGTTGGCGCTGGAGGCCGCCGCCAGCGCCTGGGTCTGCCATTCGTGGTTGACGGCGGTCGCCTTTTCCTTGTCGACGCCGCTCATGAAGGGCGTGTCGGTCGGATCGATGCGATAGATCATGTCGCTGAGGTCTTCGCGGTTGCCAACCGCCTGGTAGGTGGCAAAGGTGGAGGTCGGTAGAGTCATGTCGAGTATATCCCTGCAGAGTGATGCCCGCCGCGCGCCGAATGCCGGGTTGATCGGCCGGCGACGATCCGCACGCGATGCGCATGCGTCCGCGGCGGGCTTGAGGTTTTGGAGTGTGAAGATTTCGGGTGCGCGATGGCGCGGAAGCCTGGCTTCCGGTTCGCCCTGCCCTCGTCTATTCGCCGGGCGCCTGCGCCGCGCGCAGGGTCAGCGTCGTGCTAATTTAATTGATGATGTCGCCCGGAAGGGAGCTGCGTCGCGATCGATCGTCTCGCGGCTACTCTCGAACCGAACCGGCATTTCTCGCGATGTTGAATAGATGCCGGTGATTTGCCCGACAAGTCAATCCACGAAAGAAGCCAGTCCTGCTTCTTCGAAGAAGCAAACGATCAAGCGCCGTTCGACTGGTTCAGATAACGCAAAATCTAAAAGCGGAGGCGGCCAAAAGCCTGGCCCGTAATGGATCTATGGCGACGTTCAATCCTGCAAGCAGCGACGCTGCCTTCACACGATCCCGAACCGCTTTCGCCGTTCCGCCGTCAGCGCCAGTTCCTTCAATTCCGCCTGGGCCAGTTTGCCGTTGGTAACTATGGCGGTGAGATGATCGCGCACCTTGCCGACGATGTTGATGGCAAGGAACAGTTTTTCGCGGCTATTGACGTCCTCGATCGTGCTGGCTCGCCATGCTGCGGTGTAGCTGGCCTCGAGTTCTGCGAAGGCTTCGGCAAGCAGGTCGTGTTCAAGGAGCTCTTGCGCATGGACAGCCTTGCCGGCCGCTTCCCGCAGTTTTTCTTCATCGCTCATCGCTGGAATTTCCGTTTGTCGCGTCGACTTCGGCTGGATGGCCCGTGACGTCGAATTGAATGATTTGTTCAGAAGCTGATTGGCGTCGATGGATGCGTCGCCGCATCGGCAGCCAGACAACCGATCCTTTGTGTGGGCGTGAAGGCCGCCGGCTTCAATTCGCGGAACGGCTTGAACGTCACGCTCGATGAAATGGGTTCTGACGTCAGATGATAAATCTGGAATGGGCGAGTATTCACGCTGTCGCCTTCGACCATATCTCGTCGAACTCCGCTTTTGAAACGGTCATTCCAGGGCCAGCATCCCCCATTCTTCCGTCGGAAAAGACTTCAACCTTGCGAACCTCCCAGCGTTCGCGAGCCGCGACGCTATTTCTTGTTGAATACATCACCAAGCGTTTCGACGCATGCGTTGCAAATATGCGCGTTTGAGCCGGCTGCTAATTTTACGTCGGGCTCCCGCTGGCCGCAGAACGAACAGCTCAGTTCATCGCCCGGCTCTTCTGCCGATCGCCGTGACAGTTCGATCGCGACGTGAACCAGATTCAGCGCGCCTGCGGAGAGCTTTTCGCCGTCCTTAATGTTCTGGGCGCGCAACAGAACATATCCGGACATTCCCACAAGAACGGCTTGGTGAAAATCGCCATCATCTATCCGTGATTGCCAGATATCCGATACGATTTCGAACAGCTTCTCCGCTTCCTGCATGGTGTCTCCTTCCGCTGTCGTTTACGGTTCATGATCTAATCCGGCACTCCAACAAGTCCAGGCCCAAAGACTGTCGGCACGCGGTTTCCGATGCAATTCCAAAGGGCCCTCCTGCATATATCCGCGTCTCGGCCACTCAAAAGGCAAGCCCGATGGGCGGCGCGGCAGCTTTGAGCGGTGGCAATCTGTTGATTTCCTGCGGAATTAGGCGAGGTTGAACCGTAAGGCACCGGTTGACCTCCTGCCCCGTCGGGGTCGAACGGATCATGCTCGACAGGCACGAGCGACACGCCGCCGAAGTCGGGTTGATGGTCGACCGGAACGAGCGAATAATCAGCCATGGGGAACGACCATCAGAAGTCTTGAATCGGGAGCAAACTGCAGGCCGCTCCCGGCTCTTTGTGTTGCTGAGATTGAAGGATCATGGCCGCGTCGCCGGCGCGCCGACGAGACCGCGGGCCGTCAGCGTTTGGGTTCAGTACGCGGCCGCGTCACCTGACTTGATGCGCGCGTCGAGAATCTGCAACCTGGCATCGAGGTCGGCCTTCAGTTTGCCGGTTCAGCTTCGGTCTGCGCTTTCACCTGCAAATGGATCACCGCGTTCTGCGCCTGCTGCCGCTCGATCTGCATCTTGTGCGTGGCGATGGTCTGGCCGACTTCTTCCAAAAGGGCCGACTTTTGCTGGTTTGGACATCCAAGTTAGGCCCGATCCAGATCGGTGTCGTAAGCTGTGTAAACTCCCAGCGACTTCGCTCCATCCATGAACTCAACCTCGTATGCGGGTGGGTCGGCATCGTGCACGATCAGAATCGTTCCCCTCGCGCCTGCCGGGAGCGGAATATCTGACGTTGTTCGTCTCAGCCTAATAACTTCATACTCCTTGAACATTGTCTAACTCCTGGGAAGTACCGTGATCAGCCGTGGCGCGCCATCCGATCCAATCATCCAGATGGTGCGACTGGTATCGCGCGGCCATTGGCTCCGGTTAAGTTGACGATCTGGTCAAATTTCGTTCCATGTGGCGTCACTTCTGTCTAAACCGCTCGAGATTCATCGAAGACCAGTTGTTTTGCAAGGTCTTCTACATTTTCCCGGGTGAAACCAAGCGCCTGTTCGAACCACTTTGCCTTCGGACCGCCGCTGACATGGTCCGGATCAAGCAAATAGCGATTGAGCTTGTCAGCCACGCTGCTTGCCGAATCCAGCGGCGGCAGCTTGCCGCCTGGCGCGCCTACGGCCTCGCGTTCTGCCGTCGGCAAGCCGGCTCCGGCCATCATCATGGCGCTGTCAACCGCGGGTCCGATCGACTGGGCTACATAGCCATCCTCTCGGAGACGCCGCACATCCTGTGCAGACGCGTCGATGGCGCGTTGTGGGAGGGTCACAAACTGACGCATCAGGCCATAGGTAATCTTGCCGGCAAGATCGGCTGCCTTGTTGCCGATCTCGGTCCCCGGCGAAAACTGCCCGCGATCTCCGACAGGCGGCGCGCCAACATCCGGCTGGCCTGCCGGCACGGTGAGCGGTTGAGGTTGAGTTGCCGCCGGATCTTGCTTCTGCTCGTCCACATCATCCGGGCTAAACGGATCATGCTCGACGGGCACCAGCGACACGCCGTCAAAGTCGGGCTGATGGTCGACCGGGACCAGCGAATAATCATCCATGGGGAACGACCATCAGGAATTTTCCCGGCCGCTTCTGGTCCGGGACATAATGATGGCCGTCCTTGGCCCTGCGCGCGCCGGGCACCGCAGGAGGATTTCGTGCCGCCAGATCGATGTGGGCATCGAGGATCCTCAGCTTCGCATCCAGATCGGCCTTGATTTTCGCCAGTTCGATCTCGGCCTGGGTTTTCACATGTAGATGGACCGCAGCGTCCTGCGCCTGCTGCTGCTCGACTTGGGCCTTGTGTACGGCGAGCGCCTGCTCGGTTTGCGCCCTCGCTTGCGCGGCCAACAACTTCGGATCCGGCGGCGGCGCGGGCGGCGCCGGCGGCGGATGCAGCAATTGCCCGGTCTGCGGATTGATCGCCGTGGGATCGTTGAAGAACTTGTCGGGGTTCTTGTGCCCCATGATCCTCGTCAGCTCGGCCGCGGTGTTGTAGAGTTGGGCGTCGCCGACCAGATTGCTCTTGCCGCCGGCGAGCATTTCCTTCTGCACGTTCGCGATCGCCATGGTCTGCGCGAATTGCTGCGCCTTGCCGCCGGCGCCGAGGCCGACATTGATGGTCATGTCGTCACGGGTTTTCCAGCCGCGCGGATCGACATTGATCCAGGCATTGCGCAACCGCACGGTCTGTTGCTGCTGGCCGTGCTTGCGGATGGTGGCGTGCAGCAGCGAAAAGATATCGCGCACGCCTTCCGCCATGAGGCGGGCGATCAGCTTCATCCGCATTTGCGACGCCGAAAACACCTGCGCCACCGCAGTCGCCGACTGGTTCTGCAGCGCGTTGGCGTCCAGCCCCTGGCTCTGTCTGGCAAGGCCCGTGCGGGTTTCCAGTTCGGCATCGAGATATTGCATCATCGGATAGACCGACGAGGTTATGTCCGGCACCACCTGCCAGTTCAGCCCGCCCGGCTGCCTGGTGCGGACTACGCCGCCGGGGCGCGACACCGATAGATCGTCGAGCGTGTTCGGACCGGCCATGCCCTCGGCGACCTCGACCCGCGGATTGTTGTGCAGATAGAGGTTATCCAGCGCGCCGCGTTTGAGCGCGGTCTTCTCGCGCTGCACCGGCATCACCAGATCGGCGATCGAGCGGCCGAAGAAGCGATGAGTGATCGGCACCGGCGTGGTCGCCGCGAACGGAATGGCGTCGAATGGCATGATACATTCCTTGCCGCCCTTGCGCAGGATCTCGCTTTGGTCGCCGCCGGTAATGACCTGGTAGAGGCAGGCCCGGCCCTCGCCTTCGTAGTCCATCCGCACATAGTGCTCGGTGATGCGGACCAGCCGTGCCGCCGAATTCACCTCGCCCGAACTGATGTTGAAATGCTCGTCGACGCTGTCACGCGCCAACGTCTCGATCTCGGTATTGCCGGTATAGTCGCTGAGCGATTTGACCTGGTTCTCGTCAAAGCCCTCCGCGATCAACTGGCTTTCGGTCTTGGTGACGACCTCGTGGAAGCAGTAGTTGCAATCCCGGATGCAGCGCGCGCCCCGCTCGATGCCGAACTCTTCCGGCGGCACGCCCATCACCCTCGCCTGCGCCAGCTTGCGCGTGGTGACGATGGTGACGTCGTGGGTAATGGGGAGCGGCGCCGGCTGCGTCGCAGCCTGCGGCAAAGAAATGACCATGTTCATGAAAATCCGTCGTGAGATGCGGCGAATGAATCTGCAGCTGGCGCTAAAAAGTCAGCGGGAAGCGTCGTCGGATCGGCTGTTGCGCAAATAATCCAGAAGGAGGCCCGGCAGTCCGCCGGGAGGAGGTTGATCCGGACTTGCGGGATTAAAAAGTTCAGCGTCGGTCATCATGCCCGGAAGGCCGCGCGGCCTGTTCGGCGGAGGCGGGAACATGACCGGAGACGCGCCCTTGTCGAACGCGATCGAGCCGCCTGGTTCCCGCGGTTGCGAGGCCGGTGGTAACGGCGGCGGTGAACTGGCTGGCGCTGCGGACGCTGTCCAATCACCCATCCCGTCGCCCAACGGCTTTTGCCTGGACGGCGCGGGGAAAGGTACCGGCGGCGCCGGCGGCGCGCCGATCGTGGCACGACCGGTTTGCAGCATCCGAAACAACGGCGGAAGTTCATCGTCCGGCCCCATCGCAGGTCGAATAAACCTTGGAGCATCCGCGGCCTGTGGGAGGGTAACCGTATAGGTCCCGGCTTTGGAAGTACCGATCGAACCGCTGACGCCGGCTTCGATTGCAGATTCTCTGCCCTTCGCGGGCTGGGGAATGCCATTGATGTCTGGAATGCTCGTATTGAAGGATACGGAAGGTATCAACGTGGAAACATTCGAGGTCGTGCCGTATCCAAGCGTATCGGCTGAAGTCATTCCTTTCCGGAGGAAGACGGCACCCAAATTTAGATTGCCCAGCGGTCCCAAGGGAATTTTCCAGGCGTCGCGGCCTCGTCCCCACATGCCGGTTAGGGTCGCGGAAGGCGCCGTAGGCGAGCCCGAATTCCAGTAATAGGTGCCTCCGACTCCGACCGTGCCGACGCGAGGAATGGTTGATGTCCACGACAGGGTAAGACCGTCTGGTCGCAGATTTCCATTTTCATTGACGCTCATCGCCGTCCCCGAGTAGCAATCTTCAACCGGAAGTATTGATGTTTGCTGGCGTAAGGGCCGCCGTCTTGCGATCGGCAGTCAGGATATAAAATGATGACACTTTCTTATTGGCTAGTGGTGGTATGGTTCGTCGGGGCCGGGTTCTTTGCCGTACGTGCGCTGAACTTTACGCGACTGACCCTCAACAATTTGACGCCCGGGACGAACTATTGGGAATCGGCAAATAAAAGAAGTTTAACCTGGTTACGGGCGGGTCCATCAGGATCGACGCTACGTCAGTCGATCCTGAACTGCTGAACGAGGCCGGCAAGAAATATCGAGCGAAAGCGATCAGAAACGGGCGATATATGTTTGCCTGGGCCGTGATCGGCTTTGTAGCGATCGCGAGCCTGTTCTCTTACGCCAAGTCGTTGGCACCGGGATGATCACCATCAGGCTTCAGCATGATCAACCTTGCTTACGGCGGCATCCTGGTCTTCAGCTTCCTCGCGTATGTACATGCATGATTTGAAGGGACGCGTTGCTTAACTCGTCGCTTCCGACCTGGACGGTCGGCTTTCCAGTTCGTCCGCCGCCTTGTGTACGGTGTGCGCCACGATCTTCATCGCGCCGCCGGATTGCATCACGGCCTGCGCCAATAACGTGAACTGGTCCTCGGTGAGGTCGTAATAGGTCTCGCGGCTTTCTTCCTCGCGCTCCTCCCACCACACCTTGACGATGCCGACCTTCGAAAGCAGCGCGTCCTTGATGAAGGAATACAGTACCATGAAGCCCGGATTCTGCTGCATGAAGACGTGATTGACGTAATCCGTTTCCTGGGTTGCCGCGGCCTCGTCGTCGGGGCCGACCGGCTCGAAGCGGACGACTTCGTCGGAGCCGGCAAAGATATCCATCAGGTTCGGCATCAATCCTTCGATGGTGTCGGCGACGTCGGTCGACACTGCACGCGAGCGCCCCTCCGGCGCCGGCATGTCCTTGCGCATGTCGCCGAGGTAATAGTCCATCGCATCGGCGCGCTCGTCCATCAGCCGCGCCGCGGAAATGGCGGCCAGCGCATCGGCCTTTTCGGAGGCGAGCATCGCCTTGAGATCAAGCGGAGACATTTTGGGCATGATTATCTCTGCGAAATATTTTGGTGGAGACTACAACTAAAGAGGCAACATTCGATTCGATGGGACGCAGAGAAGAAACGCTATCAACTTAGCGAGATCCACCCCAACGTGTTCGCCCGTGCGCTGAAAGAAGGCATGGAGGAGGGAGAACCCCAACATAGCCTTTGTGACGCCTGCTATGAGTCCGGATTCAAGTCGCGCCTCAAAAGGGAAACGTCGAATCCAGGGCGGTGCAGTGTGATCGTTTGTAATGGATGCGGTTGGTTCGCTTACCTTAGTGGAATGTCTAGTCCTGAACACAGGAGTCAACGGCCTACCCCATATCGCGAATAAAAATCTGGTGCTCCTATCACGTCCCTGCCAGGAAGGCGGTCGAGATAGGACACTGCTCACACCCACCCCTGCTCTGCGTACCGGATCGGCCGGTTGAATGCTGCGGCCCGGTCCGGCTGCTCGTAACAGATCGCCATCAGTCCAAGCGCGTCGGCGGCATGGCTTGACCAATCGTGTTCCGGCCCGAGGCCGACGCCGCGCGCCTCGTCCTTGCGCTCGTGGTAGAAGCCGAGCGCGTCCCTGCCCGGCTCGGTCGTTGCTTCGTTGAACCAGAGCTGCGGGCCCAGCCGCCGCAGCGCCTCGATGCGCATCATGGCCGCGCCCCTGCCCTGGTTCTTCACCGGGAGTTCGACCGTAAAGCCGGCCTCACGCAGATGATCCTCGTAGCGCTTGCCGGTGATGTTGTTGGCGGCAACGCCGTCATGCGGCAGGTGCAGGATCGCCTGCGCGTAGCCGTTCGCGCGCAGCCAGTTGACGTGAAATGCCAGCACCTGGCCAACAGCTTCGTAGTAGTCGAGAACTCTGATCTCGCTCCCGACCCACTGCACAATCCAGATCGTAAACGCATCCGCCGTGGCGCCGGCGCCGCCGATATCGATGAAGGCGCGCAGCGGCAGCAGCGGATCGGCCGAGACTTTTCCGATTCTCCCCTGCGCCCGCGCCTGTTGCAGCAACTGCGCGAAGTAAGCGCCTTCGAACGCCCTGGCGTATTCACCTTCCCAAATGTGATCGTACCTTTCCGGAAAATGCTGGAGGTCGAGCTTGCGCTCGTCTTCCAGCACCGCCGGGAACCAGGGATTGTCGCGCCAGTTCGCCTTGACGACGATAGCGCCGGCAGGCTGCCGTCCCCGGAAGAAATCATCGGTGGCATCGGATTTCCGGCGCGGATTCCAAGACGCCCACAGTTCGGAGGCCTTTGCGCGTATCGTCGGGCGTAGCAACGACAGACTGCGCGCACTCAGCGTCTGCGCCTCGTCGATCCAGGCGATCCGGAACCCTTCCAGCGATTTGATCGACTCCGAGGTGTGATCCTGCATGCCCCGGAAAATGATCAGGCCGTCACCTGGCGTCTCGATCTTGTCGCTGAAGATATTGAACTGGTGGCCGAGGCCGAGCGCTGCGACCTTGTTCTCGATCAACCGCTTGCTCGATTGCGCCAGCGTGCGCTGCGCCTCGCGGATGCAGACGGCGAGCGTGCCGCGTTCGGCCTGGCAGGTCTCGACCAGAAGCTCCGCGAAAAAATGCGATTTGCCCGAGCCGCGTCCGCCGAAAACGCCTTTGTAACGGGCCGGTTCCAGCAGCGGCTCAAATATCTTCGCGGTCGGAATTTTCAGGACTGACAATGACACGCTCAATTCGGTGGATCAGCTCCAGCGCGCCGCCGTCGCCGTTCTGCAAGGATTGCGGCGGCTTGCCCCAGCCACGATCGAGGATCGCGTTCGCCGCCGTGACCCGCGCCGCGGCGGTGGCGGCCTCCGAGCACATGATGCCGACCAGGACTTTGATCGCCGATCGCGTATAGCTGCGCGCCACCGAGCGGATTTCAGTGATGGCTCTGGGCATCTGGACTTCCTGCGCCGCGAAAGAAGCGAGCGCGACGGGTAGAATTGCAAACGATGATATTCACGACAGTCCTTCCCACACGATGATCAGCACCAATCCGGCCAGCGCCAACGAGATCAGATAGGCCGTCATGCTGGTCCCTCCTCCCTGGTCCGAAAAATAGTGCGGCATGACCGGTGTGGCGCGATCATTTCGGGGCGCGAACGCCCTATCCCTTGCGGGGCCGCGTGCGGTCGTTGACGAGACGACCGCGGCCGGCGCGTTCGCGCACGCCGGCTAAGGCTTCGGTTCTGACTAAATCGGAACCGAACTTTGGATTCTTGTTTGACGCGTTTTCTTCACGCCAACCGGCATCCACCCACGGATCAAGTCCGAGGGCATGCTCGCTCGAAAACGCTGTGGTCAAAAGGGTTCGGACGGCGGCGCGCTAACGGCGCCTGGGGCGACGGTGGGGAGGTGAAGCGCCGTGACGTACGGGCCGCCGTCCGATTCGAATTCCAAATGAAAAAACCCGCGGCCGGTTTCCCGGCGCGGGCTCAACTGTTGCGATGGTGGATATAAGCCGGTGATTTGCCCGGCGGATCAAGTCTCGAAATCGAACGGCGGTAATGGCCGAAAATTCAGTCGCGGCCCAATTGCGGAGGCTGTCGAGAGAAAGCCGGTCGATAGAAAAAACTCTCCGAATAAAGACCGCTCATCGAAAAGCCCGCAACCTTCCGGCTGCGGGCTCAATTCTTGCGACGATGCATATAAGCCGGTGATTTGCCCGTCGGGTCAAGTCTCAAATCGAACTGTGGTAAAAGCCGAAAATTCAGTCGCGGTTCAATTGACAAGTTTGTCGGGAAAGCCGCTGGTTGAAAAAAACCTCTGATCAATGATCTTTCAATGAAAGGCCCGCAACCTTTCGGGCTACGGGCATGATTCTTCCGACCATGGACATAAGCCGGTGATTTGCCCGGCAAGTCAAATCTAAACAGACGGAACCACCGGCAGATTTTTCAACAAGAGTTCGGTCGATTTGCCTTGCGCGTTTTTTATACACAGATAAGCGCGACTGCGCCGCGCAAAGCTGACGATTGATCGAATGACTTGATTTAGCGGATATATTTTGCTGGGATGTTTTGGGCTGAGGAAGTGTGATGAAGTGGGCAGAAGAACGTGACGATCTAATCGCGCAGACAAGGGCATTCGTTCAATCGGTAACCGGCCGAAGACCGGAAAATGCGGTTGAGTCGACTTCCGTTGAACTGAAACGGACCGAAGCGCCTCGGACAGACTATTCCGGTTTCGCGCCGCGTCCGGTTCCCGCCAAACCATCTGTCTCGTTCGAACCAATCGAGAAGCTTGAGCACACCAGCGTCCCGATGCTGGAAGTACCACTAGCCCGGGTGCTTCCGCACAGCGAAGTCCGCAAGGAAATCGAGAACCGGGTCGCGGCGTTTCAGGCGCATCAACATCGCTTCCACCGCGAGCGCGAGGCCTATTTCAAATCGGTCCTGACCAAAGTGCGCTCGGCGATCGCAAACGGACCCGACAAGCCGTCTATGTAATCACGCTACCGGTGGGCACCACGTACAAGGATACCGCCGCCGGCCGGACTCATGACCTGTGCAACGGGCGGGACGCGTGATTTATTTAAAATTGCGCGATTCTGTTAAGGCTATGCGAATTCAAATCCGTCATCATCCTCGTCTGCTTGAATCGGTTTGAATGGAGGATGTCCGATGTATTTCGCGGCCGCCGTGCTCACCGTGCTGGCTGGTCTGTTCTATGCTGCCGGCAACCACGAAATCGGCAGTTGGGGCGTCACGATGTGCCAATACGGAAGTACTTTTTGCGACAGCCCGTCTTACGTGCTGACTGGGGCGATCCTCGCCGCGCTCTGGGGCGGGTTCGTCAGCATCCGCTAAAGTTAAGGACGCGTCGACGCGTCTATGGCGCCACGTCGTTGGCTGGCTGCACGGGCTTCGGCCCAGGCGCTTCCGGCTCGATCGGAGCCTTAGGCGTCGTCGGCGTCACCCTCGCGCCGGCGGCCTGGGCCGCCGCGGTCGTGGTGCCGTAATTGACCAGCGCGGTCCGCAAATGCGGCTTGTTCCAGGGGCCATGGTCGACCAGCAGCATCGCCAGGATACCGAACACCGCGACCGCCATTGCGACAGCGAGCGGACCATGGATCCTGCGCACCGGCAGGTTGCGCATCGCAGTCTTCGCTATTGCATAAGCAGTGGCCATGTCCTGAACCCGACGTCGTGAACCTGGCGATGATTTTCGCTGGAAAACAATTCATGGCGGCGGCGAAGGTTCCTTTTCACGACGCCGACAAAGCGTTCTGCTTGCAGGGAACCATTTTGCAAGCAACCGAGTCGAGCGAGATTGCCGGCAAAAAAATGGCCCGCCTGATGGCGGGCCTTTTACCTGATGGATCCACGGCCGGCGCGGCGCGATCGATCACACCTTGAACAGTTTTGCGTAGCGCGCCTTGATATCCTCGCTCTGCGCCAGCACGGCCGCGGGGTCGGACTTGAGCAATTTGAGTGAGGACAATGGCGGATGGCCCGGCTTTTCCTTGACCTGCGAATGGAATGAACGAAGCCCGTAATTGTCGACCAGCAATTGCTGTCCTTCGATGCCGAGATAGAAACTCTGGAACAGCCGCGCGGCATTGGGATTGGGTGCGCTGCGAAACACGCCTGACGGCACGATGATCAGCGGCGCGCCTTCGGTCGGATAAACCACCTCGACCGGCTTGCCTTCATCCTTCGCGAGCAGCAAGTTGTAATCGTTGCCGTCGGCCATCACGGCCCGCTCGCCGAGCAGCAGTTTCTTCGGCGGATCGGCCGCCGATTGCACCTGCATCACCTTCTGCCTGGCGAGACTCTCGAAATACGCCCAGCCGAGATCCCGCGACAAAATGAAGGTCGCGGTCATGATCGCGCCGGAATAGCCGGGATGGGCCTTGACGATCTTGCCCTGCCATTTCGGGTCGAGCAGGTCGGCATAGCTCTTGGGCGCGTCCTCCGGCTTGACCAGATTGGTGTTGTAACCGATCGCCTCCATCCAGGCGCAGGACGTCGCGTACGTCCCGTCCGGATCGAACTGATCCTTGGGAAAATATTTCACGACATCGTCGGGCAAATAAGGCGCCAGCCAGTCCTTGCTTTTCCAGTCCAGATAATGCGCGGGGTCGGTGCTGTTGGCGACGTCGACCGCATTGATGCCGCTGCCCTGCTCCTGGGCGATGCGCTGATAAATCCGCTCGGCGCCGGAGCGCTCGACGCGGACCGAGATGCCCGGATATTTGGCTTCGAATGCCTTGCCCAGCCGCTCCGCGACATTGAGCTCGAGCGCCGAATAATAGGAAAGCTTGCCTTCCTTGCGCGCGGCCTCGATCAGTTCGGGCGTCACGCTGCTCGGCGGCGGCGCCGCTTTCACCGGCTCGGCAAACAGGGCGATAGCCGCCAGCGCGGTAGACCCCTTCAACACGTCGCGTCTGGACCAATTTTGATCGCGCATGGCGCCTTCATCCCCGGTTGCGCCGCCTCTTGCAGGGTTTTTTCGCCGCGGCTTGCGGTCCATGATGGCCCGAAATCTCCGGCAACACCAGTTTTTCCGGCCACGCGGCGCTGACGGAACTTGCGCGGCGGTTACGCATTGGCTGCCGCAAGCCCTTCCAGATTGCCCTTGGCCAACGCCGATCGGCCGATCAGGATTTGCTTGATCGCCGAAGTAAAATAGCGATTGTCATTGCCAGCCAGCTTAGCTGGTTCAACTTGATTCCAGGCACCAGGGCATTTGATGGCCGAACCCAGCCGCGCGGAAACCAAGAAACCCCGCAATATCGTGCTTCGGTTGCTGGGTCCGGGGCTGGTGACCGGCGCGGCCGACGACGATCCTTCGGGCATCGCGACCTATTCGCAAGCCGGCGCCCAGTTCGGTTACGGCCTGCTCTGGACGGTATTTCTCACCACGCCCTTCATGATCGCCATCCAGCTCGTCAGCGCCCGAATCGGCCGGGTCACCGGCAAGGGGCTCGCCGCCAACGTCATGGAGCTGGCGCCGCGCTGGCTGGTGCTGGGGCTGATCTTTCTGTTGGTCGCGGCCAACACCTTCAACATCGCGGCTGATATCGCGGCGATGGGTGAATCGCTTTCGCTCGTCATCGGCGGCCTCGATCATGAACACGCGCTGATCTTTGCCGCAACGTCGACCCTGCTGCAGGTCTTCGTGCCCTATCGCCGCTACGCGCCGGTGCTGAAATTCATGACGCTGACGCTGTTCGCCTATGTGGCGACCGCATTCACGGTGAATATCCCGTGGAGTACGGCGCTGCTCGCAGCGATCTGGCCCAAGGCCACCGTCGATACCGACTATTTCCTGATGGTGGTCGCCGTTCTCGGCACCACCATCAGCCCTTATTTGTTCTTCTGGCAGGCTTCCCAGGAAGTCGAGGAAATGCACCAGGGCAAGATCCGCCGGCCGCTGCGCGAACTGACCCGAGGCGGTCTCACCGAACTCGACCGCATCGGCATCGACACCACCGTCGGGATGATGTTCTCCAACGTGATCGCGTTTTCGATCATCCTGACCACCGCCGCGGTGCTCCATGCCAGCGGAGTCACCAACATCAATTCGGCCACCCAGGCGGCCGAAGCGTTGCGGCCGCTGGCCGGCAATTTTACCTTCCTGCTGTTTGCGCTCGGGATCATCGGCACCGGCATGCTGGCGATACCGGTGCTGGCCGGCTCGGCCGCCTATGGCGTGTCGGAAGCCTTCGGATGGCCGGCCACGCTGGAAGCCAAGGCGCCGGACGCCGTCGGCTTCTACACCATCATCGCCGCCGCCACCGTGATCGGGTTCGGGCTCGGCTTTACCGGCATCGACGCCATTCACATGCTGGTGTGGAGCGCCGTGCTCAACGGCATTGTGGCCGTGCCGATCATGGCGATGATGATGGTGATCGTCGCCAATGCGCGGTTGATGGGCCGGTTCAAGGCCACGTCCTGGCTGATCGTGTTCGGTTGGGTCGGCACCGGCCTGATGGCGCTGGCGGTGATCGCGCTGATCGGATCATCCCTGATGGGCTGAGCGTCGCGTGCGCAGCAGTCACTTATGCTCGAAATGCCACGCGCCGTCCCAATCGCCGGGTGGCGGATTTTTCGCAAAATCCTCCGCGCGCTGCTTGAAGACCATCGAGGGTTGGTCCCCGGGAACGGCCTCGAGCGCGGTGCGGAAGGCAACCCGCGCATCGTCCCAGCGGCGGGCGCGATAGGCCGCAAGTCCCTCGGCATAGCGATCGCGCAGTACCGCCTGCTCCGGCTTTAGACCCCCCTTGCCGGCCAGGATGTCAAACACCGTCTCCGAATGGGTGTGGCCGGCCACCACAAGCCGATCGATCTCTCGCGTCTCGATCGCATCGCCGGCAGCCAGCTTTGCCGCCTCGGAAATCAGGCAACGGCTGCCATAGACCTTGTTGGCGCCGACCAGCCGCGACGCCAGATTCACGGCATCGCCCATCACGGTATAGCTCATCATGAATTCCGAGCCGATGCTGCCGACCAGGACCTCGCCGGTCGCGATGCCGATGCGGACGTCGCATTCGGAGCCGGCGGCGCGCACGCCGAGTAGTTCGGGCAGTTCGGTCCGCAGCGCCGCGATACGCCCGAGCATTCCGATCGCAGCACAGCTCGCCAGCCGGGCGTCCTCGGCGTTTTCGGTGAAGGGCGGCCCCCAATAGGCCATCACGGCATCGCCGATATATTTGTCGATCACGCCGTGATTGACCCGGACCTGCTCCGACATCGCGGTCAGGAAGTGGTTCATCACCTTGACCAGCCCCTGCGGCGTCATGCCCTCGCTGAGGCTGGTAAAACCCTTCATGTCGCAGAACAGGACCGTCATCACCCGCCGTTGGCCGTCGGTCGCGGCCAGCGCGGGGCGATCGACCAGCGTCTCCACCACCCGCGGGTCGATGTAGCGGCCAAAGGTCTCCCGCATCTTCTCGTTGCGGCGCAATCGCTCGACCATGGCGTTGAAGGCTGTGGTCAATTGCCCGATCTCGTCGTGCGTCGTGACGTCGATCGAACCGTCGAGTTGTCCGGCCTCCACCGCGCGGGTACCGTCGAGCAATCGGCGGACCGGCCGGGTAATGCCGGAACTGACGAACATCGAGAACGTCAATCCGAGTATCGCAGCCAGCACGGTCAGGATCGCCGATATCGCGATGTTCTTCTGCTGATCGCGCATCGTCGCCGCGGCGTCGGTGCGAACCTGCGTCATCATGTCGGCGCGAATGCCGTCGATCCGCTGATTGAGCTCGTCGCGCAGCGTATCGATCCGGGCGAGACCGGTTCTGATTTCGGCGAAATCCTGGGTTTTCGCTTCCAGCAGCGGAAACAGCCGGGCATGCTCCTCGTCGAGATAGCGCAGGACGTCCCTGTTGGTGTCCTCGATCCGGCTATCGATCCGCGCCAGCGCGGCGTTGTCCGAATCGGTGGTGACGTCATCGATGATGGCGTTGATCAGCACATGAATGGCGCTGGCTTCCTTGCCGATGGCGACGCCGGCCGCTTCATAGCGCTGCTTGCGCTCGGCAAAGCCGGCCTCGTCCGGCGGCGACTGCATCCTGGCGATCACCATCCGGCGTAGCTCGAGCGACCGCTCCAGCGAATCCGCCTGCATCCGCGCCAGATGGTTGTTGGCCTCGAAATATTTCGTGGTCAGCTCATCGAGCTGATGGGCGACCTTTCTGGTCAGCACGGTCGACAGCGCCGAGACGATGACCATGAGAACGATCAACCCGACGGCGATGCCGAGGATCTGCCTTCTAATCGACGACCGCATCATCAATCGGCCCCGCTCCCGGCGGTCAGCAACAACGTTATCTGGGACAATGTCGACCCGGCGCCGATCCTGCAATGGGCCGTGGCCGGTTGCAAGGATGCAGCCTTAACGCAAGGTGAAGCTGGGGGTCGCGGCTGGCAACGTCGCCGCCCTAAATCGAAACCTGCCGCCCGATCTCGACGACCTGATCGGACGGAAGACTGAAGAAGTCGCTGACGTGAATGGCGTTGCGCTCCATCACGGCGAAAAAAGCCTCCTGCCACGCCGGCAGGCCCCTGCCGTCCTCGCGGCCGATTACCGTCTCGTGGCCGACATAATAGGTGACGTCGTCGAGATCGACGGTGCAGCCGAGCGATTTGCCCGCGGTCAGCAATTCCGGAATATGCGGGCGTTCCATGAAGCCGAAGCGCGCTTCCGCCCGCCAGAAATTCGGCACGATTTGCTGAATCTTGATACGCTCGCCGGAGCTCAGCCACGGCACGGGAAGGATCTCGACGCGCAGCACGAACAGGTGCTCATGCAGCGCGCGGTTATGCCGGACATGCCACTGCATCACCGGTGGCGTGTCGCGCTCGGCCCGGGTCAGGAACACCGCCGTGCCCGGCACCCGCGGAACGTTCTTGGCCTGGATGATCTGCATGAATTGCTCGACCGGTATCAAGGTCTCGTGCATCCGCGCCATCACCGCCGCCCAGCCGCGATGCCAGATCCACATCACGGCGTAGATGGAGACCGCGAGGATCAGCGGCACATAGCCGCCGTCGGCGATCTTGGTGAGATTGGCGAGGAAGAAGGCGCTGTCGATCACCAGGAAAAAGGCCGCGACCGCGCCTGCCGCCAGCAGATTCCACCGCCAGATATCGCGCATGGCGATGAACAGCAGCGCCGACGTCATCAGCATCGTCAGCGAAACCGCGATGCCATAGGCGGCGGCCAGATTGTCGGATTTGCCGAAGCCGATCGCGAGCCCGACCGTCACGATCATCAACAGCCAGTTGACGACGCCGACATAGATCTGGCCGTAGCCCTCCGACGAGGTCTGCTTGATCCGCAGCCGCGGCAGCCAGCCCAACTGGATCGCCTGGCGGGTCATCGAGAACGCGCCGGTGATGATCGACTGGCTGGCGATGATGGTGGCGACCGTCGCCAGCACCACCAGCGGGATCAGCAGCATCGGCGGGCACAGCCGGAAGAAAATATTGCCGTCGGTCGGCGTGCCCTCGAGCACCAGCGCCGCTTGCCCGGCATAGTTCAGGATCAGGCTCGGAAACACGATCGCGAACCAGGCGAGTTTTATCGGTCCCCTTCCGAAATGCCCCATATCCGCATAGAGCGCCTCCGCGCCGGTAACGCAGAGAAACACCGCGCCCAGCACCAGAAAGCCGGTCGCGCCATGCGAGAACAGATAGACGAGACCATAGGCCGGATTGAGCGCGGCAAACACCGCCGGATGCCGCACGATGCCGGAAATCCCCATCAGCGCGATCGCCGCAAACCACAGCAGCATCACCGGCCCGAAGAAGTGCCCGATCCGGGCCGTGCCCTGCGACTGGATCGCAAACAGCGCGAGCAGTATCGCGACCGCCGCGGGGACCACATAGGGCTGCATCGCGGGCGTCGCCATGTTGAGGCCTTCGAGCGCCGACAGCACCGAGATCGCCGGGGTGATCGCGCCATCGCCGTAAATCAATGCGGCTCCGAACAGGCCGACCGCCACGATGGTCGGGCGCTGTTGCTTCTTGACGCCCAGCAGCGCCATCAGGGCCAAAATGCCGCCCTCGCCGTCATTGTCGACGCGCATCGCGAACAGGACGTACTTGACCGTGGTGACGATGAAGAGGGTCCAGAACACCAGCGAAAGCGCGCCCAGCACCGTGGCCGGATCCGACGGCGCTTCGGCCGTACCGAGGATGGTCTTGAAGGTATAAAGCGGGCTCGTTCCGATATCGCCGAACACGATGCCAAGCGCCGTCAGCCCCAGCACCGGCCGGCTGCCTTGCGGCGGCTGCCGCGCCTGGTCGCCGACATCGTCAGTTGGATTTTCGCTCAATTTGGTTGCCGCCTGATCTCGCAAACAGTTCAACAGCCGACCCGCCCGAAAGGTCCACGCCGCCGGCGGCCGGAAGCCCGCGCCGGACAAATATCGCTTCGCATTGCGACAGCCAAGCGATGCGCGGCCGGCCATCCAAGCTCATTGCTGCCGGGTGCGCCCTGCTGGTAGAAATCGACGATAACCGGAATTCAAAGGTCATTCCCGGGTTGGAAAATCTGCTACAGTGTTGCAAGGGACAAAAAAAATGGAATCGGAAAAAACCGCCGGCATTTTGGGTGCCATCGTCGCGCTCGCGGTTCTTGCCGCCGCGTTTTACTTTGTGCCTCCCGGAAGCAAGCCTGCTGCAAAATCCCAGCCGGCCGCCCCGGTAGCCGCCGCGCCGCCGGCTCCGCGCGGGCCCGTCGTCAAGGACGTCCCGCAGCAATAGGCCGCGCCGAACGACCGGCGTCAGGCCCGCGCACGACTAGAGCGGACGCTCTAGCTCTCCGAGGTCCCAGAACAGGCCCGCCATCAGGTTCAGCGCCTCCTCGGTCACGGAGAGCAGAATGTGCTCATCGGGCGCATGCTGCGAGCAGCCGGGATAGGAATGCGGCAGCCAGATCGTCGGCAATCCCAACACATCGGAAAACACGTCGTTGGGCAACGAGCCGCCGAAATTCGGCAACACCGCGGGCTCCTTGCCGGTGGTCTGCCGGATCGAGTTCGCGGCCCATTTGATCCAGGGACTGCCGAGATCGGTCCTTGACGCGGCAAAACTCTGGGCGGCCCGCACCTTGACCATCGAAAGCCCGTTTCTGTCAAAATGCCGCTGGATCGCGGGCACGACCTTGTCGATATCAGTGCCCACCACGAAGCGAAGCTGCAGCACGGCGCGGGCAACGCCTGGTATGGCGTTCGCCGGTTTTTCGATATTGCCGGACGACATCGCCAGCACCTCGAGCGTGTTCCAGGCGTAGAGCCGCTCCGCCGGCGACAAACCGTCCTCGCCCCAGTTCGGCGACAGCGCCGGCTCGTCCGCCATCGGCTCGACCTTGACGTCGCCGAGCATGGCGCGAATCTGGTTGGACAGGCGCGGCGGCTTCATTTCTACCAGCAGCAAATGCCCCTGGCGATCGACCAGCGAACCGATGGCGCTGGCAAGGATCGTTGCGGGATTGGCCAGCACGCCGCCCCAATTGCCGGAGTGATGACCGCCCTCGCGCAGCTCGACGTCGAGATGGATTCTCAGGCCGCCTCGGCAGCCGAGGAAAATCGTCGGCCGTTCCGCCGACAGCCGTGGTCCGTCGGAAGCAATGAACACATCGGCGGCGAGCGCATTACGATGGGTATCACAAACCTGCGCGAGCTCGGGCGACCCGATCTCTTCGCCCATTTCGATGATGAATTTTGCGTTGAAGCCCAGCTTGCCGCCGCGCGCTTGATGCACTGCGCGCAACGCCGCCATATTGATGGAATGCTGTCCCTTGTTATCGGCGCTGCCGCGGCCATAGACGCGATTGCCTTTCGGCGTCAGCCGCCAGGGATCGAGATTGTCGCGCCACTCACCCACCATCCCGTCGACGACGTCACCGTGTCCATAGGTCAGGACGGTCGGCGCGGAAGCGCTCTCCCTGCGCTCTGCGAACAAATAAGGGTGCTTGCCTTTGGGGGATTCGATCAATTTGGTGGTGAACCCAAGTTCGGAAAAGGCCGGCTGCAGCCCCTCTTCGAGATAGGCACGCAACACCTCCTCCCTGCCCCGGTTCTGGCTTTCCGTGGGATAGGCGACCCTGCGGCCGAGTTCGGCCAGAAATTCGCCGGACTGAAAATGCTGGCTGACGCGGTTGATGCTGTCGGTTCTGGTCACGGTTAGGGATATCCTGGCTTGGCGTTGCGATGAAGGCGCAGCGTATTCGAACCGATGCGGTCTGGTCCACGTCCGATTGCCCTCGTCGTCGTCCGGCGAACGCAGGGACACCGGGATGTGAGTCCTCGTTCTCGCGACAGGCTTTGTCTGGCTATAAACCTAGTGTGACCTCTGCCCAGTGGATCACGGTCTGGCTGTTGAGAAATTCGATGACGCGGGGCTCGATCGCCGCAGGCCGGTCGTGCGCCACGACAACGGTGGCGACGACGGCATCGCAATGATCGTTGAATGCAACGGTAAGCGCCGACTTTCGCCGCCGATATGAATCGGCAATCGCGTAGGGTCGGCTGCGGCCGTTCATCCACGCCACACGGATCGGGTGGCCAGGGCCCAGAACCGAGTGGCTTTCGCCCATCAGGCTGAAATCGCTCAGCCGATCGAGTTCATTGTCGTCGGATACGCCGGTCGTGCAATTGCAAAAGCCGATCTTGGCGCGAACATAGAAATTAACCTCCACGCCGCAGTCGGCCGCCGCACAGCGGAACGCCTTGCCCTTGCCCCACTCGTCGATCGGGAAAGGCCACTCTACCTCGGCCCAGACCGGATGGCTCGGCGCCGTCACGACGTCGTCGCGACCGAGCAGCGGCCACGCGAAATACCCGAACGCCCCGACCAGCACCCCCAGTCCAAAACCGGCGATGACAGCGGCAACGATGGAGGTTCGTTTCATCATGTTGGTCGCGGTCGCTCGGGCCATTTCCCCTAGTTACTTGCGACGAACGTACGCGCAGCGGCCAATGTGGGCCGTTCCGGATCCGCGTCAGTCGCAAGCGCAACCAGCTTTTGATAAGCCGCTTTTGCCTTGGCAGTGTCGCCAAGCGCCTGCGCCGATCTCGCCAGCCCGAGATAGCCGTTGTAACGGTTCGGCTCCTTCGCGGCGGTCGCCTGGAAGGCGGCAAGCGCTTCGCTGGCCATGCCACGATCCAGCAGCATGAATCCGTATAGCTCGCGCGCGGGAGCCAGCGGCCCTGGCGTGACCGGGGCCTTTTCGGTCTTGTCCTCGGCATCGACAGCGGCACTCATCGCCTTCAGCGCATCGTCATATTTGCCGTCGGCGTAAAGCACCGATGCCTGGGCAATCTGTTGCTGGACATCGACCTGACCGGCCCAATAGTCGTTTTTCGCTTCCCGCAGCCTGTCGCGGATTTCGACCAGCCTTGCGATGTCCGCCCTGGCGGCGTCCGCCTGACCGGAATGGGCCGCGCCGAGCGCACGCGCAAAATGGCTGATCGCCATGACATGCGGGAACTTGCTCGGCTTGACATCGAGGTTTGCCGCGCCCTTCCAGTCGCCGCGTTCGACCATGTAGCGCGCGGGCGCGGCAGCCTGCGAAAAGGCGGCGCCGAAGGCGTCCGGGGGAAACTGCGCCGCCTCGATTTCATCGATGACACCGCGGGCCTTGCTGTCCTCACCGAGCTGCAGATAGGCGTAAACCAGATAGTCCTGTCCGTGCAGTTGATCGCCGGTCTCCTTGTCGGACTTCGCCGCCCGCACCGACGCCAGATTGGCGGCAATCGATTCCTTCCAGTAACCGACGCGCGTGAAGATATGCGACGGCATGTGCTGCGCGTGCGGAGCATTCGGCGCGATCTGCGAGTAGCGCAGCGCCGCGGGCAAGCCCTTGGCCGCGATGGCCGGATAGTCATAGAGATGGATCAAATAATGAGCGACGCCGGGATGTTGCGGCTGGCGCGCAAAGATCGGCTCCAGGATCGCGGCGCCCTTGAGCTGGTTGGCGTAGGTCTTGTCGGCCGGCGACGCCGCGACGTTGAGCGTGATCGCATAGAATATCTGGGCCTCGTCATCGTCAGGGTATTTTGCGGCCAGCGCTTCCATCGCCTTGAGATAGGACTGCACGCGCACCGGTTGCGGCGTATTGTCGTAACCGACATACATCGCCGCCAGCGCGTTAATGTAATCACGCTCGCGCTCGGACTTGGCGCCGATCGCTTTCGCCTGCTGGATGGCCGCGAGGCCAGGCGCCAGATTGGGCGCCGGAATGGCGCCGTGCGGATTGTTCACAAGCGAAAGCGCAATGCCCCAATAGGCGATCGCGCATTCGGGATCGGCATTGAGAGCCTCCTGGTAGATCTCCCTCGACGCGCTGTACCAGAACGAATGCTGGTATCGCATGGCGCGATCAAATCGCCGCTGCGCAGTCTCGTTGCACGAGGTGGCGAAATGAACCGTTCCCAGTTTCTGATCGGCATTTTCCTGCGCCAGGCCGGGCACACAAATTCCGAACGCTGCAACGGAGGTGACGGCAACGGCGAACAGCGCTTTACGCATGATGGGCTCCCGCGGCATATCGCCGGGCCGGACCGCCGGCCCGGCATAGGCGCTTATGCCGACAGGCTCAACATCTCGCGTTCCAGTTGGATGGGCGCCGGTTTCAGCAACCTTTATCGCAAGCCGGATTTTTGACGTCTGGCCGGGGATCGCCGGTGAACATGTCCCGGTTCGGCATCTTGATCGCGCTCAATGTCTTGGCGTCAAGCGTGGCGTCCGGCGGCAACAGGCCGTTCATGTTGAGGATATAGGCCGAGACCGCGTAGACATCGTCGTTGCTCAGTGACTGCGGCGCGTTCTGCGGCATGGCGCGGCGGATGTAATCGAACAACGTCGGCGCATAGGGCCAGTAGCTGCCGACGGTCTTGATCGGTTTTGCGGTGGCGATCGTACCCTGGCCGCCGACCAGACGTTCGCCGACGCCGCCCTCGCCCTTCTCGCCGTGACATGCCGAACATTGCTCGGCGAATACTTCGCGGCCATGGGCAACGGTGCCGCTGCCCGGCGGGAGATTTTCGCCGTTGCGGCCGATATCGATATTCCAGCCGGCGATTTCCGCGCCCGTCGCGGCACGGCCGATGCCGTAATGGCCCTGCGTTTGAGCGCAAGCCGGCCAACCGAGCGCGAACAGAACCGGAAGTGCAAAAGCAACTTTATGAATTCGCATTGGTCACCTGCCCCTGCGCATCGACGCGCCACGGCTGGATGGTGTTGTTGTGGTAGAAGGAGTTCTCGCCGCGCACCGCCAACAGCTCGGCGAATGTCGGCTGCACGTAGCCGGTCTCGTCGATCGCGCGGCTCTGGATCACCGCGGGCTGTCCGTCCCACTGCCACGGTAGCCGGAACCGGGTCAGCGCACGCGTCAGAACCGGCTCCTGCAACGGCGCCTCCTGCCAGTTCTTGCCGCCGTCGACCGAAACGTCGACGCGCCTGATCTTGCCGTGGCCGCTCCAGGCGACGCCGGTGATCTCGTGAAAGCCTTTCTCCTGGAGCTTCTGTCCGCCCGAGGGGCGCGTGATGATGGATTTCGCTTCCATGTAGAAGGTGAATTCACGCGCGGTGCCGTCCGGCATCAGGTCGGTATATTTCGAGGTCTCCTCACGGGAATAGACCGGCTCGGTCACGGCTTTCAGGCGGCGCAGCCATTTCACGTTCATGTTGCCTTCGAAGCCCGGCAGCAGCAGGCGGAGCGGATAGCCCTGCTGTGGGCGCAGCCGCTCGCCGTTCTGGCTGTAGACCAGCATGGCGTCGTCAAGGCATTTTTCGATCGGTACGCTGCGCGTCAATGCCGCGGCATCGGCGCCTTCGGCGACCAGCCATTTGGCTTCCGGGCGAAGCCCGGCTTCTTCGAGCACAAGCTTGAGGCTGACCCCGGTCCACTCAGCGCAGCTCAGCAATCCCACGAGATCGGAGGCCGTCTTGCCGTAAGGCTTGGTGTAGACCGGATTGCCGGAACATTCGAGGAAGTGAATCCGCGATTGCGACGGAAAGCGCCTGATATCCTCCATGGTAAAAATCATCGGACGGTCGACCAGGCCGTGCAGCATCAGCCGATGCTGCTCCGGATCGATGGTCGGCACGCCGCCGTGATGGCGTTCATAGAACAAGCCGTTCGGCGTGATGATGCCGTCGAGGTCTTGCAGCGGCGTCCGCCCGGAAGCCGAGATATATTGCGGCAGCTTGTTCGAGATGTTCTTGACGACGTTCTTCTCGAACGGCGACGGCATGCCATAGGGCTGGCTGCCCATGGGATCGCCGGGCGCCTTCATCCATTGCGGCACGTTCGGCGGCAGGTTGGACGACGCATCCCCGGCCAATGCCGGAGCGGCGGCGAGGCCGCCTATCATGGCACCGCCCAGCAAGGCGCTGCTGTCGCTCAACACTTGCCGGCGCGACAACGCTCGTTTTGCCTCGGCATCGCCGAGGCCGGTCGGTTTGGTTGCCATTTCTTCCTCCACTCCTGGCGGTGACGGCTGCTGTGGCCCTTACGGGGCTAACGGCATATGGCCATATTTGCCCGCCGGGCTCAACGCCCCGCCGTCACGGATTGGCTTGGCAGCGGAGAACCTCGTGCAAAATCCGCGATGCCAGCGGAACAAACTTTTCGGCCCGGCATTTGCTCCTCCGAGGCCGTCACCCGCCGTACAAACGGCGCTGACGCGGATAGCCAAAGGTCTTCACGGGCCCGCTGTGCAAACACGCGCGCGCGCAGATAGCCAAAGGTGGCGGCCTCGTTCTAAATTCCGCTACGAGAAGCGTTTTTGACAGGAAAGCCGGGATGAGCATGGAGCCGCCATCGATGCCGCCGCAACCGGGCGTGGCCGAGCGCGCCATCGACACGGCGACCGACGTGTCCCGCACCATCACCGATGTCACGACGGCGCTGCGGCTCGCGGTCGATCGCCTGAGCGACGCCATTACTGCGGCCCGGCAACCCGGGCAGCCGCTCTCGACCATCAGCGCCATTGCCCGCGAAGCACCGCTGGCCAGCTTGTTCGTGGCGTTTCTGTTCGGCGTTGCGGTCACCCGTCGGCGCTAACGCAAGCTTTCGCCTCCAGCCAGAGCCCGGATCCCGCAACGAGACCTCAGGTCACACGCACCCTGCGCGGTGTCGCGCAGGGTGCGCCGGTGGAATGGCGAGCGATGTTGGAGGCACATCCTCGCCGCGCCACATCCTACGCCCGCACCTCCTGGCGCTGGAACACGACATACCCGGCCACGAACAGAACGATCGTGCCGGCGATCAGGCAGACCGTTTGCGGCCACGCAATCAGCAGGCTTTGACCGAACGGCAGCGGCGCGCCCATCACGGCGCCGCGGAGCTGTTCGAGAAACACCGGACCGAGCGAGCGTGTGGTCGGCGACAGCACCGCGAGCATCGCCTCCCCGAACAGATGGTTCGGCGACAACCTTGATAAAATCTGCGCCCAGATCGCGGTATCCGGCGTGTCCAGCCCGAGCATGACATAGCGCGGGTCCGGCGGTGCGATCACCTGCGCAAGCGCCGGCGCCAGCATCGGCCACAACACGGTCAGGAACAGCCAGATGCCGAGCGCGACCAGCGCGGCGGTAGCCGGCGAGCGGAACACGATCGACAACAGCATCGCCAGCGATAGCCAGACGCCGGCGTAGAACACCGCGATCACCAAGAACGCCAGCGAACGCGCGATCTCCTCGCCGCCCGGAGGCACGCCGAGGAAGATCAGGCCGAGGCCGATCACCATCAGCCACAGCGCCGTCAGGCTGATCGCAAGTGTCGCAAGGCCGGCGAGGAATTTTCCCATCAACAACGCATCGCGGTAGATCGGCTGCGCCAGGATCCGCGACAGCGTGCGCCGGTTGTGCTCGCTGTTGATCGCATCGAAGCCGAGACCGATCGCCATCAGGGGAATCAAAAATCCCAGGATCGCGACAAAGGACGGCAACGGCGCGCGGTCGACGGTGAACAGCCGCAGCAGCAGGAACGGATCCTCCGCCGTATTCTGCCGCAGGCTGTCGATCGCGCCATAAAGCGCCGCCAGCGCCGTCAGCACGATCAGCAGTTCGAGCACCAGCATGCGCGCGCTCGACAGATTGTCCGCAAGCTCCTTGACCGCCACGGTGCCAAGTCCCTGGAAAGGCGACCCCTCACGCCGCATGACGCGTCCCTCCCGAGGATTGGCTCTGGTCCTGGAAATAGCGGGCATAGATCGCCTCGAGGCTCGGTACATCGACCGAGAGCCTTCGCAGCGATCCGTTGGCGCCGACCACGGCATAGGCCGCGTCCGACCGCACATCGCGATCCGCCGTCATGCGGAAACGATCCGTCCCCAGCGTCTCGACGCTGGTCACGCCGGGTATGGTAGCCAGCCGCCGCGCCAGCCCCGGCCCGTCGGCCTCGACCTCCACCACAAATCCCGCGCCAAGCACCTGGCGCGCGAGGTCGGCGACCGCGCCCATCAGCACGATGCGGCCGGACTGGAACAGGGCGACGCGGTCGCACACCCGCTGCACCTGGTCGAGCATATGCGACGATAGCAGCACGGTGACGCCTTCCGCCTTCAACTCTTCGATCAGGCTCAGGAATTCGAGCGTTGCCTGCGGATCGAGCCCCGACGTCGGCTCGTCGAGGATCGCGATCTCGGCCTGCTTGACGATGATCTCGGCAAGGCCAAGCCGTTGCCGCATGCCGCGCGAGAACGTCGCGACCCGCTTGTCCGCGACCTCGGACAGCCGAACCCGCACCAATGCTGCCGCAATGCGCTGCGCCCGCTCCGCCGGCCCAAGACCCATCAGCTTGGCGGTATAAGCAAGATTCTCCCGCGCCGTGAGGTGGTCGTAGAAGCCGACCGAATCGGGCAGATAGCCGACCCGCCGCTTGACCTGCAACGGCGAGCGCGCCGGATCGTGGCCGAGCACGCCGACGGTACCTGAGGATATCTCGGTCAGGCCCAGCATCATCAGGATCGTCGTGGTCTTGCCCGCGCCGTTGGGGCCAAGCAGCCCGAACACTTCGCCGCGGGCGATGTCGAAATTGATGGCGTCGACGACGTTGGTCTCGCCATAGCTCTTGGTGAGGTTTCGCGCCGCAATGACGATGGGGTCGGCCGCCGTGGCGGCGCTATTGTCCGCACTGCTCATCGGCGTCCAAACCTCGCCACCGCGCCCAGCATCAGCAGCAACGCCACGCCGATCACGCCGGCGCCGGCCATCCCCCACACCGTCGAGGTCGCGACCGTGACGCGGAACTGGCCCGATGCATTCTCGCCGCGCGAGGTCGCGCGGATCGCGGTCATGTAATCGCCCGCCAGCGACTTGTCGCTCGGCGTCACCAGCGCCTGCACTTCGCTGTCCTTGCCCGGCACCAGGCGGTCGATGGCCGACGGCTCGAACGTGACCTTCCAGCCGGTCGGCGCGGTCGCAGACAGCGAGACGTTATCGGCCGGCGCGGTGCCGTTGTTGGTGACGACGATCGGGATCGAGCTTTGCTTGCCCGCGACCGCGGTCGCGCTCAGCAGCCCGTCACGGCCGGCGACCTGGAGTTGCGGCTGCCCGACCACGTCAAGCGCGACCTCGGTCTTGGCCGAAGCATCTTCCGCCTTGACCGTCACCTGCACCGGGAAATGCCCGGCGTCGATCGTAGAGGGCGGACGGACCTTCAGCTTGATGTCCTTGGACTGGCCCGCATCGATCGGAATCGAGGAAAGCTCCTGCGTACCGTAGGCCTCGGTAAACGACGTCTCGAAATTGGCCGGCGCATTGGCGGCGAAACTCGCGGTCAGATTGCGGCCGCTGTCGTTCTTGATGGTGAGGGTATATTCGAAATTCGACTTCGAACTGCCGCGCAGTTCCGGCAGCTTCGAATCCACCGTCAATTTCGCCGGCAACTCCTTGGCAAGCGCAACATTGACCGGCAATGTCGCCTGGTTGTCCTGCCCTGCCGCTTTGACCGTTAATGTCTGCTCGTTCAAATTGGCATTGGCGGGAATGTCGAGGCGAAGCTGCAGCGCGACGCTGGCGTCCGGCGCCGGCATCGCGGCCGCGACCGGCTGGCCGCCGCCGAGGATGGTCGCGGTCCAGCCGCTCGGCACGCCCGTCACCGAGAGCTGATACCGCTCCGGCCCGAGGCCGTAATTCTGCAGGCGCAAGGGAATGTTCGACGTGGTGCCCGGCCTCACCGTGACCGCGGGATAGTCGGTCATCAGATAAAGCCCCTTGATGTCGCGCGGCGTGTCGGCGGCGTGAACATTCGAGGCTGTAAGCGCAACAGCGAAAGCAAAGGGGGCGAGATAAACCGCTCGCATCGAACCACTCCTGCAATGGGAGATAAAGTGTGTCGCCGTTCGGCCTGCCCGACCGAAACCGCGACGGCGAAGAGTGGGGCGACTTAAACGAGGCGATCGTGACGAAAAACGGCACGGCCCAATTACGAGTCGGTGATGTCGGGTAGGAAATTAGTCTAGAACGGCGGGCATCCGCCGCGCCGGTCCGTACCAAAGTATGAACCATACGGCCAAATTGCTGCAGAGCAGCAAGATTGACCCGAATTAATTTAACCGCGGCGGGTTCGCTCTCGACTAATAAGCGTTGTACACCATCTGTTGAATCAGAAGTGATCGAGGAACGCCATGAAGCGGGGAATAACCGTCCTGATCTGCGTCAGCCTGCTGAGCGCCGGCGTGTATTTCGCGATCATCAAATGGGGCATCCAGCACGAGACGGTCAATTTGTTCGATGCGTCGCGGCAGCGGCCCATCGCGGTGGACGTTGCCGTGCGGCGCGACTACGAGATGAAGGCCGAGGACGGCTTCTGGAAGCTGCCGGTCGCCATCATCAGCAACGGCAACACCGTGAAGAATACCGAGTATTCGTTCCTGGCCAACGCCCTTGCGGCGAGGGGTTATCTGGTCGCCAGCATTCAGCAGGATTTACCGACCGATCCGCCCTTGATGACGATACCTGGAAAACCTTATGTCGGCCGGCAGGGCCTCTACATGAAGGGCGAAGCCAATATCCTGTTCGTGCTGGGCGATCTGAAGAGCCGCTACCCGAACGCCGACTATAATCACCTGACGATGGTCGGACATTCCAACGGCGGCGACACCGCGATGTACTTCGCCATGGAGCATCCCGACATGGTCGCCAAAGTGGTGACGCTCGACAATTTGCGCGTTCCCTTTGTGCTCAACAACAAGATGAAGATCCTGTCGTTCCGCTCCAACGACCCGAACTTCAAGACCGATCCCGGCGTGCTGCCGAGCGCACAGCAGGCGGTCAAGGACGGCATCGATATCGTCAAGACGCCGTTCCAGCACACCGAGATGAGCGACCGCGGCCCCGATTCCGTCAAGGAGAAGATCCAGGCCACGCTCGATCAATTCCTGGGCGGAGCCAGCTCCAGCGAATTGTCGCCAAACAACACCGACAAGCCGCTGATTGCCAACCCGCCACAGCCATCCGCCGCGCCGAGCCTGCCCCCTATCGTTGCCAATCCGCCCGCGGCGACCCCCGCTCCCGATCACTCGGGCTCCTGAGGCCAAATCCGGCTTTGGAGCACCGGTAACCGCGCGGCCGTTGCCGCGCCGCGGCTAACTCCGCTTGCCTATAGCCCGCCACCGCTTAAGATCGCGGGGACGATGCCGATGAACGCGCCGACAAGAGCGCGATCACACCAAGCACAATCAAACAAAAGCAGAATGCGGGAGGGATGAATGAGGCTTACGAATTTCGCGTTTGCCGTGGCGGCGCTCGCCGTGGGGGCTGCGCCCGCCGCGGCACAGGGCGTCAAGATCGGCGTGCTCAGCGACATGAACTCGCTCTATGCCGACATCACCGGCAAGGGAACGGGCGTCGCGGCGCGCATGGCGGCGGAGGATTTTGGCCCGGTGCTTGGCAAGCCGGTCGAGATCGTCACCGCCGATCACCAGAACAAGGCCGACGTCGCGTCGGGCATCGCGCGGGTCTGGTATGACACCGAAGGCGTCGACATGATCACGGATGGCGGATCGTCCGCGGTCGCGCTCGCGGTCGAGGACGTGTCGCGGCAGAAGCAGAAGCTGGTGTTGTTCAACGGCCCTGCCAGTTCCGATATCACCGGCAAGAATTGCTCGCCCTACGCGGCGCACTGGAACTACGACACCTACGCGCTTTCGACCGTGACCGGCTCGGCCGTGGTAAAGGCCGGCGGCAAGAACTGGTTCTTCATCGGCGCCGATTACGCGTTCGGGCACGCGCTCGAGCGCGACACCGCGGCCGTGGTCGAAAAGGACGGCGGCAAGGTCTTGGGCGCCGTCTACGCGCCGCTCAACACGGCCGACTTCTCCTCCTTCCTGCTGCAGGCGCAGGCCTCCAAGGCCAATATCATCGGGCTGGCCAACGCCGGCGGCGACACCACCAACGCGATCAAGCAGGGAACCGAATTCGGCATCACCAAAGGCGGCCAGAAGTTCGCGGCCCTATTGATGTTCATCACCGACGTAAACGCGCTCGGCCTCAATGCCGCGCAGGGCCTGCAGTTCACGACGGCATTCTACTGGGACAAGGACGACCAGACCCGCGCCTTCTCGCAGCGCTTCATCAAGGAGGTCGGCCATATGCCGACCATGGTGCAGGCTGGCGTCTACAGCGCGACGATCCATTACCTGAAGGCCGTCAAGGCGCTCGGCAACAAGGACCCGCTGAAGGTGATGGAGAAGATGCGGGAAACCCCCATCAACGACTTCATGACGCATGACGGCAAGCTGCGGATCGACGGCCGCGTGCTGCGCGACATGTACCTGGTCGAGGTCAAGAAGCCCGAGGAATCCAAGGGCCCGTGGGATTATCTGAAAATCGTCGAGACCGTGCCTGGCGACAAAGCGTATCGTCCGCTCGGCGACGGCGGTTGCCCGCTGGTGACGGCGGCGAAGCAGTAGCATCGCGGCTCTCGCCGGCTGTTCATCCCGCTCCGCGGTGGACCTTGTGGTCCACCGCCTGCGCGGATTGATGTCCCCGCCCATCAGGTATGCGCAAAACAGGTCATTAAAATTCGATAGGGCCGGAACAGACGGGCTAGGCTGACCGGCGCCAGTCTATCCAGCGGGGCAGCAATGGATTTCGACCCGGTCTTCCTTTCGCGGTTACAATTCGCCTGGGTGATCGGATGGCATATCCTGCTTCCGGCCTTCACCGTCGGCATGGCGGCATTCATCGCCGTGCTGGAGGGTTTTAATTTCTTCACCGGGCGCGACGTCTACCTTCGCGTTTCGATGTTCTGGATCAAGATCTTTTCCATCGCGTTCGGAATGGGCGTCGTCACCGGCATCATCATGCCCTTCCAGTTCGGCACCAACTGGAGCCGCTACGCCGACGCCACCGCGAACGTCCTCTCCCCGCTGTTCGCCTATGAGGGCCTGACCGCGTTCTTCCTCGAAGCGGCGTTTCTCGGCGTATTGCTGTTCGGGCGAAAGCTGGTGCCGCGCTGGGCGCACTTCGTCGCCGCGGTGATGGTCTCGCTGGGCACGTTGTTTTCCTCATTCTGGATTCTCTCGGCCAATAGCTGGATGCAAACGCCGGCCGGATTTGAGCTGATCGACGGGCGCTTCTTTGCAAAGGACTGGCTGCAGGTCATCTTCAATCCGTCGTTTCCCTATCGGCTCGGCCATACCGTGGTGGCGTTTTTCATCACCACGGGTTTTGTCGTGCTCGGCACCGGCGCCTATCTCCTCAAGCGCGGCAAGTTCGCCGAGGAAGGCCGGACCATGGTGTCGATGACGCTGTGGCTTCTGACCGTGCTGGTGCCGCTGCAGATCTTGCTCGGCGACGCGCACGGGCTCAATACGCGCAAGTACCAGCCCGCCAAGCTCGCGGCGATCGAGGCGCGCTGGGACACCGGACGCCGCATTCCGCTGACGCTTTTCGGCATCCCCGACGAGAAGGCCGAAACCAACCATTTCGCCATCGAGGTCCCGGACCTCGGCAGCCTCATCCTGACCCACGAACTGAATGGCGAGGTCAAGGGCCTGAAGGACTTTCCCGCCGACCAGCGGCCGCCGGTCGCGATACCGTTCTTCGCGTTCCGCATCATGGTTGGTTGCGGGGTTTTGATGCTCGCCGTCGTCGCGCTGGGTGGATGGTTGCGCTGGCGCGGCCGGCTCACCGACACACCGTCGTTTCTTCTGCTCTGCCAGATCATGGCCCCGTTCGGCTTTATCGCGGTCATCGCCGGATGGACGGTGACCGAGGTCGGGCGCCAGCCCTGGACGGTGTACGGCCTGTTGCGCACGGCGCAGTCGGTATCGCCTTCCCTGAGCGGCACCGACGTCCTGATCTCGCTGCTCGCCTACATGGCGGTCTATCTCTTCATGTATCCCTCCGGCGTGCTTCTGATGTGGCGCGTCGTGCGCAAAGGCCCGGCGGTCACGGATGAGTCCGATCCGGAGATCGAGGCTGGACGGCCCAAGGCTCCCGTGCTCGCCGGCGCCGCCGCCGTCGGAGGACATGAGTGATGGATCAGGTTCTCGACTTCGTTCCGATCTGGACGCTGATCCTCGGCATGGCGGTGTTCTTCTACGTGCTGCTGGACGGTTTCGACCTTGGCGTCGGGATTCTGTTTGGCCTCGCGCCGGATACCGAATCCCGCAACACCATCATGAACTCGATCGCACCGATCTGGGACGGCAACGAAACCTGGCTGGTGCTCGGCGGGCTCGGGCTGCTGGCGGCGTTCCCGGTCGCGTTCGCCATCATCATTCCGGCGGTCTATTTTCCCATCCTGGTGATGCTGCTGGCGCTGGTGTTTCGTGGCGTGGCCTTCGAATTCCGCTTTCGCGACGCCCCGCGGAAAACATTCTGGGATCACGCCTTCAGCTACGGCTCGGGCATCGCCACCTTCGCGCAGGGCGAGGTGCTCGGCAGCTTCATCCAGGGATTTGAGGTCCAGGGCCGGGTGTTTTCAGGCCATTCCTTCGATTTCCTGACGCCGTTTTCGCTGATGACGGGCGTTGCGCTACTGTTCGGCTACGGATTGCTCGGGGCGGGCTGGCTGATCCTCAAGACGGAGGGCGGCATTCAGGACGCCGCGCGCCGCCACGGCCGCGCCTGCCTGATCGGCGTATTGGCGGCTGTCGCGGTCGTCAGCGTCTGGACGCCGCTTGCCAACCACGCCGTCGCCGCGCGCTGGTTCAGCTGGCCGAACATCCTGATCCTGGCGCCGGTGCCGATCGCGACAGCGGCGGCGGCATGGATGACATGGCGGGCGTTGGGCAGCCGGGCCGAGGTGCTGCCGTTCGCGGGCGCGGTCGCGCTGTTCGTCCTGTCCTATCTCGGCATCGCCATCAGCCTGTTCCCGATGATCGTGCCCTATCATTTTACGCTCTCGGAGGCCGCCTCCTCCGGCCGGACCCAGGCGTTCCTGCTGGTCGGCACGTTGGTGCTGCTTCCGGTGATCCTGATGTACAGCGGATGGTCCTATTGGGTGTTCCGCGGCAAGGTGCGGGCGGATATCGGCTATCACTGATCGCAGCCGCGGACGGCGGTTGACCCAGGCCACCGTGGTCTCGGCAATCTCGCCCTTGTGATCGCGCTGAAATGACGCCGCGACTATCTCAGTCGTATCCTTTGATCATCGGTCAGAAGGGTGCGGGATGGGCAAGGAAGAAAAGACCGACGCCGAACTCGAGGACATGATCCTGCAGCGTCTCATGATCGGCGGCGTGTTCGTGTCGGTGCGCCGGGATCCGATCCTCGGCTGGCGTCCGACCGTCGTCACCGCGCCAAAACACACAAGGAATGCGCAAGAGCTTGCCGACAAGATCGCCGCGGAACTTCGTAAGAAGTTTACACTGAAGGAGTGACGCTCAGTCCGGCAGGCCGGCTTCGCGGAACGCGGCAACCATCTTTTCGTGTTCGCCGAGACTGCGGACCGGAAACGCCTCGCGCACATGCGGCGTGCGAAAGCCCGGCTGCAATTTCAACAGCTCCAGAACCATCTGCGCGCTGATCGAACCCCGCAACCAGGGCTTCGACGTGCTGACCTATCAGTGCATTCCCTGTGATACCGGCGAAAGCTTCCTCAAGGCAATATAGACCGCCTCGGGGATGCGGATCGTTACTGGCCGGTGACCTGCGTCGGCGCGGAACGGAAGATCCCGGCGCCCGAAACCTGAGATGCGATCAGGAATGCGGCCACGACGGCCGGCACGCTGATCAGCCTTAAGAATTGATCCACCGAAAGCATTGCTTGCGTCCCCCAAGACAACTTACGAAAAGCCCAACTGACGAAAAGCGCCCCGAAAGCCGTTCAATCCGCCCTTTGTGCGACCTGCTGACTGGTCAACACCCGATCGGAATAGGTTGCCCCACCGATTGCGATCAGCGCCAGAATTGAAATGACGGCCAACGTCTGCATGGGTTAACGATCGTTTTGGATTGTGGCCAAAAACGTCAAACCTTCGTGCATTTTCGGGACGGCCAAGAGATCAATCATGGCCGCGGCAAGGCGATCGCGGTCAGGCGGTGTTCCCGGCATCGATCGTCATCACCGAACCCGTAATATTACGGCCTCCGTCGCCCAGCAGATATTCCACCATGCGGGCGACGTCGTCGGTGTCAGGCAGCCGGCGCAGCGCGCTTCGGCTCGCGATCCGCTTGCGCTGGTCGTCCGACAGGCTCTCGGTCAGTTCGGTATCGATGAAGCCAGGCGCGATCGCGTTCACGGTGATGCCGAGCTTGCCGACCTCGCGCGCCAGCGATTTTGTGAAACCGGTCGCGGCCGCCTTGGTCGCGCCATAGACCGACAGGCCGTTATAGCCGGTGCTCGCGATGATCGAGGACATGTTGATGATGCGCCCGGCGCCGTCGGCCATCATGTGGCGCACGACGTATTTCGTCAGGATGACCGGCGAAAGCACGTTGAGACGAAGGAGAGCCTCGATCTCGGTGTTGTGCATGGTGGCGAGCAGCCCCTCGGTGCCGATCCCGGCATTGTTGACCAGGCCATAGATGGCGCCGAACTCGTCGCGCAGTTGCTTGACGAAGACCGGAATGGCGTCGACCTCGCTGAGGTCGAACGGCCTGAAGTGAACGAGGCCCCTACCCTGCTTGACGGCTTCATCGATCGCGGCTTTCAGTTCGTCGCTTTCGCGCCGCGCCACCGCGATCACATGATAGCCGCTAGCAGTCAGCCGCCGCACGATGGCGAGGCCGATGCCGCGGCTGCCTCCGGTCACCAGGACATTATGCATCGTGGCGGGCCAGCTTTCCGGCGGCCGTGATGTCGAGCGCGGCGACGAATTTTACGACGGCGGGCACCTTGTGCGGCGCCAGCGACGCCTTGCAATCGGCCAATATCCGGGCGCGGATTTCATCGCTGCGGCCGGGATCGACATCGTCGGCCAGAATGACGTCGGCCACCACGATGCCGCCGGTGATCGGGCTGCGGCGCGATTTGGCGCGCGACATCCGCACTTCCGGCTGCCGGTTGATGACCGCCTCGATTTCCTCGGGATGGACCTTGAGGCCGCCGATGTTGATGATGCCGCCGCGCCGTCCGACAAAATGATAGCGGTCGCCGCGCAGTTCCACCATGTCGCCGGTGTCGACAAAGCCGTCGCTATCGGTCAATGCGGCCGCCTTGCGGCCGACATAGGCATGCGCGGTGCGGTTCGAACGGATTCGCAGCGAGCCGTCCTCGATTTTCATTTCGACGCCGTCGCGGACGTTGCCGATGATCCCGGCGGGAAAACCCTCGCGGCCGTCGTTCACGGCAAAGCCGACGCCGGCTTCGGTCGAGGCATAGGCATGGCCGATCGACGCCGCCGGAAACGCCGCGGCCAATCCATCCAGCACGGCCTGGTCGGCGATCTCGCCCGACAGCCGGACGTAACGCGGCGTGAAGCCCGACGTCGCGCCGCTCATCAGCAGCTTGCGCCAATGCGAGGGGGTGCCCGAAATATTGGTGACGCCGCGCGCCTGCAGGCGGGCGACGTGATCCGCGAGCGCCTCGCCCGGGCTCGACAGCACCATCGAGCCGCCGCCGACGATGGCCCGCAAAAATATCTGAAGGCCGCCATAGCGGCGAATATCGTAGAAGGTCGCCCAGACCGCGGCGTTGCGTGCCGCTCCGTCGGCGACGATCGCGCCGGTCAATGCTTCCAGCGTATGACCGACGATCTTGGGCACGCCCGAGGTGCCCGACGTCAACATCAGCCATTCCGTCGCGCGTTCGGTCCTGGTCGGGGCCGCGGCTCCCGCCGGCGGCCCGGCCGGCACGATCAATTTCACATCGGAGGAGACCCATCGCTCCGGCTGGTCGGTGATAACAGCATCGATGTCGGCGTCCTGCATCAAACTTTGCAGATGATCGGCGTTGAGATCCGGTGGACACAGCAGCATGCGCCGCGCCACGCCATCGACCTCGGTCATGACAAGGCCGGAGATCAACTGGTCGGAGACCGCCATCAGCACCGAGCGTCCCGAGAGCTCACGGAGCCGATCTGACAGGCAGGTGTGCCGGAGAATATCGCTCAGCGAGACGATCCGTCGCGCGTCGGAAAGCGTGCGGCCGGTCAGATCCGGGCCGAGATAATCACGCAGCGCGAAGATTTCACGCGGGGACATTTTCATAGGCCTTGATGAAGTCGCCTACGGTGAGAGGGAACGCCGCGTCTTCCGCGATGGTAAACGGATCGACACCGAGATCGTCCTCGAGGCGCGCCACCAGGATCGCAAAGCCAAGCGAATCGAAGCCGGTTTCGTGCAACGACAGCGCATCGTCGAGCGGCGGCAACGTGACCTTCTGCTCGTCGGCGACCTGCCGCATCGCCGAAATAATCCTTAACCTTACCGACATGGATTGGATCGCTTTCTCGTTAAATTGCGAAAGCCCATCATAGAGCGAAAATGTGAAATATCTTCGGCTTGCAACCATCTTTCGCCCGCGTTGGTAAACCGGAGTTCGCCGCTTAGCATCGGCTTCGAGCGATGGCGGAAGCCGTTACCGATTCAGAGCCGGATCGAGCCGTCGGCGATGCGCGCGTAGGCCCGCTCATCGATCGGGCGATATTCTCCGGACTTCGGTTCGCGGAAAAACAACGGATCGGTCACGTGATGCGGGTCGAAACCCTCGCGCACCAGCTCCTGCTTCTTCAGCTTGAAGGTTTCGGTGGCGTCAAGCGCGGTGCATATCCTGATCATCACCGGGCATGCGTAGACCGGCAGGCGTTTTGCGAGATGGCTCGCGAATTCGCCGATGTCGAAATGGCCGTCGATCACGATCGCAGCCATTCCGGCGCGGCCATCGGCGCCGGGAATTTCGACGCCGTAGGTGGTTGCTTCGGTAACGCCCGGGCAATCCGCCACCGCCTCGTTCACCTCGGAGGTGGCGACGTTCTCGCCCTTCCATCGAAACGTGTCGCCGATCCGGTCGACGAAGTGGAAATAACCCTGCTCATCGAGCCGCATCAAATCGCCGGTGCGAAACCAGGCATCGCCTTTTGTCATTACGTCGCGCAGGACCTTCTTCTCGGTCTGCGCCGCGTCGGTATAACCCTCGAAACGGCCGCCGCCCTCGTCGGCGGTGCCGATCCGCCCGACCGCTTCGCCGACCTCGCCGCGGGCACAGGCGATGCAAAGGCCATCGGCGTTGCGAGCGGGGGTGCCGGATTCGGGATCGACCCGAACGATTGCCGCGGGAAAGCGATGCGCAAGCAGCGGCGGGATGCGGCCAATCGCGCCGGGTCTGCCTTCGACGTTGTAGAGCGAGAAGTTGCCTTCGGTAGCCGCATAGAACTCGAGAATCCGGGGAATCGCAAAGCGCCCCTGAAAGGCTTCCCAGATGTCGCCGCGCAGCCCGTTGCCGCAGATCAGCCGCAGCCGATGCCGGGTCTCGAATTCGGATGGCGGCGCCTTCAGCAGATAGCGGCAGAGTTCGCCGATATACTGGAACAGCGTGCAATCCCAGCGCGCGATGTCGCGCCAGAAATTCGCCACCGAGAATTTGTCCGACAGCACCACCGAGGCGCCGACGCTCAGCATGCTGCAGGGCGCGACGATGCCGCCGACGCTGTGGAACAGCTGCAGGCAATCGTACAGGCGATCGTCCGGCGTGGCGCCGGTGAGGCCGGCGAACCAGCCGCCCCAGTTCAGGATGCGGCGATGACTGATGCTGGCGGCCTTGGGCAGGCCGGTGGTGCCGGAGGTGTAGATCAACAACGCGCGATCATTGATGGTGACCGCGCCGCGCTCGGCCGCATCAAGCGGACGTCCGTCCATCCGGTCCAGAATGTCGTCCAGCACCGCAACCTGATCGTCGATATCGAGCTCGGCATGGCCGCCATGGAGCCAGACTTTCGGCACCTTGCACAAATAGGGCAACGCGGTCTCGAACACGTCGGCGAGACCGGCCGCCAGCACGACATGATCGGCTTTCGCGACGTTGATGCAATGCGACAGCGATGGTCCGACCAGTTTTGTATTGATCAGCGCCGCGACGCCGCCGACCTTGGTGATACCAAGCCAGGCCGCGACGTAATCCGGCTGGCTTTGCATGAACAGGCAGACGGTGTCGCCGGGTCTTATTCCGGCCGACAGCGCCCAGCGCGCATAAATGTTGATCCGTTGCGCCAATGCCGAGTAGCTGAATGTCTCGGTGTCCGACAACAGGCTTGGGCGATCCGGCTGCCGCGCGGCATGATCCTCGATGATGTCGGCGAATAGCCGATTCGGGTTGGCTTCGATGCGCGACGTCAGTTCGATGGCCTTGAGCCAGCTCTTGGCCGCCGATGGCTTGGCATGCCGCGGCCGGTTGTCCGTTGCTGGCTCGATAACGCTGACACCCATCGCCGAATTGCCCATGGATCGATCTTTGCGCCTTGTATAACCTTGCTTGGCGGATCAGGGGTTAACCAGCAGAGTTAAAAGCGGCTTGCTTTGCTGTTAATCCCGCCGGAACCAAAAGAAACGCCTTGGGGAGACGAATGCGCCATCGCCTTGCATTGCTCATGATCGCGTTCGCCGCATTGTCATCCACCCCGGCTGCCGCGGAAATATTCCCCGACCAGCCCATTCACATTGTGGTTCCGTTTCCGGCAGGCGGATCGAACGACGTCGTGGCGCGCTTCCTGGGTCAAAAGCTCTCCGAAATCTGCGGACAATCCGTCATTATCGACAATCGCGCCGGCGCGGGCGGCAATGTCGGCGCGGAATTCGTCGCGCGATCGACGCCCGACGGCTATACCTTGCTGCTGACCGCACCACCGCCTCTGGCCGTCAACCAATCGCTCTATCAGCGTCTGGCGTTCGATCCGGCCACCGATTTCGCGCCGATCGCACTGGTCGCCTCGGTGCAGATCGTGCTGACGGTCAATCCCCAGGTGAAAGCCAACACCGTGGCCGAGCTTGTCGCGCTGGCGAAAGCCGCGCCCGGCACGCTGAATTTCGGCTCGTCCGGTTACGGTTCGACCAATCATCTGGCCGGCGAATTGTTCAAGAGTCTCGCCGGCATCAACATCGTCCACGTGCCCTATCGGGGCGCGGCGCCCGCGATGAACGATCTGATCGGCGGCCAGATCCCGATCCTGTTCGACAACATGCCGGCGGTTCAAGCCCAAGCGCGGGCCGGCAGCCTGCGCGCGCTGGCGGTCGCCGGTCATGCGCGCTCACCACTGTTTCCGGAATTGCCGACCATGGAAGAGGCCGGTGTCGCCGGTTTCGAAGCGTCGTCATGGTTCGGCCTGGTCGCGCCGGCCAAAACGTCACCGGCCGTTCTGAAGACACTAATGGATGATGTCATGAAGGCGCTGGGTGATGCGGATTTCGCGAAAAAACTTTCCGACGTGGGCGCCGAGCCGGGATCGCTGTCCGGCGCGGCGTTCGGTTCGTTCCTGCATACTGAGACGGAAAAATGGGGCAAGGTGATCAAGGGCTCAGGCACCGTGATGCAGTGATGGCGGGCGCGCGGTAGCCTGCATGAGCCAACGGGTCGCGTGGATGCGCGCCCGATGCAGGCTCCGCGACACGCGGGACCTTTGGTGAGACCCCGGATATCGGTTCGCTCATCCGGGCTACGGCTGCTTTTCGCCCCGCACCGGCGCGGTCTCTCGCATCATCGCCATCGCGGCGAGCCCGACGGCGGTCGCCAGCAGCATGTACCAGGCCGGCGCCAGCGCATTGCCGGTGACGTGGATGAGCCAGGTCACGATCAGCTGCGCGGTGCCGCCGAAGGTCGCGATCGCAACCGCATAGATGGTGGCGAACGCGCCGCCGCGGATATTCTGCGGCAGGCCTTCCGCCAGCGCGACATAGAACGCGCTATAGGGAAGGCTGCCGACCAGCGACAGGAAACCGAAGCCGCCGAGCAGCGCCCAGGCGCTTTGGGTGTCCACGATCCACAGGAAGATCGGATAGGTCAGCAACAGCGCGGCGAGTTGCGGCCACACCATGATCGGCCAGCGTCCGAAGCGGTCCGCCAGCCAGCCGCCGCCGAGCGCGCCGACGATGCCGAGACCGTTGCTCATGACGGACGTGGCAAAGGCAAGCTCGGTCGCCACATGCAGCGTGCTCTCGGCATAGGTCGTCATGTATTGGCCGACATAGGTGATGATGGTGCCGCTGGCGAGCACCATCAGGCCGAGAATGATGATGCGCATATTGGTGCGAATTGCTTCGAAGCGTCGGCCGGCGGCCTGCTTCAGATGGGCTTGCGCCGCCTCCAGATCGACGGTCTCGGGCAGGCCGGAGCGCAGCCACAATCCGAACGGCAGGCAGGTTGCGCCGATCAGAAAGGCGATGCGCCAGCCCCAGGAATCCAGCGCCGCCTCGCCCATCGACCGCGTCAGCACCACGCCGACCAGCGCCCCAATGGTCGCCGCGATTTCCTGGCTCGCCGGCTGCCATGACACGGCAAGCCCGCGCCGGTTCGGCGATGCGGCTTCCATCAGATAGGCCGTGGTCGGACCGACTTCGCCGCCGAGCGAAAACCCCTGCACCATCCGCGCGAGGATGACGATGATCGGCGCGGCGATGCCGATCGTCGCATAGGACGGCGTCAGCGCCAGCACAATGATGGCCGACCCCATCATGGCAAAGCTCAGGATCATCGCAGGACGGCGGCCCGCGCGGTCCGAATAGGACCCGATCACGATGCCGCCGATCGGCCTTGTGACAAACCCCGCGCCAAAGGTCGCCAGCGACAGCATCAGGCTGGCAAACTGGCTATCGCTGGGAAAGAAGGTGTGGCCGATCTGGATCGCGAAAAAACTGTAGGTGATGAAGTCGTAAAACTCGAGCATGTTGCCGATGGTCACGGCGAGCGTGCCGCGGCCGATGATCGCCTTCGAGCCCGGCCCAGCGGTAGCGGCTTGCGAGGATTGATCGGTCATGTTGCCTTGTCCATCGGAAACCGTTGTCATGCCGCATCGCGTATTGATAAACCGGAGGCGCAAAATCGTTCCACGCGCCGCCTGCAGGCAACATGCCGTGATTCCGGGCCAGGGGAAACATGCCGATGGTGATCTTTCATCCCGCAACGCTGGCCGTTGCGGTCCTGTTCTGCATCAGCGGAGAAGCCATGTCCTTCGATAAGGTGGCGTTCGATATTGAAGCGCACCGGGGCGGTCGCGCCCTGTTTCCGGAAAACACGCTGCAATCCTTTGCCAACGCGCTCTCGATGGGCGTGAACACGCTGGAGCTGGATATCGGGGTCACAAGGGATGCCGCCATCGTCGTCTCGCACGAACGCAAGCTCAACCCCGACCTCGCGCGCGGCCCCGACGGCGCCTATATCCCGCCGCCCGGGATTCCCTTTGTCCAGATATCGCTCGAGGAAGTCAAAAAATACGACGTCGGCCAGATCCGGCCGGGGAGCGCCTATGCGGCGCAGTTTCCCGACCAGCATGCCGTGCCGGGCACGCGGATTCCGACCCTGATCGAGGTGTTCGACCTCGTGCGCAAGTCGGGCGACCAGAGCGTGCGTTTCAACATCGAGACCAAGATCGATCCCAACCATCCCGAAGAGTCTCCCGACCCGCAGCGCTTTGTCGGCCTGCTGCTCGACCTGCTGCGGCAGCAGAAATTCAGTGACCGGGTGATGGTTCAGTCGTTCGACTGGCGGACCTTGCAGCTGGTGCAGAAACAGGCGCCCGATATCCCGACGGTCTATCTGACCCTGCAGAAGGGACCGGGCGCGACCAATTCGCTCGACAAGGCCACCGAGTGGACGGCGGGGTTCAATCCGGCCGATTACGGCAGATCGCTGCCCCAAACGATCAAGGCCGCGGGAGGCGCGATCTGGTCACCCTATTTCGGTGACGTCGATGCGGCGCTGATTGCCGAGTCGCATCAACTCGGATTGAAGGTCGTGGTCTGGACGGTGAACAAGCCCGAGGATATTGCGCGCATGATCGACATCGGCGTCGACGGCATCATTTCCGATCATCCGGATTTGTTGCGCAAGATCGCCAGTGAGAAGGGCATCGCGCTGCCCGCCGGGCATCCTGTTAGGCCCTGAAATTGGTTTCAGGGATGAAAAAACATCCGCCGGGCGATTGGCCCGGAATCCATTAACGTCGTCATGCCCGGCTTCGTGCCGGGCATCCACGTCTTCCTTCGACGGTAGCTGCAGGCGAGACGTGGATGGCCGGGACATAGGCGAGCGGAAGCGACGCCGTCCTTCAGATGGCTATGCCCGGCCATGACGATTTCAATGGTAGTCCGCAACGATATTTGCGCCGCGTTACGCGGCGCGCACGGTATTGAGAAACTCGCCGACCTCGTGCTTGAGGCGGTTGCTGTCGCGCGACAGCGACTGCGCCGCCGAGAGCACCTGCGAGGACGCCGATCCGGTCTCGCCGGCGCCGCGCTGGACGTCGATGATGTTGGAGGAGACCTGCTGGGTGCCTTGCGCGGCCTGCTGCACATTGCGGGAAATTTCCTGCGTCGCCGCACCCTGTTCTTCCACCGCGGCCGCGATGGTCGAGGAGATTTCCGACAACCGCTCGATGGTGCCGCTGATTTCCTTGATCGCGTTGACCGAGTCCTGGGTCGCCGCCTGGATGCCGGTGATCTGCTGACCGATCTCGCCGGTGGCCTTTGCGGTCTGCTCGGCCAGCGCCTTCACTTCCGAAGCCACCACGGCAAAACCGCGTCCGGCGTCGCCGGCGCGCGCCGCCTCGATGGTGGCGTTGAGCGCCAGCAAATTGGTTTGGCCGGCGATGGTGTTGATCAGTTCAACGACGTCGCCGATCCGGCCTGCCGCTTTCGACAGCTCGCTGACGCGATCGTTGGTCTTGCGGGCCTGGTCGACGGCTTCACCGGCCATCCGTGCCGATTCCTGCACCTGACGGCTGATCTCGTTGACGGAAGACGCCATCTCCTCGGTGGCCGACGCCACCGACTGCACGTTGGTGGAAGCTTCTTCAGACGCCGCCGCAACCGTCGTGGTGACTTCCTGGGCTCGCGAAGCCGTCGCGGTCAGGGTGCTCGCGGAAGCCTCGAGTTCGGTCGAGGCCGAGGAGACGGTCTCGATGATCTCGCCGACCGCGCCTTCGAACTGGTCGGCGAGCTTGATCATGTCCGCCTTGCGCTGGACCACGGCCCGCTGCTCGGCCTCCTTCTGCTCCGCTTCCATCCTGATCTTGTCCAGCCCGTTCTTCTTGAAGACCTCCACCGTACGCGCCATGTCGCCGAGCTCGTCGCGGCGATCGATGCCGGGGACGTCGGCCTGCAGGTCGTTGCGCGCAAAGGCTTCCATCACGGTCTTCAGCAGGTTGACCGGCCGAACGATCCCGAACTGGCCGATCAGGTAACCCGCGACCACGCCGAACAGAATCCCGATCGCCGCGACGATCATCAGCAGGCGCGAGGTCTTCTGATATTCTTCCGAAGCTTGAGCGGCGAACTCATTGACGCGATCGTCAAGCTGTTTCACCACCGTCCGCATGTCGGCACGCAGTTTGCCGGCCACCGTCTGACTGCTCATGGCGGAGACGCGCAGACGCTCGATTTGTTCATGCAACTGTACGTCCTTGGTCTCGTCGGCAAGCCGCAGGGTGTTTTCGAGGCTCTTTTCGTAGACAGACATCGTCTCGCGGATGCCAGGCAGCATGGCCCGGGTTTGCTCGTCACGGGTTTTTCCGAAATCCTCAAACCGCTGCTTGAACAACTGCATCTGTTCATCGACGATCTTGCGCACGACGGAGCGGTTTTCCGGACGCGGATCGAGGGCGATCTGGAATTCCGCGCCGCTCAGGGTAATGAGAGCGGTGCTGGCCCGCGCTGCTTCGAGCGCGCGCTTCGCCGTCGACGTCATGGTTTCGGCGTCCTCGTTCATCGCGCTCATGGCGTGGATGCCGAGCCAACTCGTGCCGATCGCGACTGCGCCGAGCAGCAGGATGACGGCCAGAATTTTGGTGATGATTTTGACGCGCGCCAGCAACGACATTGAAATGCCCCTCAGTATCGAGTTGTGCCCAGATGGCCTGCCGGCGAAATCGGACCGCGGGACGAGTGCCCGCAACCAGCATCCGATTCGGATGTACCGGTGGTCACCTCTCAAGCTAATCGCCAATTAAGATACCGGTATGGTTATCAGCCCCGGTTAATATACGGTGCCGTAGAACTACGGCACTTGCATCGGTTTTCGGCAACAAGCACCACGACCGCGTGCAGCACCGCCGGATTCCTGTCATGGTTGTCGGCTAACGGTGGGAAGCGCGATGATCAGCAGACGAGTTTTGTTTTATGCAGCAGCGGGAGCAGCCAGCGGCTGGGTTGGCGTGCGGCCGTTTCCCTCGGCGCAGGCCGCACCAACCTATCCCGCGCAGCCGGTGCGATGGGTGGTGCCCTACACCGCGGGCGGAGCGACCGACGTGTTGTCGCGCCTGGTCTGCCAATATTTGTCGGATCGGCTGGGCCAGCCATTCATCGTCGAAAACAAGCCCGGCGCCGGCAGCAACATCGGAACGCAAGCGGTGATCAATTCGCCGGCGGACGGCTACACGCTGCTCTTGACCAGCACCGCCAACGCCATCAACGCGTCGTTCGACCCGGCACTGCCTTACGACTTCGCAAAAGGAATCGCGCCGGTCGCCGGCGTTGCGCGCATTCCGCTGGTGCTGGTGGTCAACAACGAGCTTCCGATCCACAGCGTCGCGGAATTCATCGCCTACGCCAAGGCGAACCCGGGCAAGCTCAGCATCGCTTCCTCCGGCATCGGGACTTCGCTGCATCTTTCCGGCGAATTGTTCAAGGCAATGGCCGGCATTCAATTCACCCACGTTCCCTATCGCGGATCGGCACCCGGCCTGACCGACGTGATGTCGGGCCATATCCAGGGCATGTTCGACAACGTGACATCCTCGTTCGAATTCGTGCGGACCGGAAAGCTGCGGGCGATCGGCGTCACCACGAGCGAGCGATCGGACACGATGCCGCAGGTGCCGCCGATCAGCGATACGCTACCGGGATTCGAAACCAGCTCGTTCTATGGCGTCGGCGCTCCGCATGGTACGCCGCCGCCGATCGTCGATCTCCTCAACAAAGAGATCAATGCCGCGCTCGCCGATCCCGCGATCGGGACGCGGCTCGCCGAACTCGGCGCGATACCGATCACCGGCGACGCCAGCCAGTTCGGCGCGATGCTCGCGGCCGAGACCGAGCGGTGGCGCAAGGTGGTCGCGATATCGGGCCAGAGGAAAGAGCAGTAGCCGCATCCCCGCGGGCAAATACCTTATGCGCAAATCCCCGCCGGCAGGCGCCGACAGGGATCTGGGGCAAAGATGGCGAACGGCGGATGGGCTCATCCGTGGCCCGTCGAGGAGCCGCGGAGCAAAGTCCGTCACAGAATTCCGGGCAAGGCCGCAAATCGCGGATTGTTCACCCCCTGGTATCGAGCGATACGCCGAGCTGGTGCGCCTTGACCGCGGTCGCACCGACCGTTCGTTTCAGCGCCTTGGAAATCCTGGCGACGCCGACTTTCTTCTTCGCCAGCGATTTCAATTCGCGCACATCGCTCGGTGTCCATGCGCGCCTGACGGACTTTTTCTTCTTGGCCATGACGGCTCCTCTTTTTTGAGAGCGCGCTTGTACCACACCGAAAAAAATTAGCAACGCAACGGCGATTGCGACAAGTTGAATTGCAAGTAACGTGACGGATATGCATCGAAACTAAAGTTTTGATGCATCCTTTGCCGCCGACATGACGTTACCGGTGATCTGCCGCATATGTTCGCCGGCGTTGGTAAACTGACTCCTTAGAAATTCCGATTGAATTTGCAGGGCTTGCTGCAAGTCGGTGGCGTGAACCAGCTTGCGTGCATGCTCGAACGCCGCCTTCATGTTCTGCTCGGTGAAGGTGAGCGCCTGCTTGGAAATCTCCGTGCCCGGCGTCGGTATCGAGGTCACCGATTTGTTGGCCGCATCGAAAAACATCCCGAACGCCTTTTCCGCCTGATCGATGGTCTTTTCGACCAGATCGCGCAATTCTGCCGGGACTTCCAGCCTGGGTTCCATCATTTCGTCGTCCTCCATTGTCATTGACCTTGTATCACATTTTCGCGGCGACGCCTTAGCTAGTATCCGACCCTCCCCCCGACGGCTTTTTCTCGAACACCGGTGCGTCGCCGGGCGCATTCATCTTGATGAAATCGGCCCTGGAAGCCTCGTTGCGGGTGACAATGGCGCGGCGGACGATTACACCCGACGTGACCAAATCAGGATCAAGGGCCGCCGGTAGCCAAGGAAACCATCAAGGAAACCATGGACTCCCTCTCTTCCCTCAAAAAGCCGGGCGCGACACCTCAACCGCGTCAACCGCGCAAAAAGCGGAATCGGTTTTCGTTTTTCGTCCTGTTTGCCGGAATATTTGTTTTCATTGCCGCTGCGGGCACGCTCTACTTTGCCCTGCGGCCGGAAACCTTGCGCATTGCGGTCGGCCCGGCCAACAGCGACGACCAGAAGCTGATCAAGGCGCTGGCGCAAACCTTCGCGCAGCAACGCATGGCCGTCAGGCTCGCGCCGATCCCGACCAGTGGACCGACGGAAAGCCTCATGCTGCTCGGCTCGGACAGGACCGACCTCGCGGTGGCGCGCGGCGATCTCGACATGCCGGGCGACGCGCAATCGGTGGCCATCCTGCGCAAGAACGTCGTCGTGTTGTGGTCGCCTTCCGGACTGCCGGCCAAGGGCTCCAAGAAAACCCCGACGCCGAAGATCAAAAGCCTCGAGGAGCTCGCGGGGCATCGTCTCGGCATGATCGGGACGACGCAGGCCAACGTGAAGCTGCTCGAGGTTATCCTGAAGGAATCCGGAATCGATCCGGACAAGGTCGCGGTGGTCCAGTTCGCGGTCGACCGGATCGGCCAGATGGCGCATGATCCGTCGATCGACGCCTTCATGTCGGTGGGGCCGCTCGACAGCAAGATCACCTCGGAAGCGATCGCGGCCACCGCCCGCGAGCGCGGCGAACCGAAATTCCTGCCGATCGATGTCTCCGAGGCGATCGCGCAGAGGCATCCGCTCTATGAGTCCGAGGAAATTCCCGGCAGCACCTTCTCTTCGTCGCCGGCCCGGCCGGACGACAAGATCGAAACCGTAAGCGTCAATCATCTGATCGTCGCGCGGCGGGCGCTGTCCGAGACCGCGGTCGGCGCATTCACACGGCAGTTGTTCGGCGTGCGGCAGGCGCTGGAACGCGAATTGCCGGGAGCCGCCAATATCGCGACGCCCGATACCGACAAGGACGCCGCCCTGCCGGCGCACCGGGGCGCGGCGGCCTATATCGACGGAACGGAGCGAACCTTCCTTGAGAAATACAGCGACTATCTCTGGGGCGCGATCTTGCTTTTATCCGGTCTCGGATCCGGCGGCGCCTGGTTCCGCAGCTATCTGAAACGGGACGAAAAAGCCGAAAACATCGCGCTGCGTGACCAGGTGCTGGCGCTATCGGCGCTGGCGCGCGACGGCAATTCCGCCGCTCAGCTGCGCGAGATGCAGCATGAAGTCGATGCCATCATCCGCGAAACCCTTGAAGCCTATGATGACGGCGCGATCGAAGAAGGCGATCTCTCGGCGTTTGGCCTCGCGCTCGAACAATTCCACCGCGCCGTGGCCGACCGGCACGAAGCGCTGGATCAGGCAGGTTCGGACGAAGCAGGTCCGGTGCAGCCCAGTTCGGACCAGGTGCGCCTGCGCAGCAGGCAATAGCCTTAAAAAAAGCGCGACGCTCCGGGATCGGAGCGTCGCGTCGTTGTTTCGCCTCGCCAGTTACGCCTTCGACGCGAGGTAGGCGCGCCGCATCGGCTTCAGCACGGCGAGCGCCAGGATGCCGGTCAGCGCGTCCATCGCAATGATGATCGCGAACACCGGCAGCCAGCTGCCGGTTTGCTCGCGCAGCAGCGCGGCAAGCGGGCCACCGAGGATCGAGCCGATGCCCTGCGCAATATAAAGCCAGCCATAATTGGTGGTGGCATATTTGGCGCCGAACGTGTCGGTCAGCGTCGAGGGGAACAGCGAAAAGATTTCGCCCCAGCCAAAGAACACCACGCCGGACAGGATCACGAACACCAGCGCGTTGTCGCGGAACATCACCATCAGCGTGACAGCCGCGGCTTCCATCAAAAACGCGATCGCCATGGTGTTCTCGCGGCCGATGTGGTCCGAGACAAAGCCGAAGAACGGACGCGTCAATCCATTGGTCAACCGATCGACGGTCAGCGCCAGCGGCAGCGCGGCCAGGCCGAACACCACGACATTGGCGACGCCGAAATCGCGGGAAAACGCCGCGAATTGCGAGATAATCATCAGGCCGCCGGTGGACATCATGGTCATCATGAAGAACATCAGCCAGAACACATTGCTGCGGAGCATCTGCTGCGGCGGCGTTCCTTCCTGCGAGGCTTGCACCGGCGGCGCGGGCAACACATCGGTCGTTACGGGCATACGCATCGCAAATGCCGCGGCCGCGCCGACCAGTCCAAGGATGATGCCGAACACCACCAGCGTGTGCTGATAGCCGCTCGCCTTCATCATGGTGTCGATCGGAAACGTGGTGAGAATGGCGCCAAAACCGTAGCCGGCGGCGACGAAGCCGGTCGCCATTCCACGCCGGTCCGGAAACCAGCGGACCATCAGGCCGACGATACCGACATAGACGATGCCGGTGCCGATGCCGCAGAACAGTCCATAGGTCAGATAGAGCGCGATCAGGCTGGTCGCGTAAGCCGCGGTGACCCATCCCAACCCGGACAGCAGGCAGCCAGCGCCGATCAGCATGCGTGCGCCGAACCGGTCGACCAGATAGCCCTGCACCGGCGAAAAGAAGGTTTGCAGCACGATGACGATCGTGAAGGTCACCTGGATCGACGGCAGCGTCGCTCCCAGGGTCTCCTGCAACGGCTTTGTGAAAAGTGTCCAGACATATTGCGGACTCGATATCGACATCATGGCGATCAGACCGAGCAGCAGTTGAATCCACCGCGTCGCCGTCACCGATCCCTGACTCTCCCCCACCGCAGTCGTCGTCATTTTTGCCCCCAAAAAAGAGTTCAAGACAGCCCCGAAAAAGGCAAGCGACGCCCCGGCTACGTTCGCCCGGCCGCGATTATGATCCGCCGCCCTCGCCGTGCAAGACCGATCGGACGCCATGCCGTCCAATAAAACAGCAGATTTCAATGGAATAAAGGGGTGGCGTCGAGCCCGGGCGTTCGCGCTTTCGAAACCGTCGGGAGCGGTTCCCGCCTTATGACGCAGTGCGGAACGGCGCCCGTTCCCGGCCGGACCCATGCCGGCTGGTGCGCGCCACGCTGCATGTCAAATCCGTTAAGGCGGCTGCGAACAAGCCGGACGGCGTTGAAATTTGCTATGGTGTGATCGCGGAAATCATGACCACGCCCGACAGGCCCATTGCCGCGGTGCACGAAACCGTTCAGTGACGCCACCTGCTGAAGGTTTCGCCTTCTCGAGATGTAGCTGCGCATGACGCGGCCAGTCTCCAACACCCTCGCCTCCCCGCCAAACCCGGGTTTGCCACAGGACTTCCGCGCTGGTTCCCGGTAAGGTCGCTGGCTTGTTTCAGGATTTACCGAGGCGGCGCTTTCATGATCGACACCCCCAAGTCTTTGATTTCTGGCGCTCCGGCTTCGAACACCACGAAGACTCCCGTAAAAACCTTTGGCTGGCCGGTGCTGCGCTCGCTGCAGGGATATCAATCTTCCTTCCTGACCCACGATCTGGTCGCGGGCCTCACCCTCGTCGCCATCGCGATCCCCGAGCAACTCGCGACGGCGCGACTTGGCGGTTTCTCGCCGCAGATCGGCTTCTTTGCGTTCCTGGCGGGATCGCTCGGCTTCGCGCTGTTCGGCAGCAACCGCTTTCTTTCCAGCGGCGCCGACTCGACCATCACGCCGATCTTCGCAGGCAGCCTCGCGCTGCTGGCTGTCTCCGGCTCGCCCGACTATGTCGCGCTGGCCGGCGGGCTCGCGCTGATGGTCGGCCTCGTGCTGGTCGTCGGCGGCATCTGCCGGCTCGGCTGGATCGCCGACCTGCTCTCGATTCCGGTAACGGTCGGATTTCTCGCCGGCATATCCATCCATATCCTGATCTCGCAACTACCCGGCATTCTCGGGCTGCCGGCGCCAAATGGCGCGATGCTGCAGCGCCTGGCGACGCTGGCGGGGCAGTTACCACAAACCAATCCCTTCACGCTCTGTATCGGCCTTGGTGTGCTGGCGCTGGTCACGATTTCCGAACGCATCGACGTCCGGATTCCCGGCGCGCTGATCGGGCTGGTCGGAGCGGCTGCCGCGGTCATCCTGCTGGGACTTGAAAACCGGGGCGTGGCGGTGCTCGGCAATATCCCGGCGGCGCTGCCGGCACTCGATATTCCGGACATCGCGATCGGCCGATGGCTGCAACTGGTGCCGCTGGCCTTGATTATCGCCATCATTGTCATGGTGCAAACCGCCGCGACGACCCGCTCCTTCGCATCGGACAAGAACCAGCCGCCGGATGTCGACCGGGATTTTATCGGTGTCGGCGCCGGAAGCCTGCTGTCGGGCCTGATCGGCGGATTTCCGGTCAATGCCAGCCCGCCGCGCACCGCGATCGTGGCGGAGACCGGCGGCAAATCGCAGCTCGCCGTTCTGGTCGCCGCCGCCATCGTGCTCGGATTGCTCGCTTTCGGAGGCTCGCTGCTGCGTCACGTGCCGCAGGCGGCACTTGGCGGCGTTCTGCTGTTTGTCGCGATGCGGATCATCCGCGTCAGCCAGATCGTTGCGATCTCGCGGCAATCGCTCGGCGAATTGCTGCTGGTGATCGCGACCGCGGCCGCCATCATCGTGCTGCCGATCGAACAGGGCGTCGCGATCGGGATCGCGCTGTCGCTGCTGCACGGAATCTGGAGCAACACCCGCGCCCGCGTCACGGTGTTCGAGAGGGTGCCGGGCACGTCGATCTGGTGGCCGTCCAACCCGCATATTCCCGGCGAGACCGAGCCCGATATCGTCGTCGCCGGTTTTCAGGCGCCGCTGTCGTTCCTCAATGCCTATCATTTCCGGCGGGACATGATGGCGCTGGTGCAATCCTCGGCGCGACAGCCTCGCCTGATCGTGCTGGAGGCAACCGGCATTGTCGAGATCGACTTCACGGCAGCCCATATCCTGAGCGACACGATCAATGCGTGCCGTTCGCTGGGAATTGGCTTTGCGGTCGCGCGGCTGGAGTCTATGCGGGCGCAGGAAGCGATCGAAAAATTCGGCATCGATGCGTTGATCGAAAAAGGGCGTCCGTTCCACAGCGTCGAAGAAGCCATTCGCGCCTGTCGCGGCGCGGCCAAGACGTAGGCGTTCAAGGGCTGCACGTTCAGGGATTGAGGTCAGCGACGGATTTCGTCTCAGGCATCCTCGTCGCCTCGAAGCTGCATCTCGACCAATGCCATCGCCTGCAGCTTCCTGACGTCGCGCTCGCCCTGATTGGCGGTGCGCAAAATGCTTTCCGCAATGGTTTGCACGCGCTTCGAGCTTACCGGATCCGGCAAGGTCGCAACCGCCAGTTCCAGCGCTCGACGCATGACGTCGATCTGATCGGGTGCAAACGCGGCGTTCGAAAAATCTTTCATTCGCAGTTCCGGTTCCAATTGGCAGGAGGCGCTGCGGATCAAGCCGGTGTGTTGCGAGAGGTTCCCAAAGCACGGGGATTTCAACCCGCGGCAGGGCGCAATCGGAACCTGGTTTGGCCTGCCTTGGCAAGAATCCGGCGACGCCACCGGAACGGTTCGCAGTTCGCGCCGTTTCCTGTTGGCGACGTGACGGAGAACGTAACCATGAAGTTCAACACAACCTCTTATCTCGCGGGTGTCGGCTCCGTGGTGGCCGTGCTGTCGACGGGATTTGCCGGCGGCTATTTCATCGCAAATCCGACGCGTGTCGATCCTCCGAATCGATTGCAGCGTCTGGCCGCGGAAAATCACAGCGCGCCGGCAGCCACAGCCGTGAAGCCCGAAACTGCCGCGAAGCCTGAAACCGTCGCGAAGCCTGAAACCGTCGCTGCGGCAACTCCAGCTGCGGCGGTAGCGCCCACTGCAACACCCGCTACTCAGGCTGTGTGAGAAGTCGCGGGTTTGCGACTGGCGGCCGCGGCGGTGATTGCGGGGCACAAAACTCCTCGTCAGGCTGTGGAGAGTTCAAGCGCT
>Ga0207702_10000048_pt1 | contig 143125 bp, 141 predicted proteins | sample KBSCornC62_FD_184302 | JGI IMG/M metagenome (GOLD analysis project Ga0207702, IMG submission 184302) | Corn rhizosphere microbial communities from Kellogg Biological Station, Michigan, USA - KBS Corn C6-2 (SPAdes) (version 2) | ecosystem: Host-associated > Plants > Roots > Rhizosphere > Soil ...
CAATCCGGTGCAGATCGCCAACATGAAACGGCTGCAGCAACCGCTCGACGCCCGGCTCGACGAATTCGCCAAAACCGTCGATGCCGTGAACCGCCACGATACGGAGGCGGGCGTCGCGGTGATGCGCGAGGCCGCCGCCGGCAATGCCGCCCAGCGCATGAACGACATCGTCGACGAGATGCGCGCCGAAGAAAACCAGTTGTTCGCGCAGCGCACCCAAACTGCCGATCGCACCCAGCAACTGGCGTCGATCGTGACGGTCGTCGGCTCCGGCCTCGTGATCGCGCTGGCCGCGATTTCGATTTTCCTGGTGCGGCGCTCGTCGCGAGCGCGCGACAGCGCCGAGAGCCAGTTGCGCGACAACAATCTCAACCTCGAGGCCACCGTCGACGAACGCACCACCGATTTGCGCGAGGCCAATGACGAGATTCAGCGCTTCGCCTATATCGTCAGCCACGATCTGCGCTCGCCACTGGTCAACATCATGGGCTTCACCAGCGAGCTCGAGCAATTGCGCGGCGACATCTTCCGGCGGATCGCGACGCTCGACCGGGCCGGCGCGGCGGCGCCGCTGGTGCCGGCCGACGGCGGCGAGATCGAGCCGCTGCTGGAGGGCGAAGACAAACAGCTCTCGCAGGATTTTGCCGAAGCGCTCGGCTTCATCAAATCCTCGATCGGCAAGATGGACCGCCTGATCTCGGCGATCCTCAACCTCACCCGCGAGGGACGCCGCCAGTTCCAGCCTGTCAAGATCGAGATGCGCGAACTGATCGAAGGCATCGTGGCCACCGTGGCGCATCAGGCCGCCGAAGCGGAAGCGCAAATCCGCATCGAGCCGCTGCCGGATATCGTCAGCGACCGGCTGGCGATGGAGCAGATATTCTCCAATCTGATCGACAACGCGCTGAAATACCTCAAGCCCGGCGTGCCCGGCGACATCACGGTGCACGGCCGCACCAAACTCGGCTTTGCGATCTTCGAGGTCGCCGACAACGGCCGCGGCATCGATCCCAAGGATCACCAGCGGATTTTCGAGCTGTTCCGCCGCGCCGGCGCCCAGGACAAGCCCGGACAAGGCATCGGGCTCGCCCATGTCCGCGCCCTGGTGCGGCGGCTCGGCGGCACCATGTCGGTGGCGTCGGAACTTGACCGCGGCAGCACATTCACGATTACGCTGCCGCTCGCCTGGGCTACCGCCAACCGGAAACGAGATACATGAGCAAGCCAGTTACCATCATCATGATCGAGGACGATGAGGGACACGCCCGCCTCATCGAGCGCAACATCCGCCGCTCCGGCGTCAACAACGACATCGTGCCGTTCACCAATGGCACCGATGCGGTGAAGTATCTGTTTGGCAACGGCGGCAACGGCCTGCGCCACAAGGGCGAAGCGCTGTTGATCCTGCTCGACCTCAATCTGCCCGACATGACCGGGATCGAAATCCTGCGCCGCGTCAAGGAAGACAGCTTCCTGAAATGCGCGCCGGTGGTGGTGTTGACGACGACCGATGACTCCCACGAGATCAAGCGTTGCTATGAACTCGGCTGCAATGTCTACATCACCAAGCCGGTGAACTACGAAAGCTTCGCCAACGCCATCCGTCAGCTCGGACTGTTTTTCTCCGTCATCCAGGTTCCGCAAGCCGCGCCATGACCGACCGCAAGCCCACGCTGCTGTACGTCGATGACGATGCCGCGCTGGCGCGGCTGGTCGAACGCGGCCTGACGCGATCGGGCTTTTGCGTGGTCCATGCCGAAAGCGGCCAGCACGGCCTCGAGCGGCTGCAGCAGGGTGGCATCGACGTGGTGGCGCTCGACCAGTACATGCCGGGACTGGACGGGTTGGAAACGCTGGACCGGATTTTGGCCATCCCCCATGCGCCGCCGGTGGTGTTCGTTACCGCCTCGCAGGATTCCAAGATCGCCGTGACCGCGCTGAAGGCGGGCGCCGCCGATTATCTGGTCAAGGATGCCCAGGGCGAATTCATTCCGCTGCTGCAGGTCGCCGTCGACGGCGCGATCCGGCGGGCCCAGATCCAGAAGGCCCGCGACGACGCCGAGGCCGAGGTGCACGCCTCGCGCGACCGCTACGCCGCGCTTGCCGCCGAACGCGAGATGTTGCTGCGCGAGGTCAACCATCGCGTCGGCAACAGTTTGCAGATCATCGCCTCGCTGCTGCATCTGCAGGCAAGCTCGAGCGCGCAGGACGACGTCAAGGCCGCGCTGACCAACGCGATGGGGCGCGTCGCCGCGGTGGCCCAGGTGCATCGCCGGCTCTACACCTCCCACGACCTCAAGAGCGTTCTGCTCAATCAATATCTCGACGCCCTGCTCGAGGATCTCAGGCGCTCCGCCGAGGGCAACCGGATGTCGCGGCTGACCCTGAAAGCGGAGCCGATCGAGATCGACCCGGACCGCGCGGTGGCGATCGGCATCATCGTCAACGAACTGGTGATGAACGCGGTCAAATACGCCTATCCCGACGGTGCCGGCCCCATTCACGTCGATCTGGTCTCCGAGGCCGATGACGTGGTGCTGTCGATCACCGACGACGGCGTCGGGCTCAACGTCAAGATCGATCCGCGTTCGACCGGCATGGGGCAACGCATCGTGACTGCGATGGCGACAAAGCTCGATGCCAGCGTCGACCGCGATCCGGCCCATGCCGGTACCCGGATCGTGCTGCGATTCTGCCGCGTGCCGGCGCCCGCGACGAGGGCGAAAAAGGCCGCCGCCGGCTGACGCGCCCGCCCGTCGCGCCCCTGCTCCGATCCTGCTATCGTTACATCATGGCCTCGCGCGACTCCGCCTCGTCCGAAATCACGCCCGAAGTGCTGCTGCGCGCTTATGCCTGCGGCATCTTTCCGATGGCGGAGAGCGCCGACGACCCGACCTTGTTCTGGGTCGAACCGGAAATGCGTGGGCTAATCCCGCTCGATGGCTTTCACGTCTCCTCGCGGCTGGCGCGCACCGTGCGCTCGGACGCCTTTGCCGTCACCGTCGATACCGCCTTCAAGGCCGTGATATCGGGCTGCGCCGCGCCGCAGGAAGGACGCGACGACACCTGGATCAACAAGCGCATCCGCGACCTCTATGTCGGGCTTTTCGAACTTGGCCACGCCCACAGCGTCGAGGTCTGGCAGAACGGCGATCTGGTCGGCGGACTCTACGGCGTCAATCTCGGCCGCGCCTTCTTCGGCGAAAGCATGTTTCACCATGCCCGCGACGCTTCGAAGGTGGCATTGGTGCATCTGGTGGCGCGGCTGATCGCCGGCGGCTTCGAGTTGCTCGACACGCAATATGTCACCGAGCATCTGCGCAGTTTTGGCGCCGTCGAGGTTCCGCGCCGGCGCTATGGCGTACTGCTCGACCGGGCGATCGCGGGAGCCGCCAATTTCCAGGCATTGCCGATCGACCAGCCGATCAGCGGCGCGCAGGCGCTCGGCATCATCGCCGAGCGCGGCTGATCCCAAAGCGTTTTCAAGCGAAGTGAGACACCGGTTCGCGTGAAGAACGCGTCAAGCGAAGAGCTATTGCCGGAAGATCCCGAACAGCCCGCCCGGTTGTTGCGGCGGCGGGGGTGGCGGCGGAGGCGGCTGCTGTTGCTGCGTCTGCTGCTGTGGCGGCGGACGCGGGGCCTGTTTTGGTGGCGCGGCGCGCTTCTGCGCGGGCGCCGGCGGCGCAGCCGCGGGCGTCTTCGGCGGATCGGGCGCCGCGGTGACCACGGTGGTCTCGGGGCCTTTGCAGTCGGTCAGCCAGATATCGTAGATCGGGTGTTCGACGCCGTGCAGGCCGGGGCTTGCCGCGAACATCCAACCCGAGAAGATCCGCTTCACCTCGCCTTGCAGCGTGATCTCGTCGACCTCGACAAAGGCATCGGTGTTGGCGGCTTCCGTCGCGGGACGCGTGTAGCAGGCGTCGGTCTTGACCCGCAGCGCGCCGAACTGGACGGTCTCGCCGATGTCCTCGTCGAAATTGATGATGCGTCCGGTGATCTTGTCGAGGCCGGAAAAACTGGCCTTCTTGTTGATGATCTTCTGCGCCGGCGGCTCGGTGACGATTTCGTCGCCGGGCTGCAGCGTGGCCGGCGTCTGCGGGACGCCCTTCTGACGCTGGCCGGGAGGTGGATTGGCGCCGGGCGGCGCGACCGCTACGCCCTGACCGGGCTGCGGCGGAGCGACCGCGATCCCCGGCTGGACATTTTGCGGAACGACAGTGGTGCCCGGCGGCGGCGCCAGCGGTTGCGACTGAACCGAACCCGGCGGCGGAGCGGCCTGCGCCGGCGGCAGCGGACGATTGGGGGTCGGCAGCAGCCGGCCTTGCGGCAGTTCCGGCACCTCTTCTTCGTCGTCGGGCGCCTGTTGCTGCTGCTGATTGCCACGCGGAATATTGCCGGGCGGGCGTGGATTGGGATCGGAAAAGATATTGCCGATCTGCGCGTGCGCCGGCGGCGCAAGCGTGATCGTGGAAGCGGCAAGCAGGGCCGCAAAGCCAGTCAGGGCAATGGTTCGAAGCATTCTCGCGCGGCTTTAAAAGGCGAATCGGGCTGACGCCATTGTACAATCTAAGAGCCGCCCACAGGCCATCCGGTTAACACGCCGAATGCGGCGGCGAAAGGGCGGTTTGCCGCGTCCCCCGGCTCTGGCCAGCCCTGTCAGCGCATGAAATAGTCCGCCGGCGACCAATCCGGGACAACCGGAACCGGGCCAAGAAACCAGGTCAGGAAACCAGGTCAAGAAACAAGCGGGGGATAGCCAGACATGCCCGATCGAATTCGCCTCGACGGCAAGGTCGCCGGCGCCGCCGGCATCATCGGCACCGCGACCATCCAGCATGGCCGCAACACCGGCAACGCACCGACGCCGATGGAGAAGATCGTCGAGCGGATTCCGGCGCGACGGCTCGGCCGGGCTTCGGAAGTCGCCTCGATCGTCGCGTTCCTCGCCTCCGACGAGGCAAGCTACGTCTCGGGCGCCGCCTATACCGTGGACGGCGGCCGCACCGCCGCGTAAGCGTTACTCCGAACATCCGAGGTTTTTCCTATGCCCGTTGTGCTCGATCCCGACGCCGCCGCCGTGTTCAGGGCGTTCCAGGAGGCCGGCCGCCCGCCCTATGAAACGCTGACGCCGGCGGAAGCGCGCGCGTTCTATCTGCAGGGCCGCGTCGTCACCAATCCCGAGCCGCCGGAGCTCAAATCCGCAAATCCGCTCAAAATCCCCTCGCCTGCCGGCGCGATCCCGGCGCGGATCTACACGCCGACAAAACTGAGGCAGTCGGCCGGGCTTTCGCCCTGTCTGGTGTTCTTTCATGGCGGCGGCTGGGTGATCGGCGATCTCGACTCCCATGACGTGGTGTGCAGAAAACTCGCCCATGAGGGCGAGCTGATCGTGATATCCGTCGATTATCGCCTCGCCCCCGAGCACAAATTTCCAGCCGCCGTCGACGACGCCATTGCCGCCACCAAATGGATCGCCGCCAACGCCAAGGAACTCGGCATCGACGCGGCGCGGCTGATGGTCGGCGGCGACAGCGCCGGCGGCAATCTGGCCGCTGTGGTCTCGCTCGCCGCGCGCGACGGCAACGGGCCCAAAATCGCCGGCCAGGTGCTGATCTATCCCGCCACCGATTTTGCGATGAAACATCCCTCGCACCGCGAGCCTGAGACCAGCATCCTGCTCACCCACACCGTGATCCGATGGTTTCGCGACCACTATCTGAGTGGCCTTGCCGACGGACAGGACTGGCGCGCCTCGCCGGCGCTCGCCAAATCGCTCGCCGGATTGCCGCCGGCCTATGTGCTGACGGCCGGCGCCGATCCCCTGCGCGACGAGGGCAATGAATACGCCGCGCGGCTGAAGGATGCCGGCGTTGCCGTGACATACCGGACATTTCCCGGCCAGTTCCACGGCTTCTTCACCATGGGCAAATTGCTGCAACAGGCCAATGTCGCGGCAAGTGAAATCGCGGCCTGGCTGAAGGCGCTGAACTGACGCACACCCCGCCGCGCGCTCGACAGGGATCGAACCCGAATTGCAAACCTCAGCCGCCATCGACATCGCCCAGCATACGCTGCTGTCCTGCGGGCTCATTCTGGCGGTCGGCACCCTTGCCGGCCTGTTGGCGCGAAAAATCCGCATCCCCGATGTCGCGGTGTTTCTCGTGGCCGGGATCGCGCTCGGACCGCGGGTTTTCGGGCTCGTCGACATCAAGGCGGATTCCGCGCTGAACGAGATCATTCTTTTATTTGGCGCCAGCTACATCCTGTTCGAGGGTGGCGCGTCTCTGAGATTTAACGTCCTGAAACAGGTCTGGATCACCATTGTGGTGATCGCGACGCTGGGCCTGCTGATTACCGCCGGCATCGTCGGTCTCGCCGCCTACTTCATGCTCGGCATTCCCCTGATCGTGGCGCTGCTGCTCGGCGCGACGCTTTCCTCAACCGATCCCGCCACCCTGGTGCCGATCTTCCGGCAGGTCCGCATTCGCGACCGGGTGGCGCAAACCGTGATGAGCGAGTCCGCCTTCAACGACGCGATGGGGGCGATCGTCACGTTCAGCGTGCTGGCGGTGGCCACCGGCAGCGGCGGCTTCTCGCTGGCGCATGCGACCTTCGATCTGGTCCGGCAAGCGGCGATCGGTATCGCCGCGGGAGCTGCCTTCGGCTACTTGGCCGCGCTGCTGATCGCCCATGAAAGATGGGCCTTCCTCGCCGAATATGCCCCAATCGTCACCTTGATCGCGGTGATCGGCGCCTATTTCGCCGCCGACGGCCTCGCGGCCAGCGGTTTTATGGCGGTGTTCGTCGCCGGGATCATGCTCGGCAACAAGGATGCCTTCGGCTTCAGGATGGAGCCCGGCGAGATGCAAAGGCTGGAAGAATTTGCGTCGACTTCGAGCTTCATCCTGCGCCTGTTCATTTTCATCCTGCTCGGCGCCCAGGTCGATTTTGCCCTCATCGGCCGCTACTGGCTGGGCGGGATCGCCGTGGTCGCGGTGCTGATGCTGATCGCGCGCCCGGCGACGGTATTCCTGTGTGCCCTGCCCGACCGCCGCGCCCGCTGGAGTGTTCGCGAGATGCTGTTCATGTGCTGGACGCGCGAGACCGGCGTCATCCCCGCGGCGCTGGCGGGCCTGCTCTCGGGCATGAACGCCCCCGGCGCGGCGATGATCGAATCCATCACCTTCATCGCCATCTTGGCGACAATCCTGATCCAGGCGCCGACCACCGAATGGCTCGGACGCAAGCTCGGGCTGTTGCAAACCAGCGAAAGCTGAGGCATCTCGCCGCGCCCGAGCCGAAATGCAAATTCCGCTACAATCTTAGATAGATATCGATGCGCGAACCCTTGACAGTATTCAACCGCAACTCTACTGATCGTAAGGCCTTATTGCGCGTAACCCTGTGCTTTTGCCGCCCGCGGTTCGTTCCAGGCCTCTGACGTTGGAGTGCCTGTGCCGGTGAGCCCCGCCAATCCAAATCCGCAAGACCCGCCATCCCGTATTGTGGAGGTGACGGACCCGGTCTACGGCAAGAAGCGCCCGGACATGAGCTGGCGCGATCATCTTGTCATGCTGCTGACCTCCGGCGCCGAGGTCGAGCACGCGCTGATGGTGCAATATCTCTACGCCGCCTACTCCATCAACGGCGATCAGCCCGACGAAGAACGCCGGGCGCTGGTCGAGGGCTGGCGAGCAAGCATCCTCTCCGTTGCGCGGGAGGAAATGGGGCACTTGCTGACCGTTCAGAACCTCCTGGTGCTGCTGGGCGCGCCGATCAGCTTCGATCGCCAGATGATGCCGTGGGACCACGAGTTCTACCCGTTCCCCTTCTCGCTCGACCCGCTGTCGCTGGAAACGCTGCAATGCTTCATCTATGCCGAGATGCCGCGGCTCGCGCAGATCGAGCAAGGCAAGACCTATACCGAGACGCCAAGGCTGTTGGCGATGGCGCCGGGCAAGAAGCGGCAGAAAGCCGTACCGTCTTCGATCAACCCCGAGCAGGAATGGGCGTGCGTTCAGGAGGTCAAGGCCGCGCTGACCAGGCGGTTTGGCGCCGACAAGATCAATGCCGACCTGCACCAGGTCGGCGAGCTATACCATCAGATCATCGATCTGATCTCCGACCCCGCCCGGATTCCCGACTCGGCGTTCAATGAAGCCAGTTACGACATGCAGGCCGACTGGGACGACTGGGGCCGCGGCTACAAGCCACCGCCACGCGCCGTCACGCCCGACGGCGATGTCGATACGGCCGCCGGCCCCAGGGAACGCGAGGCCTCACCCGACTTTCCCTCTTCGATGGCCCACCGCCATGCCCATGTCCAGGTCGCGCGCGCCGCGACCCGTGCCGACGCGGTCAAGGTGCTGAGAGCGCTGTCCGCCCAGGGCGAAGCCCCGCATTTGAAACAGGACGACACCGGGGAGCCGTCCCATTTCGAGCGCTTCGTGCAGGTTTACGAGGAATACAAGGCGCTGCGGAAGAGCGACCCGTCCTGGAAAGCCACTTACGATGTTCCAGGCAACCCGACGACGCGCGAAGATTTCGTCAAGCTCAAAAACGGCAAAACCACCTACATTCCCGCCAACCTCGAAAGCGCGGCCGCGGCGCACCTGTTTGCCCAGCTGTTCAACCAGCGCTATCGCCTGCTGCTGAACTATCTCGCCCACAGCTTTCAGCTCGGGCGCAGCCAGCCTTTGCGCCAGCCCGGCCGGCGCGGCATGGTGATGCATCGCGCGTTTGGCGAGATGTACAATCTCAAGACCATAGCCGGGCTGTTGGTGCGGATGTCGCTTCACGATCCCAAAAATCCCAATGCCCGCGCCGGGCCGCCGTTCGAATTGCCCTATACCCTGGAGTTGCCGCAGGCCGAGACCGACATCTGGCGTCAGCATCACGACCTGCTCGCGGCCTCGCAACATGTCTGCAGCGAAGTCTTCCGGCTTGCCGGCTTGAGCGACAGTTTCAGGAAAGAAGTCACCGAGATCGGTGGCGACGTATATTTGAAGACATTGATGAAGCTCGACGAAGAGGCGCAGCGCTGGATCGGCGCAATCCTCGCGGGCAGGAATTGAACGAAAGGGCGGATCGTTGACGATCAAGCAGCTGCGCATTTTGCCGCCGTTCGCGATCGGGCGACTGGGCTCGGCGAGCGAGCCGATGGACAATTATTCGTTCGACCTCGACCTCAATCCCGAGGATCCGCTGGGCTATCGCGAGCTGAAACCCCTGCCGACGCTGATCGTCAACGAAAACTCCGGCGAGATCGAGAAGCAGCGCACGCCGCACACGCTTGAATTCAAGCGCGGCGACAAGATCCGCCCTGTGGCGCCGTTCCTCGAAGTCTTTGCCGTCACCGATACCGACGAACTGGTGCCGCTGACCACCGCGCTGCTGCAGAAGGAAGGGCTCAACGATCACACCATCTCCTGGCGGGCCACGGTATCCAATCGCAAGATCGTCCGGCGGACCGGCGATGAAAACGATCTGGTCCGCGCCCAGACCAAATGGTTCAACGATCACCGCAGCCACACGCTCGCGGGCAAATGCGCCAACTTCATTTCACCGGAAGCCTCGGTCAATTTCGGCACCGTGCGCTTCATCAAGCCGAACCACGACTTCCCGGAAATCCGCCTGCGTTTCACCCCGGCCGAGGGGCTGATTTACGGGCCCGATCAGCCCGCGAGCGATCCGGACCAGGACGGCGACGCCTATCAAATCCACGAGGACCGCGCGATCTATAACAGCAAGAAGTCGTGGTTCGGCTTGGGTACTCCGGAAAACCCCGCCAAGAACCAGACCCTGCCGCCGTCGCTGTTTGCGATCAACCCGCCGGCGCCGTCCTGGCTGTTCGACAACGTCGCTATCAGCCGCGGCTATTTCGACGACGCCTGCGACGGCTTTGTCGAGGTCCAGTTGACCCTGAACGACGGCAGCACGCTCGCCGCCAAGGCGCGGATTTGCGCCGCGCCGCCGGCGTTGGCGCCGGACTCGCTGTTCGTGCGCACGCTCGCCGACGATCTCGAGCAGGTCATCAACGGCCCCGACGTCGCGCCGGACGAGTCTCCGGACGTCACGCGGGCGCGCGCGCTCGATATCATCCGCCGCGCCTATGAAACCGTCCGTTTCATGAATGTCGCCGTGATGAACGGCAACGATTTCAAGGGCCGTCCCGCGCTGTCGCTGGATTCGATGCCCGAGGAAGAAGCCGCCGATACCCAACGCTCCATCCGCCCGGTGATGGCGGCGGGCTCGGTGGATACGTTCGCGATCATGACCTTGCACCAGCAGGTGTTCGCCGCCTTGCAGGGCGGCGCCGCGCCCTGGTTCCTGCGCCTGTTGCGCCAGCCGGATGAGGTCGCCGACTTCACCGACCGCGGTCGGCGCAAGATGCCGGCGCTGATGTGCGGCGCCGACAACAACTATCTGGCGCTGACCTGGCGGCAGATCGACACCATCCGCAAGGCTGCCGAGGGACTGCCCGCGCCGACGCCGAAAACGGCGGCTTCCGTCGTGCCAAAAGGCCTGACGCCGAAAAACCTGTCGGCGCAAATCTCCTACGAGGCGAAGGGCAACCCGATCAGTTCGCGCCCGGTCACCTCGGTCGCCAATTGCTGTCCGGGGCTGGAGGTCGATTTCCGCGCGGTCTGGCGCCGTTTGTTCAAGGGCGTCGAATTACGCGAATACGACAACCTCGTCATCAAGGTGAGCAAGGATTGCGACAAGGTCGTCAAGGGCGGCGGCAAGTTGAAGCCGAGCAAGCTGGCCGGCCATCGCCTGCTGCGCGTCGTCGTACCGGCGGCGAGCGGAGAAAAAGAATTTCTGATGATGACACCGATGTGGGGTCCGTCATCTTCCGACGTCGACGGCAAGATCAGGCTGACCACCAGCAGCAACCCGGACGGCATGGCGGCGGTGGAGTGGTCGAACGCGCTGGCGCGCATCCTGCCGTCGAAGGGCTCAATCGTCCGTTGCGATTTCAGCGCCGAAGCGTCGGACCAGCAGATGGCGCTGGTCGAGGACTCCGACGACGGCCCGAAGAACTACGTCAGCTTCGAATGCGAGGTGCAGGCGTTTTTCGAAAACGACACCGCCGTGATTTCCTCCGACCTGGCCGATGCCGGCGAGCTCACGCAAGGACTGTGCTCGCCCTGGCAGAACGATTATCGCGAGTGCTCCTGCTACTACTGGGCCTCGGCGCGACCGGACTATGTCAACGTCGAGCTCGGCCCGAACGGTCTCTCAACCGGCGACAACTGGATGCAGCGGGAGCGCTCCAACTCCTACGTCGCCGACGACTACGCCGACACGCGGCTTCTGATGTATGACGAGCTGTTCGCCAAATGGGAACAGGTGCTGAAGTTTCAGATCGGCGGGCGCGACGTGCCTGACGACACGGACGGGGAACCGTGAGCCTCACCGACGCGCGTCGCTACATGCGCATTTCGTCGCCGCGCACACCGCAGATTCACCTGATCGAGAGCGCGCTGGGCGGCCATCTCTTTGTCGCCGACGGCAGCCGGCTGTTCGAAGCCGATGCCGGCCTGTTCGAAAGCTACCGCTCGGCGATCGAGGGCGGCACTGAGACGATCGACGAATTGCTGCGCCAGGCCGGGCTGGTCGCGCGCCCCTTCATCGACGACACGCCGCTGGCGCCGCCGCCGTTGCGGGCGCTGTCCCTGGCCATCGCGCAAAAGTGCAACCTCGGCTGCACCTATTGCTACGCCCAGCAAGGCGAGTTCGGTGGCGCGGCCAAGAATATGGAGTTGACCGAGGCGCTGCGCGCCGTGGACTTGCTGGTTGGAAACGCCGAACCGAGTGCAAAACTCAATCTGGCGTTCCTCGGCGGCGAGCCGCTGGTCAACCGCAAGGTGCTGCGCGCCGCGACCGAACACGCGCTGAAGCTGGCCGAGCCCCGCGGCGCCAAAGTCAGCTTCTCGATCACCACCAACGGCACGCTGCTGACCGAGGACGACGGACGCTTCTTCGAGCGGCATGGCTTTGCGGTGACCGTCAGTCTCGACGGCCCGCGGGAGGTTCACGACGCGCAGCGGCCCTACAAGGGCGGCGCAGGCAGTTATGACGCGATCATGAAACGGGTCGCGCCGCTGCTGAAGATGCAGCACAGAATGCAGGTCTCGGCCCGCGTAACGGTGACGCCGCGCAATCTGTCGCTGCGCCGGACGCTCGACAGCTTCATCGCCGCCGGCTTTCACAGCGTCGGCTTTTCGCCTATGCTCTCGGCCCCCACTGCGGCGGGCGAAATGCAGTCGGGCGATCTCGAGCTGATGCTGGGCGAAATGATTGAGTGCGGGCAGGAATATGAGCGCGCTTCGCGGAGCGGCCGCCGTTATCCGTTCGCCAACATGACCAACGCGATGCGCGAAATCCATCGCGGCACACACCGCCCCTACCCCTGCGGCGCCGGCGCCGGCTATCTCGGCGTCTCCGCCGAAGGCGAGCTTTCGGCCTGCCACCGCTTTGTCGGCGACGAGGAAGGCGCGATGGGGTCGCTCGACGACGGCGTCGATATCTCGCGCCAGGCCGATTGGCTGGCGACCCGGCACGTCCACCGCCAGGAACCCTGCCGGTCTTGCTGGGCGCGCTATCTCTGCGGCGGCGGCTGCCATCACGAGGTGATCGGCCGCGGCCGGCCGGCCTGCGACTATATCAGGGGTTGGCTGCATTATTGCCTCGAGGCTTACTTGCGGCTGTCCGCCGAGCCGGAAATCGCCGGGCGCGATTTTGCCGGTCTGGGCGCAGGAACCGGCCGGGTAACCGGTCATGGCTGAGATTTGCGTCATCGGTGCGGGGCCTGCCGGCAGCGTCTTCGCAACCCGCATGGCCCAGCTCGGACATCAGGTCCATTTGATCGAGCGTCAGCGATTTCCCCGCGCGCATCTCGGCGAATCCCTCAGCGCCGGCGTCATGACGCTGCTGCGCGCCGCCGACATGCACGAGACCATCGAGGCGGCGCGCTTCCCGCGCGTCAGGGTCGTCCAGGTGAAATGGGCAGAGGAAACACGGCTGCGCGAGGATCCGGGCGAAACCGGCCTATTGGTCGACCGCGGCGCGTTCGATCTTCGCCTCGCCGAGCGCGCGCGCCATTTCGGGGTGCGGATATATCAGCCCGCGCGCGTCGTCCGACAAACCCATGACGGCGGAAAGTGGCGGCTGACCATCGATGCGGACGGCGTTTGCAGCGAACTCACGGCTGATTTCATTACGGACGCCGGCGGACGGCGCAGCGCGTCGCAGCGGCACGGCAAAACCGGCGCCTCGACGCTGGCGATCTACGGCTATTGGCGCGGAGCAAGGCTGCCGGCCATGCCGCGGATCGAAGCCGGCGAGGACGGCTGGTATTGGGGCGTGCCGCTGCCCGACGGCAGCTACAACACGCTTGTCTTCGTCGATCCCTTGGAATTCAAATCCATGCCCGGCGCGACCCTGTCTGAGCGCTTCCTGCGGCTGCTCGACCGTTCCTCGCTGATGCCGGACTGCCGCGATGCGGAACTGATCGCGCCGGTGCGCGCGATCGACGCGACGCCTTATCTCAGCGGCGATTGCGTCGCGCCGAACAGAATGGCGCTCGGCGACGCGGCGCTGGCGATCGACCCGATTTCCTCGAGCGGCGTGCAGAAGGCGATCCAGACCGCGCTTTCCGGCGCCATCGTCGCCAACACGCTGCTGCGCCGGCCGGACTCGACGGAGGCCGCGCTCGGCTTCTATCGCGCGCAGCTTTCCGAGACCTCGGAACGGCACCGCCGCTGGGCCGCCGGGCATTATCGCGAGGTCGCCGCGCACAGCGATCGTCCGTTCTGGCGACAGCGCGCGGGCACGGCGGCAACGGAACCGGCGCTGCCTCCGCCAATCGACGCGCGCGGGCTGGCGTCTACGCCGGTCGAACTGTCGCGCGAGCTCGAATTCGTCGCCACGCCCTGCCTGCAAGGCGACTTTGTCAGCCTTGCATCGGCGCTGCATCATCCGCGCCTCGAAAACCCGCTGGTCTTTCTCGGCGGGCGCGAGCTGGCGCCCCTGCTCAAGACCCTGGCCCCGGGCCGGACGCCGCTTGAGATCGCGCAGTCCTGGTCGAGCCGCATGCCGCTCGAATCCGGCATGGCGATCGCGGGCTGGCTGGTCACGCATGGCATCCTGGTCGAGCAGCACGGCCAGAGCGGAGCGGCGTCATGAGAGCCGCACCGCTGTCGGAATGGCTCAAGCAGCATGATCTCGAGCGATTTCTCGGTATCTTCGAGGAGAACGAGGTCGACCTGGCCACGCTGCGGATGCTGAGCGAAAGCGACCTCGCGGAGCTCGGCCTGCCCTTCGGGCCGCGCAAGCGGATCATCAATCTGCTGCGCGAGGAAAAGTCGCAAGAAAAATTCGGCCTGCCCCACCAGGTCGACGTCTCGACCAGCGAACGCCGCCAGTTGACCGTGCTGTTCTGCGACATGGTGGGGTTTACCAAGCTTTCCTACAAACTCGATCCCGAGGCGATGCAGGTCGTGCTGCGCACCTATGAGGAAGCCTGCGAGACCTGCGTCAATCGTTACGAAGGCTATGTCTTCCGGGTACTCGGCGACGGCGTGGTGGCTTTCTTCGGCTTTCCCCTGGCGCATGAGGCCGAGGCCGAGCGCGCGGTCCGCGCCGCACTTGATATCATCGAGTCCATCGCGCGGCTGCATTTCGCCGGCGCAGGACGCTTGCAGGTGCGCATCGGCATCACCTCGGGCATGGCCGTGATCGCGACCGGTGAACGCAACGCGGTCGGCGAGACCATCAATCTTGCCGCCCGCCTGCAAACCATCGCAAAGCCCGGTTCGGTCGTCATCAGCGACAGCGTGCGCAAGATGGCGGGCGGCGGGTTCGAATATGAAGACATGGGCGAGAAGGAGCTGAAGGGCGTCAGCGGGCCGACCAGGGTCTATCGCGTGCTCGGCGTCAGCCGGGCGGAAAGCCGCTTTGAAGCGGCGACCCAGCGCGAGCTGACGCCGATCGTCGGGCGCGACGCCGAAATCTCGGCGCTGCTCGACGACTGGCGCCAGGTCGAGCAGACCAGCGTCGGCCGCGCGGTGCTGCTGCGCGGCGAATCCGGTATCGGCAAGAGCCGAATGGCGAGCGCTCTGCGCGAGCGTATCGAGGACGACAATCACCGGACGCTGGTGTTCCAGTGCTCGCCATTCTTCGTCAACAGCGCCTTTTATCCGATCCGGGCAAGTTTCGAGCGCGCATTGCGGCTGGGTGAGGACATCGACGCCGACACCCGGCTCGACCGGCTGGAAGCTCTCGTCATCGACCGGCTGGGCCTTCCCAAGGACGACATGCGTCTGATCGCGGCGCTGCTTTCAATTCCCTATCAGGGGCGCTACGGCTCAATTCTGGTCTCTCCAAAACTCGCCAAGGAAGAGACCATGCGTGTGCTGATCGAATTCACCCGCGCCCATGCGCGAACCGTGCCGACGCTATTGTTGTTCGAGGACGCGCACTGGGCCGACCCGACCTCGCTCGATCTGCTCGAGCGCTTCATCGAGGTACTGTCGGGAATTCCAACGCTGATGATCGTCACCGCGAGGCCCGAATTCAACGCGCCGTGGACCGGTCACCCCGCGGTAACCGTGATGAATTTGGCAAAATTCACGCCAAAACAGAGTGAATCGCTGGTCGCCAATGTGGTCGGCGGCAAGGCGCTGCCGCCGGGCCTCGCCGCCCAGATCATCGCCAGGACCGACGGCGTTCCGCTCTATGTCGAGGAGCTGACCAAAACCATCCTGGAGTCCGGCGACCTGATCGTCGACGGCGACCATTATGAATATGCGGGATCCTCGGCCAGCGTCACCATCCCGGAGACGCTGCGCGATTCCCTGATGGCCCGCCTCGACCGCGTCGCGGTGAGCAAGGAGATCGCGCAGGTCGGTTCGGTGATCGGTCGCGAGTTCAGTTACGAACTCAGCGCCGGCCTCGAACTGATGAGTGAGGAAGCGCTCGGCAAGGGGCTGCAGCATCTGACCGCCTCGGGCCTTGCGACCTGTCATGGCGAGATTCCCCATTCGGTCTACACGTTCTCCCACGCGCTGGTGCAGGACGCCGCCTACGACTCGCTTTTGAAGAGCCGGCGCAAGCAGTTGCACGGCGACATTGCCCATCTCCTGGAAGAGCGCTGGCCGGAGACGCGCGATTCCGCGCCCGAATTGCTCGCGTTCCACTACAACTCCGCGGAACAATTCCGTGTCGCCGCGCCGCTTTGGCTGCGCGCCGGCGAAGTCGCAATGGAACGCTTTGCCCTGCCCGAAGCGATCAGCCATCTGCGCGCGGGGATGTCGGCGCTGGCAAAGCTGCGGCCGTCGAAAGTCCGCGACCGCATGGAAATTTCGCTGCGGACCGCGCTCGGACCGGCGCTGGTGGCGCATCGCGGCTGGGCGCATGCCGAGGTCAGCCAGACGCTGGTGCCGGCCTGGCGGCTGGCGCATGCGTTGAAGCAGACCACCGCCTATCTGCCGATCCTCAACGCGTTGTCGGTGCATTACATGACGGCCGGTCAATTGGCGGAATCGCTGCGTTGGGCCGGCCGGCTCTCCAAGACCGGCGCCGAGCTCGGCGACGACGGTCTCGAAATCTTCGGCCACCGCGCCGCCTCCGCCTGTCATTTCTGGCTCGGCGAATTCGCCAAGGCGCGCCGCACCGGCGATCAGGTGATAAAACTCTACGATCCGGAGCGGCATTGGCACCTGGCGGCGCTGACCAACACCGATCCCTTCACCGGCGAGGGCGTCTATCGCGGTCAGTTGCTCTGGATGATGGGCTTTCCGGACCAGGCGCTGGCGGCCAACCACGCCATGGAAGCCAACACGCGACGCCGCGGCCATCCGTTCGACCTCGCTTTTGCGCTGACGTTGGGCGCGCAATTGTTCAGCTATCTCGGCGATAGCGACACGCTGCAACGCTGCGCCGAGGAAGCCGAACGCATCGGCAAGGAACGCGGCATCGCGCTGCTCGGCGAAATCATGGCCGAGATCAGCCGCGGCGTGGCATGGCTCGATGCGGGGCGGCTGGCCGAGGCGGTGCCGCAACTCGACCAGGGCATCGAGCATCTGAGCCAGACCGGCCATCGCATCTGGATCTGGTATCTCAAGGCGTTGCAGGCCGAAGGGCTGGCGCGCAGCGGCGATCACGATCGCGCATGGACCCTGATCGAGGACAGCCTTGCGCGGTTGGAGGCCGGCGAGGAACGCTCGCATTATGCCGAGATGCTGCGCCTGAAAGGCTGGATCCAGGTCCTGCGCGGTTATCCGGACGAAGCGGTTGCGACCTTGCGCAAGGCGATCACAGTGGCGCGCAAGCAGTCCGCCAAATCCTGGGAGCTGCGTGCCGCGACCACGCTGGCGCGGCTGCTTTCCAGCCGCGGCAAGAAGACCGAGGCGGTCGCGCTGCTCGGGCCGGTCTACGACTGGTTCACCGAAGGCCTTGACACACGGGATTTGAAGGAAGCGGCCCAATTGCTGGCCGAGATGCGGGGAACGCCGACGCGACGGCTCCGGAGCGCTAAATCAAAGGACTAAAGGGAGAGCGGGGATGAAAAGCAGGAAGCGTCACACCGAGGAAGCGGCGATCCGCAAACTCGACAAGGGTTGGAGCGATGCGGCGCAAGCCAAGAAGCTCAATCGCGTCAAGCAATTCTACGCCAAAAACGGATCGGTGGTCTGGCCCGAGATGACGGCGGCGCACGGACGCCCTGCCGTGCTCGCACGCTGGAAGGCGGCTTTCAAATCGACGCCCAACCTCTATTTGCGGTTCGAGCCGACCCACATCGAGGTCTCCGAAAGCGGCGACATGGCATCCGATTTCGGCGTGGTTTACTTCAAGAAGGGCGCCAAACTCTCCGACACCGTAAACGTCGCTAAATATCTCGTGGTCTGGCAGAAGCAGAACGGCAAATGGAAAGTGCTGTACGACTGCTGGAACACCAACGGCGCCAACAATCCGGTGAACCCGATCAAGCCGGCAAAGAAGAAGTCGGCCGGGAAATCGGACAAGCCGGCCAAGAAGTAGGCGCGATGCGGGTGGCGGCCATCGTTCAGACACCCGTCCTCGCCGCGCGGCGCAGCGATTGCGGCGGCTGGCCGAAGGCGCGGATGAAGGCGCGGCGCATCCGTTCGGGATCGCGAAAGCCGGTGGTCTCGGCGACGCGCTCGATCGCCTCGCTGGACGATTGCACCTGCTGCCGCGCCACCTCGATTCTGAGCCGCTCGACCGCCTTTGACGGCGTCGAGCCGGTTTCCGCGATGAAGGCGCGGGCAAAATGCCGCGTGCTCATGCCGGCCTGCTCGGCCAGCCGCTCCACCGTCAGCGGCTTACCGAGATGCTCGCGCGCCCAGGCCAAGAGCGGCCCGAACCGGCCGGTCGGCGCCTTCAATTCCAAAAGCGAGGAGAATTGCGACTGGCCGCCATTGCGGCGGTGATACAGCACGAGCTGTCGCGCGGTTTTCTGCGCGACCTCGTCGCCAAAATCCTCCGCCACCATGGCGAGCGCGAGGTCGATGCCTGCGCTGATGCCGGCCGAGGTCCAGATATTTTCGTCGCGCGTGAATATCTTGTCCGGCTCCAGCTTCACCTTGGGAAAAGCGGCCAGGAAATCCTTGGTGCGGCCCCAATGCGTGGTGGCGCGACGTCCGTCGAGCAGGCCCGCTTCCGCAAGGATGAAAGCGCCCGAGCAGACGCTGGCGACGCGGACGCCACGTTTGGCCGCCGCGCGCACGAAAGCGAGCGTCTTGTCGGATTTCGCCGCGGACCGCACTCCCCAGCCGCCCGCCACGATCAGCGTGGTCATATCCGCATGCGGCCGCAAACCGCGCGCCATGATCTCGACGCCGGCAGAACTGCGCACCGGGCCCGGCTTCTCCGCGATGGTCCGGATGTCAGGTTCGTTTCCGGCGTAGCGCACCGCGATCTCGAACACCGAGATCGGGCCGGCCGCGTCGAGCAACTGGAATTCCGGAAAGATCAGGATGCCGATCATGTCTGGGCTCATGTCTCTAAATGAGGGAAATATGGCATTTGAGACGGAAGACGAACATGGCAGGATGCCCCCGTCAAGCAAAAAGCCCTGGTCAAGCAAAACCTCGACGCACGGCAAATTCGGAAAGGCTCACCCATGTCGACGCCCCTGCAAATCGGTCTCGTGATATTTCCGAAGGTGACCCAGCTCGACATGACCGGGCCGTTGCAGGTGTTCGCGGCGGTGCCCGGCGCGAAATTGCACCTGATCTGGAAGCGCATCGAGCCGGTGCCGAGCGACTCCGTGATGACGCTGACGCCGACCACGAGTTTTGCCGATTGCCCGCAACTCGACGTGATCTGCGTCCCCGGCGGCCAGGGCATCAACGACATGGTCAATGACGAGGAGATGCTGGCCTTCCTGCGCAAGCAGGCACCCGGCGCAAAGTACGTTACCTCGGTCTGCACGGGGTCGCTGATCCTCGGCGCGGCCGGTCTGCTCAGGGGTTATCGCGCGGCGACGCACTGGACCGCGATGGAATTTCTGGAGCCGTTCGGCGCGATCCCGACCAAGACGCGCGTCTGCGTCGACCGCAACCGCGTCACCGGCGGCGGCGTCACCGCGGGAATCGATTTTGCGCTGACGCTGGTGTCGCTGATGTTCGACCGCAAGACCGCGGAGATGATTCAGCTCGGGATGGAATACAACCCGGCGCCGCCGTTCAATGCCGGTTCGCCCGACGTCGCGCCGGCGGAAGTGCTTTCATCCGTCAATGCAAGGATCGCAACCACCCAGCCGACGCGCAGCGACGCGATCCATCGCGCCGCGGCAAGGTTGTCCTGACGCGCGGCAAAAGAAAAAGGCCGCCCGGTTTCCCGGACGGCCTTTCGGCAGCCGCTGCATATCGGGGCAGTCGCGAACTGTTGCCCGAACCGACGCGATGGTCTCCCATCTCCGTAAGATGTCCCATTGAGCCGTGAATATGCCGGATGCGCAACGGCGAACGCCGCTCTCGATAAAACTTTCCCCGTTGATCCCGTTGTTCACAGGGCAGGCTTGGCATTTTTCGATCGTTTGATGAGGCGCGGCGGCTCTTTGGGATCACCAACCGGCTTTAAGAACTTCCCTTGCCGTTTGGGGGATTTTCCCGGCAGCCCCTTGGCATCTGACCGCGGGAGCAGCGTGCTGTCTTGGGTAAACCAACCCACATTTTCCCCGAGACGGATGTTCCGCTACCGTAGTAGCTTCCAGCCTTCCTCGACATAAACCACACTCCCTTGCTTTCCGCTCAGCATATCACGGAGCTTGACAAGCGACCGTCGTGAAATCGGCGTTGACCGATCAAGCCACGTAAGACTATTGCGCAGATAGCGACCGTGTCGCGCCAAGTTGCTTCAAAAACGCTCGTCGAGAGAAGCGCGCAAAGTCCCGCAAGGGAAGAGAGCCGCCCTGCCGCGCAGCAGCCAGTCCCCGGTAACCGCGCCCGAAACTTAAGTTTTGGTGTCAAACGCCTCGGCAAGCTGCGAACGCTCAGCTTCCCGGCGTCCACGGCTGATAGTCACCGGTCGCCTTGGGCCGGCGGCCGCTGGCCAAGGTCGAGCCCGGGGGGCGATAGGCCGCCGGCGTCCCCGTCATGTTCGGGATATGCGGCTTTTCCCACTCGCGCGCGGTGTAGCTCTCTTCGGTCGGCGCGACGTCGACCGTGTGATGCAGCCAGCCATGCCATGACGGCGGCACGCGGGTCGCTTCGGCATAGCCGTTATAGACCACCCAGCGCCGCTCAAAGCCCAGGGTCGGATCGATCTTGCGGCCCTTGGTGCGGTAGTAGCGGTTGCCCAGCTCGTCTTGGCCTACCAGTTCGCCGAACCGCCAGGTCCACAATTGGGTTCCAAAAGTCTGGCCACTCCACCAGGTGAAGGTCTTGAGCAGAAATTGTTTCATCTGATTTCGGCCGGTTCGAGTTGCGCGGTACGGCCGTGATGCCATCGGCGCAGCGAAAAGTCCAGTTTTGCCGGCCGGCCCGCCGATCGTGAGTTGCGAGGACGAATTGCCGCAGAATCCCGCCTAATCCGTTCATTCTGCGTACAGTTGCGGCCTGACAATCTGCCGCCGTCGCACAATCGGTGCGAGGCTCGGGAACGTCCGCCCTTCGAGAGGGTTGGCAGGTGTCCCGCTGGAGGAGCCGACAATGATCAGCCTTAAAGTATTGAGTACCGCCGCCATCATCGCGCTGGCTTTGCCGCTGGCGATGCCGTCGGCCAGTTTCGCCGATCCGCCGCATCGAGGCGGTTCTCCCGGCGCCCGGCCGGCCGGCCGTCCCGGCGGCGGCACCTTCCATCCCGGCGGCGGTGGCCCCGGCCCGAGATACAGCGGCGGCTATCACCATGGCGGCGGCATCGGTCCCGGCGTGGCCGCGGGCATTGCCGGCGCCGTGATCGGCGGCGCGATCGCGTCGCAAGGCTATTATGGCGGCCCCGGTTACTACGCCGCCGACCCCGGTTATTATGACAATGGGTATTATGACGATGGCAGCGGCACGGTAGCGGTGGCGCCGGCGCCCGACGGCGACGACGCGACGGCCTATTGCATGCAAACCTATCGTTCCTACGATCCGCGATCGGGAACGTATCTGGGCAATGACGGCTATCGGCATCCCTGTCCGTAGTCGTGTGTCCGTAGTCGCGCGCAATCGCACGCACGATTTTCTCGAAAAGCAGGACGGCGCGAACGATGCGCCGTCCTTTTTGTTTCGCGCTCACGACAGTTCGGGGATGCCGGTACAATCGAGCAAACGTGAGCGGCGGATTGGGTTACCGCTTCTCTGCTATGCATTCTAACGTGCAGACGTGTCGACCCATTTCGGCCCTAATCACTGGAGGACATATGATTCGATTGCATGGCTTCCCGCTCTCTCTTCCCGCTCTCTTGCCAAACGAGGGACATTGAGAAGTGCCGCGTGTTCTCGTGGTTGACGACGACCCAATGGTTTGTGTGGCCACAGAAGTCTGTCTTCAACGCCAGGGTTTTGAGGTGACCGTCGCAGACGGCGGTGAGGCAGGCGTCCGCGCGCTCGAGACCGCGACCTTCGACGTCATGCTTGTCGACATCTTCATGCCGCATATGCGCGGCTTCGAATCGATCCGGATCTTTCACGAGCGGGCGCCCGAGATTCCGCTGATCGCGATGTCCGGCTACGCCTTTGCGAGCTTCGACACGCCCTCGCCCGATTTTTTACGAATGACCCTCGAACTCGGCGCAACCGTCTGCCTGCGCAAGCCGTTTACCCCGAACGCGCTACTGGCGGCAGTCAACGAATGTCTGGCAAAACCGATTGCGAACGCTCGTCTCTCCCAGTGAAGCGGCAGTAGACCTTCGAGGCGGACAATTCTCGTCGATGGCGTCGCAACGCGCCGTGCTCGGCACCGGCCTTGCGATCCTGCTCTGCATCAGCGCCGCCTCGATCGGCCTCGACGTAAAGTCGCGCTCCGACGCGGCCTGGGTCGATCACACCCTGGTCATGCTGCACAAGCTTTCCGACATGCGGCTGTTGATCCGCCACGCCGAGAGCACGGCGCGCGGCTTCGCGCTCAGCAACGACCCGAACTTCGTCACGGAATTCCAGGCGGCGCGCGACCGCATTCCGGCGGAGCTCAACGAGTTGATCCAGGCGTCGCGCGACAATCCGCAGCAGACCCGGCTGCTCGAGGAGACCAAGCCGCTGATCGAGCGCCGCCTCGCCGTCAGCAGCGAACGGTTCCGGCTGGAGGCCGCCGGCGACAGCGCGGGCATCGCCGCGCTGAATGCCCGCAAAGAGGGCCGCTCGGCGATGGCCACCATCAACGTCAATTTCGACCGGATGACGGCCGAGGAAGAGCGGCTGCTGGCAATCCGCTCGGCGGATTCGCGGCGGACGCGGCTGGTGCTGCTCGGCATCGACCTCGCCGGCGGGCTGTTGATCCTGATGCTCGCCGGCCTGCTGATCCGCGGACACAGGCGATCGAGCCAGGAGCTGAAAACCTCGCTCAACGCCAGCCGCGCCGAAAACGAAACGCTGGAAGCAGCCGTCGCCGAACGCACCGAACATCTGCTGGCAGCCCATGAAGAGTTGCGCCATTCGGCGTCGGTGCTGCAAAGCACCTTCAACAGCATGGCGGAGGCCGTGCTGGTGATCGACGCCAGGGGCACCGTGGTGCTGTCGAACGCCGCGGCGACGCGGATGCTGCGCTACCGGCCGGGCATGACGGTAAACGATTTGCGCGAAATGAGCGCCGTTTACGCCGCCGATGGCGTCACGCCGGTCGCGGCGGACGGATTGCCGGCGGCGCGCGCGCTGCGCGGCGAGCCATTCGACGGCATGGAACTCGTGGTTCGCCCGGCCCGCAAGGCCGAGGCGGTCCACCTCGTGATTTCAGGCGCGCCGTTGCGCGACGGCTCCGGCACGATCAGCGGCGCCGCCCTGATCTACCACGACATCACGGCGGCGCGCGAGACCGAGCGGCAGTTGCAGCAGTCGCAAAAACTCGACGCGATCGGAAAACTCACCGGCGGCGTCGCGCATGATTTCAACAACATGCTGACCGTCATCACCGGCACCACCGAAACCCTGGTCGCGGGCCTCGCCGACAGGCCGGAATACCAGAGCGTCGCCCGGCTGATCGACGATGCCGCCGAACGCTGCGCCGAACTGATCCAGCATTTGCTGGCGTTCGCCCGCAAGCAGCCGCTGCAGCCGCGCAATGTCGAGATCAACAGCGCCGTGCTCGACATCGTCAAGCTGCTGCGGCCGGCGCTGGGCGAGCAGATCGAGATCGAGACCATTTTGGCGCAGGAGGCCATCACCTCGCATATCGACCCCTCGCAACTGGCCAACTCCGTGCTCAACATGGCGATCAACGCGCGCGACGCGATGCCTGATGGCGGCAATCTGCTGCTGGAGACGCGCAATGTCGTGCTCGACGAAGCCTATGCCGAGGCCAATGCCGACGTCCGGCCGGGGCCTTATGTGATGCTGGCAGTCAGCGATTCCGGCACAGGCATGCCGGCCGACGTCCGCGACAAGGTGTTCGAGCCGTTCTTCACCACCAAGGAGCTCGGCAAGGGTTCGGGCCTCGGGCTCAGCATGGTCTACGGCTTCGTCAAGCAATCGGGCGGGCATATCAAGATCTACAGCGAGCAAGGCCACGGCACCACGATCCGGCTTTATTTGCCGCCGGCCCATGGCCGGACTGAGGCCCAGGCCGAGACCATTGCGCCGGTCGCGGGCGGCAGCGAAACGATCCTGGTGGTGGAGGACGATGCGCTGGTGCGCAATTTCGTCATCGCGCAACTGCAGGCGCTCGGCTACCGCACCGTCGCCGCCGCCGACAGCCGCGCGGCGCTCGTGCATATCGACGGCGGCGAGCCGTTCGACCTGTTGTTCACCGACGTCATCCTGCCCGGCGGCATGTCCGGCCGCGAACTCGCAGACGAAGTGACAAAACGCCGGCCGGGCCTGAAAGTGCTCTACACCTCGGGCTATACCGACAATTCGATCGTGCATCACGGCCGGCTCGACCAAGGCGTGCTGCTGCTGACAAAACCCTATCGCAAGGGACAGCTTGCGCAGATCGTGCGTCGGGCGCTGCAGGGCGCGGTGAACTAGGCTTACGACCGCGCCGCCAGCGCGACACCCGCGAGCGTAAAGACCAGCGCTGCGATCTGGCCGAGGCCGAGCGGCTCATGCAGCGCAACTGCGGAGACCGCCACGCCGATCACCGGCACCGCCATGGTGCCGATCGCGGCGACCGAGGCCGGCAGGCGGGCGAGTGCGGCAAACCAGCAGACATAAGCCAGGCAGAACTGGATCAGCACCATATAGACGATCAGCCACCAGCCGAACGCATCGAGCACGCCAAGACGCGTGGTCTCGGCGAGCAGACCGATGATCGCGACCGGCAGACAGCCGAGCCCGATCTGCCAGGCGGCGGCCGTGAGCGGCGACAGCGTCAGCGGAAATTTTTTCGCCAGCACGGTGCCGAGCGCGAACGCCACCGCGCCGGTCAGCGCCATCGCGATCCCCGGCAATTTGGCCATGCTCGCGGAGATGCCGTCGCCGCCGAGAATCGAGGCAACGCCTGCGAACGCCATCACGAGCGCGATGGTGCGCAGCACGGTCGGCCGCTCGCCGAGCACCGGCCAGGCCAGCATCGCCGCCCAAACCGGCATGGTGTAGGCGATCAGCGCGGTTTCGCTGGCTGGCAGATAGACCAGCGCGATCCCCATCAGCGCCATCCAGACCGTGACGTTGAGCAGCGCCGCCAGCATCAGCCGCGGCCAGAGTTCCGGCGCCACCTTCAGGCTCTGGCCCCGCGCCAGCGCCAGCAGCGCCAGAAGCACCGCCCCGATCACGCCGGTGCCGCCGCGCAGGGTGAGCGGCGGCAATTCGCCGACGAGGTATTTCGTCACCGGCCAATTGAATCCCCAGCCGAGCGAGGTGACGGCAAGGAACATCAGGCCCGCGGGGGCCAGCCGCGCGCGCGCCGGTTTTGATTCTGTCATGGGCGGGAAATCGGGGTGGAATCGGGGGGCGGATTGGAGAAGAATCGGCGGCACCTTGCCCGCGATCGGCCCCTCACACCACCGGCCGGGAGGGATACCAGCCCGGCTCGGTCCGTAGCCTTACGTGAGTCTCCAAAGTGCAATCCCAAGCGAGCAATAAATAGTTCGCCTGTGAACAGCGGGAGCAGCCGAAATCGGCGTCCGGCAAAACAATTTTTTCGCTTGGGAATCCCTGAGGACTCACTGATACTTGGCCGGACAACAGGCGCGGGCTCACCCCTGTTTTCCTCCGTTTTCCACCATATTTAGTATTTGATTCAGGAACTCGTACTAATCCTTGACGGGCGTCCCGGAGTTGGCCTAGCTTTCAGCCTGTTCGGCGCGAGTGTGTTTGGGTCCCCGCCGGTCGCTCCCACAGGGTTCCGAAAATGACCACTCCGTCCGCCGGTTGAGGCACGGGTGCAGGGATTTTCTGCCCTGAATTCAGGGGGAATTTCGGGCTGTAAAATGGGCCGGAAAACCGGTCCGGACGAAGCGTTGGGGCGTTGAATGCATGGCCTGGAAGACCCGCCAAACGGGTCCCTCCGGATCGTGTCGCGGCAGACCTGGATCCGGTTTCTGGATCTGGCTTCTGGATCTGGTTTGCCGCCGAGAGAAACAGGCCGGGTCCACCGGCTCAGCTGCGGATCGCCGGATCGGGGCCAAACCTCGACGAGGTATTCGCTCAAGGAAATAATGCCCGGCGCCGCGGCACAGCGGTCCGGCCAAGAAAGAGAACGGGGCCATCATTATGCGAATCGAACGGCGAAACACCACTCAAGGCCAGTCACCCTACGCAGGGATTGATTTCAGATTAACGACATCTGAGATCAGGAACCCCGATGGCTCGGTGGTTTTCCGCCTCGAAAACGTCGAGGTCCCCGATTTCTGGTCGCAGGTCGCCTCCGATGTCCTTGCTCAAAAGTATTTTCGCAAAGCCGGCGTCGCCGCGCGCCTGAAGAAGGTCGAGGAAGAGACCGTGCCGTCCTGGCTGTGGCGCTCGGTGCCCGACACCGCGGCGCTGGCCGACCTCCCCGAATCCGAGCGCTATGTCAGCGAGCTTTCCTCCAAGCAGGTGTTCGATCGCCTGGCCGGCTGCTGGACCTATTGGGGCTGGAAGGGCAAGTATTTCTCGTCGGAGGAAGACGCCAGCGCCTTTTATGACGAGCTGCGCTTCATGCTCGCAAAACAGATGGTCGCGCCGAACTCGCCGCAATGGTTCAACACCGGGCTGCATTGGGCCTATGGCGTCGACGGTCCCGGCCAGGGCCATTATTACGTCGATCCCTTCACCGGCAAACTGACCAAATCAAAGTCGTCCTACGAGCATCCGCAGCCGCATGCCTGCTTCATCCAGGGCGTCGGCGACGACCTCGTCAACGAGGGCGGCATCATGGACCTCTGGGTGCGTGAAGCCCGTCTGTTCAAATACGGCTCCGGCACGGGCTCGAACTTCTCGCGGCTGCGCGGCGAAGGCGAGAAGCTGTCGGGCGGCGGACGTTCGTCCGGCCTGATGAGCTTTTTGAAGATCGGCGACCGCGCCGCCGGCGCGATCAAGTCGGGCGGCACCACCCGCCGCGCCGCCAAGATGGTCGTGGTCGATGCCGATCACCCGGATATCGAGACCTATATCGACTGGAAGGTGAAGGAGGAGCAGAAGGTCGCCGCCCTCGTCACCGGCTCCAAGCTCAACCAGCGCCACCTCAAGGCAGTGCTGAAGGCCTGCGTCAATTGCGAAGGCTCGGGCGACGATTGTTTCGACCCCGAGAAGAACCCGGCGCTCCGCCGCGAGATCAAGCTGGCCCGCCGGTCCATGGTCGCCGACGGCATGATCAAGCGCGTGATCCAGTTCGCCCGCCAGGGCTACAAGGAGATCGACTTCCCGATCTACGACACCGACTGGGATTCGGAGGCCTATCTCACGGTCTCCGGCCAGAACTCCAACAACTCGGTCTCGCTGAAGGATGACTTCCTCCGCGCCGTCGAGACCGATGGCGACTGGAACCTGATCGGCCGCACCAACAAGAAGGTGACGAAAACGCTGAAGGCGCGCGACCTCTGGGAGAAAATCGGCCACGCCGCCTGGGCTTCGGCCGATCCCGGCCTGCACTTCAACACCACCATGAACGACTGGCACACCTGCAAGGCGTCCGGCGACATCCGCGCCTCCAATCCGTGCTCGGAATACATGTTCCTGGACGACACCGCCTGCAACCTCGCGTCCGCGAACCTGATCACCTTCTACAACACCACCACAAAAGCGTTCGACGTCAGTGCCTACGAGCATCTGTGCCGGCTGTGGACCTTGGTGCTGGAAATCTCCGTGATGATGGCGCAATTCCCCTCGCGCGCCATCGCCGAACTGTCCTACGAGTTCCGCACGCTGGGCCTCGGCTTTGCCAATATCGGCGGTCTCCTGATGACCATGGGCCTGTCCTATGACTCGAAGGAAGGCCGCGCGCTGTGCGGCGCGCTGACCGCCATCATGACCGGCATCAGCTACGCCACCTCGGCCGAAATGGCGAGGGAACTCGGCCCCTTCCCCGGCTACAAGAAGAACGCCGCGCACATGCTGCGGGTGATCCGCAACCACCGCCGCGCCGCGCACGGCGAATCCCGCGGCTATGAGGCGCTCGCCGTCAATCCGGTGCCGCTCGATCACGCCTCCTGCCCGCAGGCCGACATCGTCACCCACGCCCGCGCCGCCTGGGACCAGGCGCTCGAGCTCGGCGAACTGCATGGCTACCGCAACGCGCAAGTTACCGTGGTGGCGCCGACCGGCACCATTGGTCTCGTGATGGATTGCGACACCACCGGCATCGAGCCCGATTTCGCGCTGGTGAAATTCAAGAAGCTCGCTGGCGGCGGCTACTGGAAGATCATCAACCGCGCCGTGCCCGAGGCGCTGCGCGCGCTCGGCTACCGCGAAAGCGACATCGCCGAGATCGAGGCCTATGCCGTCGGCCACGGCTCGCTGTCCAACGCCCCCGGCATCAACGTCTCGACCCTCAAGGCAAAAGGCTTTACCGACGAAGCCATTGCCAAGGTCGAGAAGGCGCTGCCGACCGCGTTCGATATAAAATTCGCCTTCAACAAATGGACCTTTGGCGAGGACTTTATCCGCGACACCCTTGGCATCGGTTCGGAAGCAATTAGCGCGCCGAATTTCGACCTGCTCGCCGCGGTCGGCTTCACCAAACGCGAGATCGAGGCCGCCAACGTGCACATCTGCGGCGCGATGACGGTGGAAGGCGCGCCGCATCTCAAGGCCGAGCACTATCCGGTGTTCGACTGCGCCAATCCCTGCGGCAAGGTCGGCAAGCGCTACCTCTCGGTGGAAAGCCACATCCGCATGATGGCGGCGTCGCAGCCGTTCATTTCGGGCGCGATCAGCAAGACCATCAACATGCCGAACGACGCCACGGTGGACGATTGCAAATCGGCCTACATGCTGTCCTGGAAGCTGGCGCTGAAGGCCAACGCGCTCTACCGCGACGGCTCAAAGCTGTCGCAGCCGCTCAACTCGCAGCTGATCAGCGACGAGGACGACGAGGACGATGCGGTCGAGGCTTTCTACGACAAGCCGATGGCCGCCCGGACGGCGCAGGTGTCGGAAAAGATCGTCGAGAAGCTGGTCGAGCGCATCGTGGTGATGCGCGAGCGCGAGAAGATGCCGGATCGCCGCAAGGGCTACACCCAGAAGGCCGTGGTCGGCGGCCACAAGGTCTACTTGCGCACCGGCGAATATGACGATGGCCGGATCGGCGAGATCTTCATCGACATGCACAAGGAAGGCGCGGCACTGCGCTCCTTCATCAACAACTTCGCCATCGCCGTGTCGCTTGGCCTGCAATACGGCGTGCCGCTGGAGGAATATGTCGACGCCTTCACCTTCACCCGCTTCGAGCCCGCGGGCCCGGTGCAGGGCAACGACAGCATCAAGTACGCGACCTCGATCCTCGACTATGTGTTCCGCGAACTCGCGGTCAGCTACATGTCGCGCTTCGACCTCGCCCATGTCGATCCCTCCGAGTCCAACTTCGACGCCATGGGCAAGGGCGTCGACGAAGGCCGCCCGCCGGAGCAGCCCTCCAACAAGTACCTGTCGAAGGGCCTGACCCGCTCGCGCACCGACAACCTCGTCGTCATGCGCGGCGGCAGCGAGCCGACCACCGACGCGCGCGCTTCCGGCAACGTCACGGCGATGTCGAGCCACGGCGCCACCGCCCGCGGCGGCGACGCGCACGAGCCCGCCGTCGCGCTGAAGCAGGAAGCCCAGCACAACCTCTCGCCGACCGAAAAGCTGGAAGCCCTGCAATGGAGCAAGGCCGGCGCCGCCGCCCAAGCTGCCACTCAGGCCGCGCCGTCGAAAGCCGAACGCCGCGCCGAAGCCAAGGCAAAAGGCTACGAAGGCGAGATGTGCTCGGAGTGCGGCAACTTCACGCTGGTGCGGAATGGGACCTGCATGAAGTGCGATACGTGCGGAAGCACGACGGGGTGTTCGTGAACGGCCAAATAGGACGAGATTGAGATGGGAAGGCCGCTCGAAAGGGCGGCCTTTTTCTCACATTAGACTGTCCCCAAACCGGGTGAAATCGGCCATGATTGGAAAGTCTGCGAGCGGCAACGATAAGCTCCCTCGTTTCAATCACTACGTCCCCCAATTTGTTCTGGAGAACTTTGCCAAAGACGGCATGCTGTCGATCTTGGACAAGCACACTCTCAAGCAATTCAAACTTCCTCCCTATCGCGCAATGGGCGAGAGAGATTTCACCAACGTTCGCGTGGGGGATGATATCTTGTCATTCGAGAATAAATTTACCCACATAGAAACTTTAGCTGCTCCGATTATCGCTCAGATTATTGGAACGCGCTCGTTAACCGCGCTTGATCCAATGGAACAAGCAACTTTGCACATGTTCGTCGTTACGCAATTTTTACGTCGAAAAGACGCCGCTTAGACCAGGCTGCCCTTGGCCTCGAAATAAAGCGGCGCTGGCCGGAGGCGGAACTCAACCCAGCCAAGGACGAAATGATCGACCAAGAGTTCGAAAAATTTTCATCTCTTGAATTTGCATTTTCACATTTGGAAGATTTTACAGCCGCGATGGCTCCGAAGCACTCTTATCTGCTCGTCAAAGATTGTCCTGGCGAGCTTTATATTTCCGACAACCCGATGGTAATGCACAACAACAAGGATTATGGACCCTATGGGAACATAGGCCTCGCAGTTCCACATATCGAAATTTACTATCAAATAGTCCTGGCCTACATGTGCCCCCCTAACTGCGAAGGAGACAGAAGCAGCACATCGCGAAGCGGAAAGGCAAATAGATTCGTTTTTTAGCCAAATGTTCATGTCACCCCGAGGTCTATCCGTTACAGATCGAATTCAAATAGAACAATCACGAGCAGAAATTCGAAGAGCAAAAGACCATTGGGCGCTGATAAAGAACGAGCGATTAGCCCCGATCGGCCCAGAGAATTTGTTGTTTTTAAACTCCCTACAGGTACTCAGTTCTTTTAGATATTTGGCGTGTCGTTCGAACGATTTCGATTTTGCCATTAAGGCGTTGTCGGAACGGCCTCATTGGAAAACGGGCGTCGGAATCAAAGTGGGCTAGTCCGCACCATCGGCAGCCCGTAGAATGGGTGGAGCGGCGCGATACCCATCAATCGCGAGCTATCAGTCACCATCGATCATCCCCACAACGCGAGAGAGGCAAGATGAAGCGGATCGGCGCAATTGCCCTGTTGGTAGGGGCCGCGTTCCTGCTCTATCTCTACACGCAACCTGCATATACCCATCGCATCCGGTTGACGATCGAAGTTCAGACACCCGGCGGGCTCAGGTCCGGTTCGAGCGTCATCGAAACGAGCGCGTGGGAGAGCGGCAACTGGGGACCAATCGAGGCGCGAGGCGTTCGGAGGGACTTCAAGGGCCGCGCCGTATTCGTTGATCTCGGAGGCGGTCGAAATCTCGTTGCGCTGTTGGCGTTCGGTCCGGACGGAACCGACCAAACCAAGCTCTTCCGACTTGTTGGCGCGGCATTGGCACCTGGTAGAAGCATTGATTGGAAGGAGGAGTACAGTCTGACCGGCACGGGTTCGCTGCCGCGGGAATACACGCCGACGCTCATTACGTTCGCCAATCTGACAAATCCAGGAACAGCGGCTCTGGTTGATCCAGCCGATCTCGAAAAGACATTCGGAGCCGGATTCGTCGTCAAGCAAGTACTCTTGACGACGACGAACGAGCCGGCCTCCGAAGGTATCGGGAAAATATTGCCTTGGTGGAATTTGCCGAATCGCCCGGCCGAGCAGGCGTATCGCGCCTGGCGCCGCGGCTCGACGATCGGCGTTTCGCTTGAACCCGAAATCCTTTTTCAGAAGGAATAGCCCGTAGGATGGGTGGGACGAAGCGATACCCATCCTTCGCCGGCGGGAATCGATGGGTTTCGCAAGGGCTCAACCCATCACAAATCTTAAAAATCGCCCCACGATGACGGCGCGCTCCGCGCGCAAAAGAGCGGGCCAGCCCCAGCCGACCCGCTCCCTCTCTTCACGCCGCCTTCGCGGTCTTTTCCACCGGCGCCGCCTGCTCCATGGCGCGCATGTAGAGGTCGAGCAGGCTTTCGCGCTCGTCGCGCTCTTCTTCGTCCTGCTTGCGGAGTTTGATGATCTCCCTGAGGATCTTGACGTCGAACCCCTCGCCCTTGGCCTCCGCGAAAACTTCTTTCTTCTGCTCGTTCAATTCCCCGATTTCGGTTTCGATGTTTTCGATCCGCTCGACGAACGCGCGAATCTTGCCGCCGGGAATGGTGACGTCAGACATGGTATCTCCCTGTTCAATGGAGATGCGAAAATGCCCGCACAGGAATAACCAATGTGTTAACCCACGCGCTCGCGCCGAAAGATGATTAACGGCGCTCAGGTTCCATCATTGCGACTTCACGCATTCCCAATCAACGCATGCCACGAAAAAGACGAAAGCTCAGCATTCACCTTCGCCGCTGGCGCAACAGGGCGCGATGGGCCCGGCGAAAAATCGCCGGCGCGCCACGGATCATCGTGATTGCGAGCTCTGCTGTGGTGCTGTTCGTCGTCCTCGCCCTCTCCAACCTCGTCTATCAGGTCATCCACAAACCCACCGAACTGTTCTTCCTCGTCGGCCATCGGCTCGACAAGGAACCGTCCGAGACGTGGCGGCAATACGGGGCGCTGTTTCGCACTTACGCGACCGCCACGATCACGCCGGAATTGCTGGCCGCGCTGGCGCAAAGCGAGAGTTCGGGCAATCCGGTCGACCGCACCTATTGGCGCTGGCGCTTCAGCTTCAATCCGTTCGCGATCTACCGGCCCGCCTCCAGCGCGGTCGGCCTGTTCCAGATGACCGATCCGGCGTTCGCCGAGGCCGAGCGGTTTTGTATCCGGGCGAATGCGGTCACGGATACCGGCTGCGGCGTCACGCCTTACATCCGCGCGATCCCGAGCCACGCGATCGAGCTCGCATCCGTGTATCTCGACCGCAATGTTTCAGCCGTGCTCGACCGCGCCGATGTTGCCGCAAGCCCGCAACAGAAGCAGGATCTGGCCGCCTTCATCCATCTCTGCGGCGCCGGCCCGGCCACTGCGTTCGCGCGCCGCAAGTTTCAGATGAACGCGAATGAGCGCTGCGGCGACCATTCGGTCGCGGCCTACGTCGCCAGGGTCAACGCGATGAAGCGGCAATTCCAGCGGCTTGCGGGCGAGAGTCCAAGGGCGGATTAGCGCAGCGCAATCCGCCGATAGGCCGCGCGAGAAGATGGCGGATTGCGGCTTCGCCCAATCCGCCCTTGCTTCACTCGTTCCGCCCGAACTCGCAGCCCTGCTTGGCATAGGTCGCGCGCAGCACGCCGAATTCGTCGTTGCGGAAAGTGGGCTTGCAGAACTGCTCCCATTTCTCGCTTTCCTTCCGGTGGGCTTCGGCGTCACGCTTCTCCTGCTCGGGATCGCGGACGGGATCGGGAATCTTGGTCCAGGTCGATCCGCAATGGGTGTAGCCGTAGAAACGGGAATAGCGGCAGCCCCAAGTGGTGACTTCGGATTCCGCAAAGGCGGGCGAGGACAGCACGACCAGCGCGGCAACGATCAAGAGCTTCTTCACGGTCATTCTCCGTCACGCAGCCGTTCCGGCGCGTGTCACATATCCGGACATCGGGTACAGCCATCCTGTCCCGGATAGAGAGAGGTGTGGCTGCTTTTGTGCCGCCGATGGCAAAATCGCTGTGGAAACCATGGTGAACAGCGATCGGCCAGAGCGTCACACCGGGATGATCGCAAGGAGCGGGCCAACCTCGCGCCGCGCGCCGGCGCAAGCGCCGTGATGGTTACCGCGCGTCACGCGTTAACCGTCATCCCCGCCCGCTGATCTTCTCCCCCGCCGCGTTGACCAGCCAGCAGCCGGCCGAGGCCAGCACCAGGCCGATGACGACATTCACGGCCGGCCGCTCGCCGAGCAGCAGCCAGGCCAGCATCGCGGTCGTCCCCGGCACCAGATAAAAATTGGCGCTGGCGCGGGCGACCGAGTGGCGCACCAGCATGAACGAATAGAGCGCCATGCCGCCGAGCGACACCATCAGCGTGTTCCAGGCGACCGCGGCGACGGTGTCGCCGGTCCATTCGGCATGCGGCGTCTCCAGCAAGGCCGTGCCGAGCAAGGCAATGATCGCGGCCGAGGCGAATTGCACGGTCGCGCTCGGTAGCGGCGGCACGCCGCGGCAGAACCGTCCGAAATACAACGTGCCGGCGACGAGGCCGACCACGCCGACGAACGCCAGCAGCAGGCCCTGCAGCCGCGCCGCGCTTTCCAGCGCAGCGCCTCCGACCACCAGCCCAACGCCGACGACGCCCAGCACCAGCCCGAGCCATTGCAGTGCGCGCAGTTTTTCGCGCAGCAGCAGCATGCCGCAGGCGGCGGTGAGCAGCGGCGTCAGCGATTGCACCAGCGCGATCTGGGCGGCCGGCGTCGTCACCAGCGCGACATGCGGTCCCATCAAACTGATGCCGTTGAGCAGCGCGCCGGCTACCGCACAGTGAAACCAGCGCCCGTTTGAAAGCGAGTGCCAGGAGCGCCGCAGCACCAGCATCAGCGCCGCCAGCACCAGCGCGCAGGCGACCAGCCTTATCGCGACGAACAACAGCGGCGACAGATGCCGCAAGCCGACCTTGGCGGTGACGAAGGAGGAGCTCCACAGCAGCACGAACAATAGCGGCGCGGCCGCGACCATCGCGCCCGTCCGCGCGCCGCTCGTTTCAAGCCGTTCCTGCGCCATGCCGCAGGGGCTAGCCGAGGCGCGGGCGAGAGTCAAAAGCGCGAAGGGGCGAATGGCGAGTGGAGCGATTGATCATCGTCTCCCCTATTCGCTACTCCCTGTTCGCCATTCGCCTTCTTCACGAATCCCCGCGTGCGCTCGGGCGCGAGGCGCCGACGATGCGGCCGTCGGCGGATTGCAGGATCACCGCAACCTGTTCGCCGTCCGGAAGCGCTTCGTCGATGTGGAGCGGCGCGCCGTTCCATCGCCCGACGGGACGGAACGAGCGGACGATGTTGGCCTCCGCCATGGTGCGGCCGCGGTTTTCGCCGCGGCCGATCGCCGTGACATGCTCGCGATCGAAGCCCACCAGCATGATGCGCGCGGCGCCCTTGCCCGGACCGATGTCGATCGAGGCCTTGCCGTCCCGCGCCACCAGCGTGACCTCGGCGCCAGCAAAATTTTGCGCCCTCGCCTTGGCAATGGCGCTGTTGACCTCGTCGCGGTCCGAGCCGACCAGGCCGGCCGCGCCATCGACCACGATCTCCGGCGTGTACGAGCCATCGCCGAACCGGCGGCCATATTGCGCCTGGCGATCGGTGGCAAGCGTCAGCGAGAACGGATCCTTCCAGCCGAGATAGTCCCAATAGGTGACGTGAAAGGCCAGCGCCAGCACGTCGGACGGGCGCTTCGACAGCTCGTTGAGAAAGGCATTGGCGGGCGGGCAAGACGAGCAGCCCTGCGAGGTGAAGAGCTCGACGACAACGGGACGCTCCGCCGCCTGCGCCATGCCGGACGAGAAGGCGGCCAGTCCGCCGATCAAGAGAGATAACAGGGATCGCATGTTCAGCCTCCGATGGTGTTCGAAGCCATTCGATGCCGTCGGCTGGCGCGTTACGCCGGCCTCCCTACACGTTTAGTTGAAACGCGCGCCATGTCCGCCGGAAAGCCGGTTTTTCGGCTTCCCCTGCCGCTGCGGATCGCCCCAACCTGACCATCACCTTGCCTTGCTTTGGTCAAATCCGGCTGGCGAGTGGCGGGTGGGACTTCAGATCGGCGGGCCTGCAATCGTTAACGCGGCATCCCCGCGCCGGCCGAGCTGATGCGGGTATCATTGGAGTTGAGGGACCGCCAATGCAATCCACAGTGAATCCGGAAGAGACCGATCCGCACGACATCTTCGTGATCGAGCCCGACGTGGTGCTGGCCGCGCGCGTCGATCAGCCGCTGGCGGAAAAGCCTGCGCAGGACAAGACGAAGGCCAGCCCGGTCGAGGATATCATGGGCGATATCCTGAGCCGGCCGTCGACCCCAAAACTGCGCGTGGTGCCCGAAATCTCCGTTGTCGCGCCAGCGGTCAAGCCGACGCGGCCGGTCGACACCACGTTCCGCGCCACCGCCGCCACGGCGGACGCCATCGCCAACGAGATCAAGATCCCCAGCGACCGTCTTAACGGCGCGCGGCCGGCGCGCGGCGTCTGGGCCAAGCGCGCCGCGGTCGGTTTCCTGTTCGCGCTCGGCAGCGTCGCCGCGGCCGAGGCCTGGGACCGCTATGGTGACACGGCGCGCGAGATGCTCGCACAGTGGACACCGGCGCTGGCGCTGCCGTCATCGCAGCCATCGGTAACGGCTCCCGCCGCAGCCACTGCTGCCAGCCCGCAACCGGCCCCATCGGCGGCCGAGGCGGCGGTCACCGATCAGACCCCGGCGCCGCCCGCGCCTGCTGCGCTTCAGCCCGCGGCAGCCGCGACGCCGGCCGCCGCGCCCGACCAGACGCAGCAACTGCAATCGATGACGCAGGATCTCGCGGCGATGGGACAGCAGATCGAGGCGCTGAAAGCCTCGATCGCGCAGCTCAAGGCCGGCCAGGAGCAGATGGCCCAGCAGCTTCAGCGCGACGTGGTCAAGAATGCGGTGACGAGAAACGCCGAAGTCAGGCCGGAGGCAAGAACGTCCGAGCACCCCCGAGTCCTCGGGGCGCCGCCGCGGCCACTCGCGCCGCCGATGCGAAGGCCCGCGCACGACGCCTACGCGCCCGCGCCGACGTCCGCCGCGATGAACCTGCCGCCGCAGCCCTATCCGAGCCGGCCTCCGCCCTATGCGGCGCCCGCGCCGATGCCGCCGCCGATCGACAACGAAGCCCCCGACGGCGGCCCTGTGGTTCGCCCGCCGATGCCGCTACACTGACGCCCTGTTGATTCTTTGAGGGGGATTTCGATGCGGATGCGCAAGCGGCGATGCGGCGTGATCGCCCTTGGCGCACTTGTGATGCTGATCGGCAGCGCGGCAAATGCCCAGAACCTCGACGAAGGAAAATCGCCGGCTGCGCTGTTCGCCAATGGCTGCGCCGCCTGCCACAAGAGCCCGCGCAGCCTGGCGCGAGGCCGCATCCGTTTGCAGCTTTTCATGTTCCTGAAAGACCATTATTCGACCAGCTCCAATGAGGCCTGGGCGCTCTCCGCCTACCTGGCATCGGCCGGCGAAACGCCGCGCGGGCCGAAGTCCGGCGCGCCGAAGCGGCACCACGCCGTCCGTCCCAACGGCGATCCCGTGGTGCGCCCGCCAGCGGCGGTACGGTAGCCTCATCCGTCATTCGGGGACCCGCGCTTGCGCGAGCCCGAAATCCCTACGCCCTGTGGCCGCGTTCCTCCGCTCAATGACCAGCGCAGGTTACGGCCTTCCACCGGTCCATGAGCGATGATATATTTCACCCATGACTACCGCCGAGGAAATCGAAACGGCGATTGAACGGCTTGCCCCTCGCGAGTTGGCCCAGTTTCGCGCCTGGTATGAGGCGTTCGATGCGGCGCAGTTCGACGCCGCGATCGAACGCGACGCGCAAGCGGGCAAGCTCGATAAACTTGCGGACGAAGCGCTTGCTGCCCATCGCACTGGCCAATCGCGTCAACTGTGAAGGTCGGCCGCTACTGGTCGGTTCGCGTCGGATTGCGCCATCGCGCCTTGGCCGTCGAGGTCGACGACGGTTACTTATGGTTCTGGATTGGCTCCCACGCTGAATATGACCGATTGCTCGGTTGATCCAGCCCCTCACATCCCCTCCAACTCCGGCGGCTCGAACCAGTTGGTCAGCGACAAGCCGCCATCGATCACGATCGCCGCGCCCGTGACATAGGCCGACACCCTGTTCGACAGCACCGCCAGCGCCATCGGCGCAAGATCCTCGGCGCGGCCGATGCGGCCGAGCGGGATGTGTCTTGCGAGCGACGGATCGGCGACAAAGCCGCCGGCGGCAATAGCGCCCGGCACCAGCGCGTTGATGCGGATGTTGAAGCGCCCAAAAGTCTTTGCCAGTTCGCGCACCAACATCGCCATCGCCGCTTTCGCGGTGGAATAATGCGGCAGGTTGCGCGGCGTGCCGGCATGCAGCGAGGTCAGGAACAGGAACGAGCCGGGCGCGCGCGCCGCGATCAGCGGGCGCGCCAGTTCGCGCGCGAGGTGAAAGCCGGCGTCGAGGTTGACCGCATGCATCTGCCGCCAGGTTTCCTCTTCGACCGCAAAGGCATGATCGGCCTCGCGCCGCGGCGGCGAGGCGCTATGGACAAAATGCGTTATTTGCCCGAGCGATTTCCGCGCTTCCGCCAGCAGCGCATCGCAGGCCTCGCGCTTTCCGAGATCGCCGACAAACGGCAACGCGAGTTCCGGCCGCGGCGAGGAAGCAATCGCAGCGGTGACGCGCTCCGCGCTGAAATCGGCGAACACCGTGCGCACGCCCTCGCCGACCAGCGCCTGCGCGATCGCCCGCCCGATGCCATTGCCGGCGCCGGTCACCAGCGCGGTTTCGGACGCGGGATCGAATGGATTTTGCAAGAGGGACATGGCGGGCTCCGGTATGGTGAGCGTGAGCGACGAGTATAGTTCGTAGGATGGGTGGAGCGAAGCGATACCCATCATGCCAAGCGGGATGCGGAGCGATGGGTATCGCTTCGCTCAACCCATCCTACAACTACAACATGGATTCCCCGAGCGAACGCCCTGCTCTAGCTCCGCAAGCCCGGCGCCTCGTGGCCGGTGCGGGCGACGTACTCCGTGTAGCCACCGCCATATTGATGGATGCCTTCCGGCGTCAGCTCCAGCAGCCGGTTCGACAGCGCGGCGAGAAAATGCCGGTCATGCGAGACGAACAGCATGGTGCCCTCGAATTCAGACAGCGCCGCGATCAGCATCTGCTTGGTGGCGATATCCAGATGGTTGGTCGGCTCGTCCAGCACCAGAAAGTTCGGCGGATCGAACAGCATGTGCGCCATCACCAGCCGCGCCTTTTCGCCCCCCGACAGCACCCGGCAGCGCTTTTCGACGTCGTCGCCCGAAAAGCCGAAGCAGCCGGCCAGCGCCCGCAGCGCGCCCTGTCCGGCCTGCGGAAACGAATCCTCCAGCCACTCGAACACGGTGCGCTCGCCGTCCAGCAGATCCATCGCATGCTGCGCAAAATAGCCCATCTTGACGCTGCCGCCGATCGCCACCGTGCCGTCGTCGGGCTCGGTCGAGCCGGCGACGAGTTTTAGCAGCGTCGACTTGCCGGCGCCGTTGACGCCCATCACGCACCAGCGCTCCTTGCGCCGGATCATGAAGTCGAGGCCCTGATAGATGGTCTTACTGCCATAGCGCTTGTGGATGTTCTTCAGGCTGACCACGTCCTCGCCCGAGCGCGGCGCCGGCAGGAAGTCGAACGCCACGGTCTGGCGGCGTTTTGGCGGTTCGACCCGCTCGATCTTTTCCAGCTTCTTGACCCGGCTCTGCACCTGCGCCGCATGCGACGCGCGCGCCTTGAAAGTCTCGATGAATTTTATCTCTTTGGCCAGCATCGCCTGCTGGCGCTCGAACTGGGCCTGCTGCTGCTTTTCGTTGAGCGCGCGCTGGCCCTCGTAAAATTCGTAATTGCCGGAATAGGTCGTCAGCGTGCCCGCATCGATCTCGACGATCTTGTTGACGATGCGGTTCATGAACTCGCGGTCATGCGAGGTCATCAACAGCGCGCCTTCATAGCCTTTAAGGAACTGCTCGAGCCAGATCAGGCTTTCCAGATCGAGATGGTTGCTCGGCTCGTCCAGCAGCATGACGTCGGGGCGCATCAGCAGGATGCGCGCCAGTGCGACCCGCATCTTCCAGCCACCGGACAGCGCGCCGACGTCGCCGTCCATCATCTCCTGGCTGAAGCCGAGACCGGCCAGCGCCTCGCGGGCGCGACCGTCGAGCGCATAGCCGTCGAGCTCCTCGAAGCGGTGCTGCACCTCGCCGTAGCGCGCGATGATCTCGTCCATGTCGTCGGCTCGATCAGGATCGGCCATCGCGGTTTCGAGTTCCTTCAGCTCGGCCGCCACCGCCGACACCGGGCCGGCGCCGTTCATCACCTCGGCGACCGCGCTGTGGCCGCTCATCTCGCCGACGTCCTGGCTGAAATAGCCGATCGACATGCCGCGCTCGACCGCGACCTGGCCCTCGTCGGGCAATTCCTCGCCCGAAATCATCCGGAACAGCGTGGTCTTGCCGGCGCCGTTGGGGCCGACCAGCCCGATCTTTTCGCCCTTCAGCAGCGCCGCGGAGGCTTCGATGAACAGGATCTGGTGGCCGACTTGCTTGCTGACATTATCGAGACGAATCATGGGTACCTGGATGAGGGAAAAGCGAACTGGTTGGGGCGGTCTCTAGGCCATGTGGGGCCCGCACGGAAGCCCCGGCGGCGCGGAACAGCCATCAAGCCCCCTGTTTCAGGAACTGAAGCGGGAGCGGTAATCCTGCGGGGTCGCGGCCAATACCCGCAAAAAGCTGCGGCGCATGGTTTCTTCCGAGCCAAAGCCGCAACGCTGCGAGATTCGCTTCACCGGCAACCGGGTTTCCGACAGCAGCCGCCGCGCCGCCTCGACCCGTAGCCGCTCCACCGCGCGGGCGGGCGTCTGCCCGGTCGCCTCGGCATAATGCCGGCTGAAGCTGCGCTCGCTCATGCCCGCCTGATCGGCCAGCCGGGGCAGCGAGATATCGTCGGCGAGATGCCTGCCGACCCAGTCATGCAACGCGCCGAATTCGTCCTCGGCCGATTGCAGTGCCAACGCCTCGCTGAATTGCGCCTGCCCGCCCGGCCGCTTGAGGAACACGACCAGATAGCGCGCCACCGCCAGCGCCACGGTGCGTCCGAGATCCTGTTCCACCAGCGCCAGCGCCAGATCGATGCCCGCGGTGACGCCGGCGGAGGTCCAGACCGAGCCGTCGCGCACGAAGATCGGGTCGGACTCGACCTTCACGGCGGGATAACGCCGCGCCAGTTCCTTGCAGACCGACCAGTGCGTCGCCGCGCGCCGTCCATCCAGCGCGCCCGACGCGGCCAGCAGGAACGCTCCGGTGCAGACCGAGGCTACGCGCCGTGCCTTTTTCGACCGCTGCCGTACCCACGCGACCAGTTCGGGATCGGCGCTTGCGGCTTCGACGCCCGGCCCGCCCGCAATCAACAGCGTATCGACCGCCGCTCCGAGGCGGGACAGCGGCCGGGTTGCAAGCCCGAGCCCGGCGGAGGCCGTCACCCCGTTGGCGCCCTCGCCTCTCTTACCGCCTTTCGCCACCACCCGCAGCTCGTAAGGCGCAACACCGCCCGCCTGCGTGACCTGATCGTTCGCAGTGGCGAACACCTGCAGCGGGCCGGTGACATCGAGCACCTGCACGGCGGGATAGGCCAGCACCTCGACGATGCGGGCCGCATTGGCGCGAGCGTCGATTGGCGGAAAACGAGGGGACTTTGGCATTTCCGCCAAAGCTATCGCGACTACGTTGGGCTTGTCCACCCCTCATCCCAGTGTACCGCCCATGATCCCGCATGACACCCATTTACAAATCGGCTCGCTGCTGTTCGAGGGCCTCGACCAGATTGACCTGACCGGACCGTTCGAGGTGCTGTCGCGCATTCCGAACTCGACCTATCGGCTCTATGGCAAGACCGCCGATCCCGTTCGCGACCTCAAGGGACTGCGTTTGACGCCGGATGCCGCGATATCAGACGCGCCGCAGCTTGACGTGCTGCACGTGCCTGGCGGCTTCGGCCAGGAAGCGCTGATGGAGGACGAACAAGTCCTGCGCTGGCTCCGGCAGCAGGCGGCCGGCGCGCGCAGCGTCTTCTCGGTATGCACCGGCGCGTTGCTTTGCGGCGCCGCCGGCCTGCTGCAAGGAAGGCGCGCGACAACGCACTGGGCCTCGTTTCACCTGCTGCCTTCGTTCGGCGCGATCCCGGTCAACCAACGCGTGGTGCTGGACGGCAATTGGGTGTTCGCCGCCGGCGTCACGGCCGGGATCGACGGCGCATTGCGGCTCGCGGCGCAATTGCGCGGCGACGACGCCGCACGCGCGATCCAGCTCTACATGGTCTATGCGCCGGAGCCGCCGTTCGACAGCGGCACGCCCGAAACCGCGCCGGCCGCCATTCTCGACCAGGCGCGGCGATCGGTGGCCGGCATCACCAGGCAACGCGAAGCGACCGCCCGGCGGGTGGCGGCGAAGCTCGGCATCGCCGCAGGCGCCGCGGCCGAATGACCTCGCTTCATCCCGCACGATGGCAACAACGAAAGGAAGATATCATGACCCAGATGACATTCACCAAAACCGCCGCGCCCCAATGGCTGCTCGCGATGTGGAAGGAAATCGACGACAAGACCTTTGGTCGCGGCTTTGACTGCTTTGCCGAGGACGCGATCTGCAATCTCGGCGTCGCCGACTGGCATGGCCGCGAGGCGATCCGCGACAATCTGCGCCAGTTCATCGACAAGGGCTTTACCGCGCATCACGACGTCGTGGAGTTCTGGGACAGCCCGCGACTGAAGATCTTTCACGGCAAGGTCGCGATGACCTTCGACGATCCCGCCACCAAGCCGGTGCGGCCGACCATGACGCATTTCTTCTACATGGATGAAAAAGATCCGACCAAGGTCAAGCGCTGGGTCGGATCGGTCGGGCCGACCGGTTTTTGAGGCTCGGCGTTGACCGCAAACATTGGCGGATTCGCGGGCGCGGGGGCGCGGGAACAAATGCTTTGCTCCCGTGTTCCCCGCGCGATGCTTTATTTCTGAAAAGGCCTCTGCCGAGGGCGAACCCGGCAAAAGGGAAAAATTGAAATGGTGGCGTTCCATCAGCACCAGCGCCGACACATTCGAGCGGATTTGATCTCGGAGCACGTATACCCAGATCAATGCCGCTTGAAATACTGCACGTCGCGTTCGTGCTTTTCCGCCGCCGCCCGCGACTTGAAGGTGCCGAGATTGCGGCGCTTGCCGGTCTTCGGATTGACCTTGCGGGAATACAGCCGGTATTCGCCAGACGAAAGTTTGCGGATCATGGGATCGCCTCGTTCGATGTCCTGTCCGGATCAACCGAGACGGCGGGGCCGCTGTTCCCTCACGACGCGTTGAATTTGCGCGATGCGCGGTCAGAAACAGAGGTTGCTGACGACATTGCCGCGCTTGTCCTTGATCACGTAGGGGCAGCGCAGCCGCTCCAGCGCCTTTTTGGCGGTTTCATCGCCGAGCGCCGCGGCGCGCTCGTAGTAGGATTTGGCGGCGTCCTTGTCCTTCGGACCGCCGCGTCCGGTCTCGGAAAACTCGCCCATCTCTTCGAGCGCCGCGGGGTGATTTTGCGCCGCTGCCTTCTCGAACAGGCTGCGCGCGCCGGCATCGTCCTTTTCACCGCCGGCGCCTTCCGCGAGCATCATGCCGAGCTGATATTGCGCTTCGGCATTGGTCTCTGCGGCTTTTGCCAGCAATTGGCGGGCCTGCGCCGGGTCGGCCGGCGCACCGCCGCCGCCGGGAAGCGCCGCCAGGTTGGTGACGCCGCGCGGATTGCCGGCTTGCGCGGCACGCTCCAGCAACGCGCGCGCCTGCGCCTCGTCCTTCGCAACGCCAGCGCCGGTCGCATAGAGCACGCCGAGCTCGACCATCGCCGAGCTGGAGCCCTTGTCAGCCGCCTTGCGCCAGGCGGCGATCGCTTCCGGCATCTGCCGGTTGGCGGCATAGGCGCGGCCGAGCTGGTACATGGCGCGCCGCGACAAGTTGCCCGCGACCTTGCAGAACTTGATCGCGGTCGGGATGTCAGCGGCCGCCACTTCCGGCACGCCCTTGACGTCAGCGGGCTTGTCCGGGTCGGCCGGATCGGCCGCCAGCCGATCGCACAGCACGAGATCGGCCGATTGGGCATGCGCCGGCACTGCTCCCGCGACCGCGGCTGCGATCAGCATGGCCGTCGCAACGAAGCCGGAAGAACGTTTGTGCAGCGGCTTTGTCATCGCGCCCCCTCAGGCCCAGCGGGTTCGAGGTTCGAGCCCGGATTCGTACAACGCCGGCGCGACCTCGGGCGAAGCGAGAAACTTCAGCAATGCCGCCGATTGCGTCACGCGTTGCGACGCCGCCATCCGGCCCGCGGAAAACACCGCGGGGCTTTTTTGCAGATGCAGCGGCAACGGGCCGACCACTTCGGTGCCCTCGACTTGCTTCAACTCGCTGAGCTGCTGGATCGCGATATCGGCCGATCCATCGACCAGCCGCTCGGCGGTGAATCCGGCCGTGACGGTGGCGCGCACATTGACCTCGGCGGCGATGCCCATCTGCTCGATCAGGCCAGCGAAGAAAATGCCGCTGGCGCCGATGCGCGAATAGGCCACGTTGCGCGCCCCGAGCAGCGTGGCGCGCAACGCCGCTTCGGTCGAGATATCGGGATGGGCCGCGCCCGATTTCACGGCAATGCCGACAAAGGAGCGCGCCAGGTCGGCGCAGCTGTCTTGCGCCACGGTGCCTTTGGCGGCGAGACCGGCGAGCGCCTCTTTGGTGAGAATGACCACGTCGGCGCCCTCGCCGCCGCGCAGCCGCTCCAGCAAGCCGATGGTCGGCGCAAAATCGGCATCGATGCCGATACCGCTTTGCTGCTCGAACCGTCCGGCGAGGTGGCGAACCGCGCCCATCAGCGCGAGCGTCGACAGCAGGCGAACCGCATTTTCCATACAAAACCTTCCCCGCCTCTATCTAGCGCGGTTTGCGTGGCCGGAAAATGGAGCGTGAGGGATTGCCGCGGCGCGCGACAAAAAAGACCAGCCTGAACGGGGTCAAAGCCACCGCCGGCTGGTCGAGGGTTCGCTGGAGGAGAGGCGAAAACATTCCCGCCTGGAAGCGGGATCACGGCCTGGACGCCCCAAAATCCAGGCCGTATCCGTCTTTTCGATCAGGCCGCTGCCGATTTGGCGGTCGGGACCGAGGCGATCGTCTTCAGGATCTGCGAAGCGATCTGGTAGGGGTCGCCTTGCGAGTTCGGGCGGCGATCTTCCAGATAGCCCTTGTATCCGTTGTTCATGAAGCTGTGCGGAACGCGGATCGAGGCGCCGCGGTCGGCAAGGCCGTAGCTGAACTTGTTCCACGGCGCGGTCTCGTGCTTGCCGGTCAGGCGCTTGTCGTTATCCGGCCCATAGACCGCGATGTGGTCCATGATGTTCTTCTCGAAGGCGGCCATCAGCTTCTCGAAATATTCCTTGCCGCCGACTTCGCGCATGAACTTGGTCGAGAAGTTCGCGTGCATGCCGGAGCCGTTCCAGTCGGTATCGCCGAGCGGCTTGCAGTGGAATTCGATATCGACGCCGTATTTCTCGGTAAGACGCAGCATCAGGTAACGTGCGATCCACATTTCGTCGGCGGCGCGCTTGGAGCCCTTGCCGAAGATCTGGAATTCCCACTGGCCCTTGGCGACTTCGGCGTTGATGCCTTCGTGGTTGATGCCGGCATGGAGGCAGAGGTCGAGATGCTCTTCCACCATCTTGCGGGCGATGTCGCCGACGTTCGAGTAGCCGACGCCGGTGTAATACGGGCCCTGCGGCGCCGGATAGCCGGAAGCCGGGAAGCCGAGCGGACGGCCGTCCTTGTAGAAGAAATATTCCTGCTCGAAGCCGAACCAGGCGCCCTCGTCGTCGAGGATGGTGGCGCGCTTGTTGGAAGCGTGCGGTGTCTTGCCGTCGGGCATCATCACTTCGCACATCACCAGCGCGCCGTTGGTGCGCGCGCCGTCGGGATACACCGCGACCGGCTTCAGCACGCAATCGGAGCTATGGCCTTCGGCCTGCATGGTCGAGCTGCCGTCGAAGCCCCAGAGCGGAAGCTGGTCCAGCGTCGGAAACGAAGCAAATTCCTTGATCTGCGTTTTGCCGCGCAAATTCGGTACCGGCGTATATCCGTCGAGCCAGATATACTCGAGCTTATATTTGGTCATTGAGCCTCTCATATTGACGATGCGAAAGCTGTGGAACCGAAGCCACTGGCGCCACACGCCTACCCGGCCACCATCGGCCGGTTCTTACCAAGCATTTAATGTGCCAATCCGCCGCAGTGCGGTAGCCCTGCTTTGGCTGGGGAACCCGGCGGGCCGGGGCGAAATTCACACTACAGGAGGTGCGGCAAAGGCGCGCGGCTGGGGCCGGCCATCGCCTGCAGAATCATGTGGATGGAGCGGAATTCTCGCCCGATTCTGCGGCAACGCCGGGCCAGTCGGCCCGGGCGATCAAAGCTTCGGCAATCGCCGGCAACATTCGCCAATAACGGAGCGCGGGTTCGGCAACCTTGGCGCGGGCTCAAGCGTTGATCATCTGCCCATTGCCTCACAGGCGGCAGAACCGAAAATGCCTACAAATTATACAGCAGATGACTTTCCAGTGGTCAGGTTGCATCCGCTCCGGGCACCAACGATATCGGTTTTGGTAACCACTCACGAACGAGTCGGGCGCACCATCAAGCCAAAGCCACGAAACCACAGGTTTCGGAGCACGGCACAACCGACCTAAGGAGACGACGATGGATACGAGTTTGAATCAGGGATCCGCCCGAATCTATCAATTCCCGGCCGGGGGCCGGCAGGCTCTCGGCGGGCGCCGCTATGACGAGACCAAGACGAATGCCGAGGCCACCTCGCCGCGCGTCAGCGAGGCCGATTGCAGCGGCAGCTGGTACCACGAAGCGGCGATCCAGGAAGCCAAGCCGGCGTGGGAGCGTTGATGCGACGGGCAGCCTGGACACCGGCGCGCGGTCGCCGGCAAGCGGAAAACGGAAAAAGGGTCGAAACCACAGCGTTTCGGCCCTTTTTGCATTGAAGAGATTTGCCCTATAGCGGCTCGCAGGGTGGCCAGCCGCCTCGCATGTTTGACCGTGACCGCGCCGGCCTTCGGGATCGTGAGCGTAACGCCGTCGCCCGAGTAACGCGTGCCCGACCAGCTCCAGCGCTTGCGCAACGTCACGGGCCCGCCGTCGATCTGCAGATGGGCACGGCTATCATAGGGATAGAAGGCGGCGATGAAGCGGGTGCCGTCGGCGCAATGATAGCTCCGGAACGTTTGCGCCGAGGCCGAGGTCGATATTATTGCAGCCCCCAGGGCGCAAAACGCCGAGCCGAAAACGAGCTTTGCCCTGCCCCTCGTCATTCCAGATCCCTGCACCATGTTCCCGCAACAAAAAGCTCCTAACCAATAACCGCAAACGAGTATAGAGGCTGGCGCCAGCGAAGCGCCTTCGGCGTATTTCGCCGCCGCCTTCGATGTCCTAGGATATCCAGATGCAAGCGACACTCGACCGTCATTTCAACCTCACCGGCGCCAGCAATTTCCGCGATCTCGGCGGCTACGCGGGCAAGGACGGAAGGACGGTGCGCTGGCGGCACATCTTCCGCTCCAATCATCTCGGCCATCTGACGGAAGCCGATATCGCGGTGCTGCGCAGGCTCGGCCTGAAAAGCGCGTTCGATTTTCGCGGGGCGGAAGAGCGTAGCGCGGCGGTTTGCGCGATCGGGGAAATCAAGGTTCATTCGCTGCCGGTCGAGCCGACAGTCGTTGCCGCGCTCCGCGCGCGCCTGGCGAGCGGCAAGGCGTTGTCGCCCAGCGACGGCATCGAGGTGATGCGCGAGTCCTATGTCGGCTATGTCCGGCAGAATACCGGCCGCTACCGCAGCCTGTTCGCGCATCTGCTTGATGACAGCGCCCCGCTGGTGATCCACTGCACCGCCGGCAAGGACCGCACCGGATTTGCCTGCGCCTTGATCCTGCATGCGCTCGGCGTATCCGAGGACGTGATCGCCGAGGATTATCTCCTGACAAATCGTTTCTACCGCCGCGATCCCTCCGCCAGCAACGATCTTCCCGATGATGTCCGGCAAGTGCTGGGGTCGGTGCAGGCGTCGTTCCTTGCCGCCGCGTTCGACGCGGTCCGCGCTGACTACGGCGGACTCGATCCATACTTTAGGGAAGGGCTTGGCCTCGGTGCGAATGAACGCGCCGCACTGCAGGCGCGTTATCTGGAGGCCTGACGTCCGTTAGGCCGCGGCTTCCAGTTCGGCGTCGAGATCGGCGATCACGTCCTCGAACGCGGAGATCGCCTGCTGTACCGCGGCGATCTGCATCAGTTCCCAGCCGTTGACCGGACCGTTGCGATTTTGCAGCGCGACAACCAAATCCCGCCGCTGCTCCTTGAGCTGAATGAGCGGTAAACCGTGATCGGGCAGATATCCCATTGGCATGTTCCCCAAACCCTCTGTTCTCTACCCTTTTTGATCGGGCAGCACCGAGTCATAGCCGATCTGTTCTGCCATCCCTTTACAGAAGTCCGGCAAATTTTAGCGATCGACGCCGGCGGCCTGTCTTTCCGCTGAGGCGGAGAGTTAATAATTACTTCCGACAGCGCCGGTGCGGCCTAAATGGACCGGCATTGCAAATGAAATTTTCCTGACGCTAGTGTGCGCTGGCTTGTCCCTCGCGCGTGGAGCCCCATCATGGACGGAAAAGTCATAGTCGTGACCGGTGCGCTCGGCGCGCTCGGCCAGGTCTTCGTCGACGAGGCGCTGGCGCGCGGCGCCCGCGTCGCCGCGGTCGACCACGCGGCAGCAAAAGCCCCGGCAACGGCAAAGCGGCTCGAGCTTGGCGGCGTCGATCTGACCGATGCGGCGCTGGCCAAAAAGGCGATCGACGCCGCCGCTTCGCATTTCGGCAGGCTCGACGCGCTGGTCAACATCGCCGGCGGCTTTGTGTACGAAACGGTCGCCGAGGGCGACCCAAAATCCTGGCAGCACATGTATGCGCTCAACGTGCTGACCGCGCTGAATGCCTCGCAAGCGGCGATCCCGCATCTGACGGCCTCCGGTCACGGGCGCATCGTCAATGTCGGCGCGATGGGCGCGCTGCAGGCCGGGGCCGGCATGGGCCCTTATGCCGCCTCCAAGGCTGGCGTGCATCGCCTCACCGAGACGATGGCGGCCGAATTCAAGGGCAAGATCACCGTGAATGCCGTGCTGCCATCGACGATCGACACCCCGACCAACCGCCGCGATATGCCGAAAGCGGATTTCGCCAAATGGGTGCGCCCGCGGGAACTCGCCGAGGTCATTCTGTTCCTGGTCAGCGACGCCGCGAGCGCCGTGACCGGCGCGCTGCTGCCGGTGAGCGGACGGGTGTGATGTCTCAGCCGTCGGCGAAGAATATCTCGCCGCTTGAGCGTCCATATCGTGCCGGCGGGACGATAGCCGTTCGAGCGGTTTGATCAAATCCCGCGGCGCAATTCGGGTTAGACTCGGACACTGAGTCGCGGATCGCGATGCCGGAGTTCCCGTTGGAAACTGCACTTTATTTGCCCGTCAAACGCTTCCTCGAAAACCTCGGCTTCACAGTCAAGGGCGAGGTCGGCGGTTGCGACGTGGTGGCGTTGAGCGGCGACGATCCGCCCGTTGTGGTGATCGGCGAACTGAAACTGTCGTTCAATCTCGAACTGGTGTTGCAGGCCGTCGACCGCGCCGGCGCCTGCGACGAGGTGTGGCTTGCCGCCAAAATGTCGGCCCGCGGCAAAGGGCGCGAAAGCGATTCACGTTACCGCAATCTCTGCCGTCGGCTCGGTTTTGGAATGCTTGCCGTCACCTCGACCGGCGACGTCGAAGTGATCGTCAAGCCGCCGACGACGGCGCCGCGCCGCGATCCCAAGAAGCGCTCCCGCCTGATCGCCGAGCACCAGAAGCGCAAGGGCGACCCCGCGCTCGGCGGCAGCACCCGATCCCCGATCATGACGGCCTATCGCCAGCAGGCGCTCGCCTGCGCATCGGCGCTGTCGCAGGGGCCGCGACGCGTGCGCGACCTCAAGCCCGGGATTCCGGATGCGCCAAAGATCCTGTTGCACAATGTCTATGGCTGGTTCGATCGCGCCGAGCGCGGCATCTATGTCCTCACCGACGCCGGCCGCGCGGCGCTAAAACGCTGGCCGCAACAGCCGGTCGATTTTGCGATTGCCGATGGCTCCGTACCATGACGGCAAGCGCCGATAACGGGAGACCCGCATGATCGTCGTCACCGGCAGCGTCATCGCGCGGCAGGACTCGTTCGATCAGGTTCGCAAGTTGAGTCTCGAGCACGTGCATCGCTCGCGCAAGGAGCCCGGATGCATTTCGCACGCCGTGCATGTCGACTGCGAGAACCCGCTGCGGCTGGTGTTCATCGAGCAATGGGCCGACAAGGCCACGCTGCAGGCCCATTTCGGGGTGCCGGCGTCGCGCGAATTCGTCCGCGCGCTGCAACCGCTCGCCGCGGCCCCCGCGACCCTGGAAATCTACGACGCCACACGGCTGGAAAATTGTAGCGCATAGCTGCGTTGCCACATCGATTTCATATTGCAATGCAACATGAGGGGAACTAGGTAGTGCCAGACCCAAGGTGAGACCCCGATGAGTGAAGACTGGAATACCAAGTACGGACCAAGGCGCGTACGGCGGGATCCTCCCACGCTGGATGAAGCCATTTTCGCGGCCATCGGCATCACCGACGACCTTGAAGCGCAGGCCGAAATCGCCGCCTCCCTGATGGGGATGCCGCTCGAAGCCGTGCTGGCCGAGGTCAGGAAAGTCGCGCGCTCGTCGGCGCGTTCGGCGACCCGCGTGATCGCGGGCGAGCAAGGCGCGCAGCGCTCGGTCGTAGTGGAACGCCGGGTCGTGCGCAAATTCGGCAACGACAAGCGTACGGCGTAAAGCGTTTCGAGCGAATTGGATGCCGGTTCGCGTGAAGAAAACGCGTCAAAAGAAGAACCTGGAGCTTCGGTTCTGATTCCATCAGAACCGAAACTCCAACGGAACTCAGGCCGCCCGCCTCCAGCCATACATTCGCAACAGCGTCCGCCAGTACGCGCGATTGAAATTCGCGATCGCGCGCGCGGCTTCCATCGTGCTTGCGAACGCGGGCAAGGCCAGTTCCGGCTGATCTTGCTTGCCAAGATCGATAGTGCCGCTGGATTCGCCGTGCCGGAACGTCAGATGCGCGCCGAACTTCTGCGCCAGCGCCCGCATCGCATCGTTCTGCGCGCCGGTGGTGATCCGCAGGCTGCGAAAACCCTTGGCCCGCGCCTCCGCGATCAAATTCCTGAACAAGGTGCTGCCGACACCGCGGCGGCGCACGGCGGCCTCCACGCTGAAGGCGATCTCCGGCAACCCGTCCGGGGATTGCGCGGGCGGATGCAGTTCGGCGGCGCCGCGCACCGCGCCTTCCTGCAAATAGGCAATGATGGTGGTCCCATCATGCGCGCATTTTTCGGCGTAACGCTCGATAAAACTGTCGTCGATAAAGCCGTGGAAGCGGTCGTGGCGGCTGGCCCTGTCGAGCCTCGTCAAATGATCGCGCAGCAGCGGCAGTTCTTCCCGGCGCAGGATTCGAACGACGTCTCGCATCGAACCGGCGATTTGTTGGTCGCGCATTTTCAAAACTCCTCTCAGAAGACCCTCGAGGAGGCGTCGAATCCCTAGAAGACGGATATTGTGCGTCGCAACATGAAATTCAAGGCCTGAGCCGTTCAGCGTCCCTCTTGGTTAATGGGCGTGTCAGAGCACCATCTGGGTCTGCGTCACGATCCCCACCAGTTTGCCCTCCTCGGTCTCGATCCGCGTCTGCCAAACCTGGGTGCGCCGTCCGCGATGCACCGGGGTTGCGGTGGCGATCACGGTGCTGCCCTCCCTGGCGCCGCCGATGAAGTTGGTCTTGCTTTCCAGCGTGGTGGTGCCGTTGGCGTCCGCGGGCAAATTGATGACGGTGGCGGCCGCGCCGACCGAATCGGCAAACGCCATCACCGCGCCGCCGTGAATCGTGTTGCGGGCGGTGCAGAGGTCAGGCCGCACGACCATCCGCGCCACGACGCGATCGAGCGTAGCCTCGACGAAGGTGACGCCCTTCAACTCGGCAAACGGCATCTTCATCGACTGGATTTTCTCAAGCGGCGTCATGCGTCATAGCCCTCCCTCGGCCCCCCGGTTATCGACGGTTGCGATGATGGAGCGGCCCATCACGTCCGGCAATGACGTTTGTGGTAATGGCAAGCATGCGCCAGTTCCCTCCCCGCCGGATCGTCTGCCTGACCGAAGAGACCGTGGAGACGCTGTATCTGCTCGGCGAACAGGATCGCATCGTCGGGGTTTCCGGCTATGCGGTGCGGCCGCCGCGCGTCCGCCGCGAGAAGCCGCGGGTGTCGGCGTTCGTCTCGGCGGACATTCCGAAAATCCTGGCGCTCGAGCCGGATCTGGTGCTCGCTTTCTCGGACCTGCAGGCCGATATCGCGGCCGATCTGGTCCGCGCCGGCATCGCGATCCATGTCTTCAACCAGCGCGACATCGCCGGCATCCTGGCGATGATCCGCACGGTTGGTGCGCTGGTGGGCGCGGCGGAGCGGGCTGATCGGCTCGCCGGCGATTATGAGAAGCGGCTGGCGGACATCGCGGCAATCGTCCGTCCCGCAACCAGACCAAAAGTCTATTTCGAGGAATGGGACGACCCGCTGATCAGCGGCATCGGCTGGGTATCCGAATTGATCGCCATCGCCGGCGGCGAAGACATCTTTGCGGATTTGCGCTTCCAGAAGGCCGCGAAGGACCGGATCGTTGCGCCGGACGCGGTGCGCGCGGCCGCGCCCGAATTGATCCTCGCTTCATGGTGCGGCAAAAAGGTCGTGCCGGAAAAGATCAGAACGCGGCCGGGCTGGAGCGGGATTCCCGCCGTGCGCAACGATCGCATCGTCGAAATCAAATCGCCGCTGATCCTGCAGCCCGGCCCGGCCGCGCTGACCGATGGGCTCGATGCGATCGTTGCCGCGCTGTGGCCGGACTAGGTTTTCTCTACCCCGCACCATTCGGCGATGAACAGTGCGGTTGCCTTGGTCGATTTCCGCAGCGACTCCAGGTCGACATATTCATTGAAACCGTGCATCGCCGCGCCGCTGGCGCCGAAGCACAGGCTCGGGATGTTATAGTTGAGGCCGTAAAACCTGGTGTCGGTCAGCGCCGTAAACACGAGATCCTGCACGGCGCCGCCATAGACGGCATTGAAAGCCTTGCCGAACGCGGCTTCGGGGGCTTCGGAGTCCTTCAATTCATAACCTTCCGACAGGAAGCCGGACCATTCCACTTCGGGCGGATTGTTGGAGAGGAAACGATGGTCGCGCGCGGCCGCCGAGATGCAGGCAACAATTTCGGCCTGGCAATCCGCGACCGACCAGCCCGGCAGGATCGCGATCCGGCAATCGACATCGCACCATGCCGGCACACTGGAGGCCCAGTCGCCACCCTTGATGATCCCGGGATTAAAATTGATCGGATGGGTTAGCGCCTTGAAATGGCGATCGCTCCTGGCGCGCTCGTTCCATTCGGCTTCGAGCTTTTCCACCGCATGAATCAGATGATAGGCCGCCGTAATCGCGTTGGAGCCCGCGCCGGCCTCGAACACATGCACGGGAAACCCGCGCACTTTCAGCCGAAACCAGATCACCCCGACTTGCGAGCGCACCATCTGGCCGCCGGTCGGCTCCGGAATGAAGCAGGCATCGGCGCGATAGCCGCGTTGCAACGTGGAGAGCGCACCTGCGCCGGTGCTCTCCTCCTCGATGACGGATTGAAAATGGATTCGCGCGGTGGGTTTCAGGCCCGCCGCCTTGATCGCATCGAGCGCATAGAGCGCGGCAATCGTCCCCGATTTCATGTCGCAGGCGCCTCGGCCGTACATCTTGCCGTCCTTGACCACGGCCGAGAATGGCGGCGTCTCCCACATGTCGAGCGGACCGGCCGGAACCACATCGCAATGGCCCTGCAGGATCAGCGATTTTCCGGCGCTGGTCGAAGGCCGGTAAGTGCCGACCACGCTGCGCGCCCTGGAGAAATCATGCTCGATCGGACCGAACCCGCGAAGGTCCTTCAAATCATCGACGTCGATATGCCAGTCATCCACTTCATAGCCGCGGCTGCGCAGGAGATCGCCGATCATGTCCTGGCACGGCCCCTCCGCGCCGCGGGTCGAGGGGATCGCGACAAAATCCCGCGTCGTCGCCAACTGCGCATCGAAACCGGCATCGACCGCATCGAGGATTTTGCGAATGTTATCGGCAGCATTCATGATGTCGTATTTCCTGTCGTTCGCCGGCCCGCGACGGCCGCACGTCTCCGATCAAATCATACTTTGTGAGACTTTGCAGGGGGCCTGGACCGCTTTCAGAATCGGAGCCACGTCAATACAATACGCGGCGCGCGTTGCCCTCTGGCCCGCGTGTTGAAATGCACGCGATCAACGGAGAAGTAAAGATGTCCGGCAACCGCAATATCCTCTTTTTGATCATCGGTGCATTGGTCGTGGCGGTCGCCGTGCTCGGCTACAATGTCTACCAGGAGAAGAAGGAACCGAAGGGATTGCAGATCAATGTCGGGCCAAACGGGCTGAAGATCGAAAACAAATGAACCGGACGAGTCACAGATGATCAAGGCCTCACGCGTCGAGTTTTTGTCGATCCTGCTGGTTGGCGCGCTGACGCTGTTCGCGCTGGCGAGCGACGCCGCCGCGCAACAGGTGGGACGCGAGCAGGACATCGTCAATCTGCGGCTCGGTCAGCGCGTCAGGGTCGACGACGGAACCTGCCCGGCCGGCCAGATCAAGGAAGTCTCCGGCTCCAAGATGACCGAGAATGGTGTCGAGCGGACGAAAAAATGCGTTCCGCGAGTTGCCGCCAAAACCAAGAGGTGAATCGCGGCGGTCAGCCGGGACTCACCACGTGCCGTAGTGACCGACAAATCCGCGCCAGACCGCATCGCGCTCACGCGCCAGCGACTCCTTGCCGACGCTGGCGTTCTTTGCCGCAGCCGTAATCACCATCACGAGTTTTTGCTCGGGATCGACGAAGATCGATTGTCCGTAGACGCCGAGCAATGCAAACCGGCGCTTTTCGCCCGGGAATAGCCAGAACTGATAGCCATAGCCGAAATACGGCGTGGCTCGCCGCGGCGCGAACGCGTCGGGCTGCCGATGCCAATCGGTCGCATCGAGCAGGTAGTCCTTCGGCACGATCTGTTTTCCGGCGGCAGCGCCATCATTGGCCAGCAGCATGCCGAGCCGGCCATAGTCGCGCAGGATCGCATTGAAACTGCCCGCCGCGACCTCGAGGCCATCGCTGGTCCTGATCCAGGTGGCATCGGCCTCGGCGCCCATCGGCTGCCACAGCCGCGGCGTCAAATATTCGCTGAGCGTCTTGCCGGTCGCCGCGCGCAGCACAACCGCCAGTACAACGGTCTCGATCGACGCGTAGTGAAACCGCGTGCCCTGCTCGACCTCGCGTGCGTCGAACGCGCGCAACGAAGCGACCGAGCCTTCCGCGATGCGCAGCCTCGAAAACCGCGCCAGGTCGTCGTTGCCGTCATAGACTTCCTTGAAGGCGACGCCCGACGACATCCGCAGCAGATTGCGGATCGAGGTTTCGCCATAGGCGTGGCCGGCCAATCTCGGCTCGTATTTGGCGACCTTGTTATCCAGCGAAGCGATCTTGCCCTCGGCAAGCGCCATGCCGATGGCGATGCTGACGATGGATTTCGCCATTGAATGCGACACGAAGCGGTTGGCCGCATTGCGTTCATATTGATAGCGCTCGAACAGGACTTCGCCGTCCTTGATCAACAGCAGGCCGGTGACCCGCTGGTGCGCCAGAAAATCGTCGAGCGTGTAGGTCGCGTTGTCGAACCGGTATTCGATCTTCGTCCCGACGGCGGCTGGTGGCAGCGATAACGGTGAGGCCGACTTGTTGAGGGTGTAGTGAGCAAGCAGCTTGTCGAGATTGCTGAACGATCCGACCCGCACGCTCTCGTCATAGAACCAGCTGTCGCGCCTGCCGATCGGATAGCCGGCCGCCTTGCCCAGTTGCTGCTCGTCGGGCGCCGCGAGCGCTGGAAACGCCAGCGCCGCAATCGCCAAGCTCACCGCGAGGATTTTTCCTGACCGCATTGGTTTCCCCAGCCCCGCACCTCGTGGCGCAATAGCGCACGGACGCGTTTCGACGGGAAACATAACGGAATTCGCAGGAGTGGTGACAGGCCGCGCGCGGCAAATGCTCGACCGGAGCCCGATTTTACACTGAAAATCGAGCGGTCAATCGCGCAAGCTGGCCGTCAGTTCGCTGGCGCGAACATGCATTGCAGCGTCGGCCTGGCGATCTTGGTGAAGGTCGCCCCGATCTCCGACCGTTTCGACGGCGGCACCCAATCGGTCTCGATCGTCGGCACGCCGGTCTCGCTGATGCCGCGCAGCACGGCGTCGCGAAGGTCGTTGTCCTCGACACCGGCCACCGCATAGTCATGCAGGCAGCCGCAAACCGTCTCGGGATGCGCCCAGCGGCCGACCATATGCGGCACGCACTGGTGCACGAATTCATCGCGCGGATCGGAGGGATTGATCAATGTCCGGACCTGGGCCTGAGCCGATCCGGCCAGAATAACCAAGGCGATGCTGGCGACCGCACTGATGCGAGAAAACATGATGTGCTTGACCTTACGGCTTTCCTGCGGGTGTGAGCTTGTGCGTCCTAGCGGGTAGCCACAACCACCGGCTGCGAAACAGAAGCCGCGATCGGCGAGCCGTTATAGGCAAACGTGCCGATGCCCGGCCGGCTACTGTCGGAATTTCCGGCAAGCGCCGGACAGAGGAGCATGAAGGCCAGGACGAGGATGACGCTGAGCGCTTGCATTTGACGGTCTCCGGGTTTGCTGTCGGCTCTATCCGCCGCTCTGTTGCGCAGTTGATAACCATCCGCTGTTTCCGGATGTCTGCGCCAAAGCAGGAAATGGTTTCGTCGGTCAGCAGAATTGTTTCGTCGCCCGGCCGGGACGAAACAATCGTAAAAGCTCAGGAGCCGCAGTGGCCGACCCCGGCTGGTTCGATGGCCGAGCGCCCGTCGTTCACTGGCCGATATTCAAACCGGCCGTCACCGTCGGTATTCGAGTAAGGACAGGCGATCCGTTGTAGCTAAAAGTCCCTATTCCCGGCAGATCATTGTCGGTCGCCCCAGCCATCAGAGGCCCGGTCAAAAGCAGCACAGTTGCGATAATATAGCTGAGGACTCGCATGCGGCGTCTCCACTGACCATCTGTGGGTAAGACGCCTTCGATGACAGGTTGGTTCGGGTCTCACGGGAATTTTTAACCCCGCCCGTGCTGAAGAGAGCCCGTCATGAGACCGGCGGCCGTGAACCGGAACAGCGGTGCGGCCGACTCAAACTCCAGCGGAGTGCAACTTTTCTCAGCAGTTGTGCGTTGGCGTAGACCTTCAACGGAGGATAGCGGTCGTGGGCAATGGCAACATCGACGTTGGCAAGGAATCCCCGACCCGCAAAACTGGCCAGCCGATCGTTGAGCGTTTGTTTGGCAGTAGCGGCTTACCCGAACTGCGGATCGATCAACAAAGCCCCGCGCAGCCCGCGCGACCGGATATTTGCGGCGCGATGGCCCAGCAGCGTGGCGACAGCGGCAATCAATCGGCTCCACAGGAGTTGCTTCATCTAGTGGGGTGCCGGGAGAAGGCCCAGTTGCGTCAGCCGAAGGCTCCGGCCAAGCGCTAGGCCGGAGATCGCGGCGGTTTTTCCGGATCGGGAAGTTGCGGCTTACTGGATGAAGTCGCCGCACTTCTCGAGCACTGCGGTATTGCCCCAAGGCATGATCGGCACCGAGGACGTCGAATTCTTCGGCGAGCCATCGATCAACTTGTCGGAATAGACCATGTAGACCAGCACGTTCCGCTTGGCGTCGCAGCCGCGGACGATCTGCATCTTCTTGAAGAACATGGAGCGGCGGAGACGAAACATGTCCCCGCCCTGCTCCATCTTGTCCTTGAAATGGATCGGCCCGATCTGGCTGCAGGCCAGCGAAATATCCGAGACCTGCTCGGCAAGCCCAAGCCAGCCCTTGTAGCCGCCCTTCTCCGGCACCGTGAAATGGCAGGCCACGCCCTCGACCTCGGGGTCGTCGACGCCATAGGTCGCCAGCTTGTCGTTGGGGCTGAGTAGTTTGAACACCGTCGAGCGGCGGAAGATCAAGTCTGGATCGTCGCTGGCCACCGCCTGGAGTCCCGGCCACAACACGAGCGCCAGTGCCGCCAGCAGGCGGCGGCTCCATCGGGTGTCACATCGGCTTGCTGGGGGCGGTGTCATGGTGGTCTCCGTCGATGGGTCAAAAGGGCGATTCAAGGATTCGCAGCTGGCGTCCGCCTTTAACCGAATGTGAGGCTTTTTTGCTACGCTTGGAGCGAAAGTCGCTGGAATTGCAAGGCTTGCGCTGGTGAACCCGTACCTCGTCTGCAACACTAATTATCGACGACTGGAATTTGGGATTCGTGGAATGGCGTGCGTGAGCGGGGATCGGGTTTTCGTGGCCAGCGGATGGTTGGAGCCAACGGTCAAAAAACACCGGATTTCCCCAACGGCGTCGCGCCGGTTTTGGCAAATCGCCGCGCTGACGTTGGCCGGAACGACGGGCATGGCTGCGCAGTCGCACGCCGCGGTGTTGTGGTCCGATCCCGATCCAGGCGTATCGCGCCCACTGATCACCGCGCCCACCCGCGCGCAACGGGCATCTCGCCACAAAGGAAAAAAGGTCGAGGCGACCGTCAGGGAATCGGCCAAGCCGCAGGGCTCGCTGATCATCGCGATCTCGATCAACAAGCAGCAGGTCAAGATCTACGATTCCAACGGCGTGTTCGCCGAAGCGCCGGTGTCGACCGGCATGGCCGGCCATTCGACGCCGATGGGCGCCTTCAGCGTGATCCAGAAGCAGAAGATGCACCACTCCAACATCTACAGCAACGCGCCGATGCCGTTCATGCAGCGGATCACCTGGTCGGGCGTTGCGATGCATGCCGGCGTGCTGCCGGGCTATCCGGCGTCGCATGGCTGTATCCGCATGCCGATGGCGTTCGCCGTCAGGATGTATGGCTGGACCCGGATGGGTGCGCGCGTGATCGTCACGCCGGGCGAGTTATCGCCTGCGCCGTTTTCGCATCCTTTGCTGGTCACGCAGAAAGTCGCGCCGCAACCGGTGGCGGCGGACGCACCCAAGCCGGCTGCAACGGCGAAAGGCGACAAGGTTGCCAATGCCGAACCGGCTGTGCCTGAGCCGAAACTCGAGCTGCGATCGACCGTCGGCCACGACGGCCATCTGTCGGCCGTGCTCAATGAGCCGTCCGCGCCGGCGCCGTTGAGCGAACCGACCCGTACCGCCGACGCCGGCGCTTCACCCGCTGCAAGAGCATCGGTGACGATGTCGGATGCCACGTCGTCCGCACCGCGGGCCGCCGGCACCGCGCCAAGCGAGCGCTCGGCGCCCGCCGGCGAACACGCCGACGATGCTCTCAGCAACGAGCCGAAACCGGATACCGCGAAAGCGGAAGCAGAACCGGTAACGGCTGAGATCACCGACAAGAGCGCCGCGGCCGCGTCCACCGATAAGAAGCCGGTCGAGGCCAAGGTGACGGAAACCGCCACGACCAAAGCAAACCCGGCCGAGATCGCGACGGCCGACCAGACCGATCAAGGCAAGGCCGACGCGGCGAAAGCTGACGCGATGGCCGAGCCGGTAACCGCACAAGTGAAGGCCGACGACGTCAAGGCGCCGATGCCGGCAGCCGACGTCGCGAAGATTGCGGACACGGTTGCTGACAAGCCCGCCGACAAGGCGAACGCAAAACCCGGTGACGACGTCACAGCGGCCGCCAACGCGCCCGCTGCGGGCGTCGTCGATGCGAAAAAGGGTCAGGACCGCTTGTCCGATCCGGAAAAGGCGGCGGCTCCAAAGCCGGCGCTCGCGACGGCAAAGGGCACAGGCCCGATCTCGGTGTTCATCAGCCGCAAGGACGGAAAACTCTACGTCCGACAGAATTTCGCGCCGCTGTTCGATGTGCCGGTGACGATCGCACCGAGCGACCGGCCACTCGGAACCCACATTTTCACGGCCGAGGCCGACAAGACCGACGCCAACATCCTGCACTGGTCGGTCGTCACGCTGCCGGCGAGCCACAGGGCCGAACGGCGCGGAGACGACGAGCGCGGCGCGCGCCATCGCAAGATCACGGGCGCGGCCGAGATCGCCAAGCCGATCCCCGAGCCCGACAGCCCGACCGAGGCGCTGGATCGCATTACCATCCCCGCCGACGCGATGGCGCGCATCACGGACGCGCTCTCCACCGGCGGCTCGATCATCGTTTCCGATCAGGGGATCGCCGCCGGCGAAACCGGCGAAGGAACGGATTTCATCGTTTCGCTGCGCTAGCTGCCTCCAGCAGATACGGCTAATATCGCCGCGTCTTTGGGAGCAATCGCCATGGTCGATCGCCGAACCATTGTCACGGCAGCTTTGGCCGCAATCGCAAGTCCGGTTGTCGCGCAGCGCGCAGCGGCGGACGCCGCGATGAGCCGGATCACGGCTTATGCGTTTTCATTTCCGGCGCTGGAAAAAGGCGAGATAAAACTCGCCGATTATGCCGGCCGGCCGCTGATGATCGTCAATACCGCCTCGTTGTGCGGCTTCACGCCGCAATATGCCGGATTGCAGCAATTGTGGACCGAGTTTCACGATCGCGGCCTGATCATCATCGGCGTTCCCTCCAATGATTTCGGCGGTCAGGAACCCGGCGGCGCCGGCGATATCGCAGAGACCGCGCAGCATCAATATGGGGTTACCTTTCCGATCGCCGCCAAGGCCGTGGTGAAGGGGCCAAACCCGCACCCGTTCTACAAATGGGCCGCCGACATCAGACCAAAGGATGTGCCGCGCTGGAACTTTCACAAATATCTGATCGGCCGCGACGGCAATATCGCCGAGGTGTTTCCGGAGAGCGTCGAGCCGACGGATACGCGTGTGAAAACAACCATCGCGCGTGCGCTCACCGCTGCCTGACCAGATCGTTTCCCGCCCGAATTAACCTGTTGAAGCGACCGATCGGCGCCAGCCGGGAAAAGCCGTTGCCGTGGCGGCGGGCGTCCAACTAAGCTATTGTGATCAAAGGGCAGGAATGGTTTGGACAGAGGCTTCAACGGCCGCGGCCGAACACGGGATTTCAGGGACAAGGGGAAAGAGATGCGGTTTGCGGCAGGTTTGATCTTTGCCAGCGCGGTTTCGCTGTGTGTGTCGGGTAGTGCGTGGTCGCAAACGGCAGCTCCCAAGCCGGCGACGGTTGCGCCGGCGGCAGCGCCTCAGGTCGCGCCTGCGCCCGCTGCGGCTGCTCCGGCCGCCGCTCCTGCCCCCACGCCGGCATCGACGCCTGCTCCCCTGTCCAAGGCCGCCTGCACCAATCCGGATGCGCTCGGTATCGCGCGCGTCGTCGAGATCGATACGACGGGCGGTCCCGGCTTCGGTTTCGAGCACTTCAAGCAGCTCGATTTCCTGCGCGACCACGAGGTGGTGCTGACATTCGATGACGGCCCCTGGACGGTCAACACCCCCGCCGTGCTGAAGGCGCTGGCCGATGAATGCACCACCGGCATTTTCTTTTCGATCGGCAAGCACGCCACCTATTATCCGGAGATCCTGCGCCAGGTTCACGCGGCCGGTCACACCATCGGATCGCACACCTGGTCGCACGCCACGCTGACCAACAAGAAGCTGACCGAAGACCAGAGGAAGGAAGAGATCGAAAAAGGCTTCAGCGCGGTGAAATGGGCGCTGGACGGAGTGTCGCCGGCGCCGTTCTTCCGCTTCCCGGCGCTGCAGCATCCGCCGGAAATGGTCACCTATCTCGGCACCCGCAATATCGCGATGTTCTCCTGCGACCTCGATTCCTTCGACTTCAAGGCGCGCAACGCCCAGCAGGTGATCGACGTCACGATGAAGAAGCTGGACAAGCTCGGCAAGGGCATCATCCTGCTGCACGACTTCCACAAGCACACCGCGGAAGCGCTGCCCACCTTGCTGCGCAAGCTGAAGGCCGGCGCCTACAAGGTCGTGCGGATGATCCCCAAGGCCCCGGTGCAAACGCTGCCGCAATATGACGAGGAAATCCTGAAGGAGACCAAGCTGCCGACGGTCAGCGACCGCCCGGTCTCCAGCGTTGTGCAGACCATCTCGGAATGACGCCTCGCCGCGCGCGATAACGGCAATGGCCGCGTTGCAGATCGAAGGCTACGTCATCGTGTCGGCGGACGGCATGCTGGCGAACGCCGCGCATGTGATGCCCGACGAATTGAAGTTCGAGGGCGACAAGCGGTTCTTCACCGGGGCGCTGGACCGCGCCGATCTGATCGTGCACGGCCGCCATTCGTTCGAAGACCAGCCCAATTCGCCGAAGCGGACGCGGATCTGGGTGACCCGGTCGATCGCGTCGCTGGCCCCCGATCCGTCCAATCCCAGGGCGACGCTCTGGAATCCGGCAGGCGCGTCGTTCGAGGCGGCGTGCGAACGAGCCGGCGTCAAAGGCGGCAAGGTCGCGATCATCGGTGGGCCGGTCGTCTTCGCCATGTTTCTCGACCGCTACGAGACGTTCTGGCTGTCCCAGGCGCCGAAGGTACGGATAGCCGATGGCGAGGGCTGCTTCCCCGGCGTTCCCGCGCAATCGCCGCAGGCGATCCTGGCCGCGCATGGACTGAGAGCGGGCGAAGCGCAAATCCTCGACGCGGGCCATCACGTGACCGTCACCCCGTGGCGGCGGCAGGTTTAGGTCTACCCCACCGCCGACGCGCTCGCCGAACGGTCGCCTTTTTTGGCCGTCTTTTCCGCCGACCATATCCGGATCGTCTGCTGTGCCGTGGACAAGGCCAGCGCGCTGAACATTTCCTGGCCCCGTTCGAGCTGCTGCTTCGAGGCCGGCGCGCAACCGGGCCGGTTGTGAATGATCATGGTCGTTGTCGCCCAATTCAGCCGCGCGGCCTTGCAGGCCACGATCAGCCCATCGAGCTGGGCGTTTGCGATCAATCGCTCGATCGCCGGGATGGCGACGTCGGTGAGGACCGAGAGCGCAGCCACCACATGGTTGTATTCGTCCTGGACCGCGAATCGATTGACCGACTGATCGTTCAGCTTGCCCATGCGATTGAGTTCGACGACCTTGCGCCTGGACTCCGTGTAGTCGAGCGGCTTGCGCGGCTGCGCATTATTCTGTTCCGCGACCTTGTCGATCGCGGCTTTGATGGTCTGCTGCTTATCGGGCGACACCTTCTGCAATATCTGCGCCCGCACCTTTGCGCTGGCTTTCGTAACAAGGATCTCGAGCAGACCGGCCGGAATGTCCTTGCGAACGCCGAGCTTTTCGGTCAGGCCATCGTCGCGTTCGGCGTCCCGGACCAGGATGGCGTAAGCGGCTTCGGAGAAATGCGCACCCGGATTCTGCGCGAGCGTGCCGCGAACCACCGAGTCGCCATGCGTGACCAGCAAATCGCTCAAGGTCTCGCTCAGGATTTCGCGGCCCGAGATCGCCAGCAAATGTTCCTGGCCGCGGATGTCGGCGATTTCGACCAGGTCCTCGTCCGATACGTGGGCGGACTTCCGCAAAACCGGCGACGCCACCGCCGCATCCTCGTGGAAGGCGAGCTTGCGGACAGCGTCTCCCGGGGCATGCGTCATGCCCGACAGGTTGCGGCTGAGCTCGGCCAGCGTCCGTACGTCGGCCCGCTCGATCAACCGAAGCAAAACGCCGTCGAAAAGATCGATCTGGACCTGGGTAAGACGGTCGGCGCCGGACACCAACAGGTTCGTTACCTGGCGCAGAATTTCGATCCGGCGCGTTGGCGAACGGTCGTTGATGGCGTCATCCAACTCCGCCATTAACGACGCCGGCGCTATCGCAGTCATTAACGGATTCCGTCCCTGCTAGAATGAGACCCCAATCCGATTCCTGTTTTTCCAGACGATTCGGCAACGCTTTTTCGAGAGGCCGTGCAGCAGTTCGAACCGTTCCGGAATCGCCACTTGGGCAAATACCTGCAGGCAGGCGCCGCCCACCGAATAATCGATGACCGTGCAATCGATCGCGGGCGTTTTCGAATCGACGATGATTTTGGCGGTGGAGGACACTCTGCCCGAAGGTCGGACGCGGGCAAATCGTCGGGGGTACATGGTCGAAATCCTCGCGGCTCGGGTCCGAACAAATTCGGGGAGCGATTTAAAAAACCGTAAACGGAAAAGTCTCGAAACTGGCAGGCTGGTCGAATCATCCTGGAGCAAAAGCTCCGGAACCCATTGCATCGCAAAGGAATTTAAGAATCCTTTTGACCCGGCCCGCGGCAAGGTAGCTAAATGCCTTTTAGTGGCCCGGAGCGGCGTTTAATTACCATCTGATTCATTCTATTCGCAGATAGTTACCTATCGGGCGGCCCTTCCGGCACGCTGCCTGGCTCAGACGTCGCCGTAGACCGGCTCACTGCTCCGCGGCCTGCGGCCAATTCCGGCGATCACGAACAGGGCGCCGATCAGCGACAGGTTCTTCAGCGCGTCGATCAGCGTCTTGCCGTTTTCGGGCGACGGCTGATTCCAGAAATCGTGAAAATAGAAGGTCGTAGCAGCGATAAAGAAGATCATCAGGATGGCGAAGAAGCGGGCGGCCAGGTTGAAGGCAATCATGAGGCCCGCGATCACCTCGAAGGAGCCGACCGTGATCGCCAGCATCTGCGGCGTCGTCATCCCCGTGATGCCCTCGAGCTGCGTCGTATACGGCACTATGATCGCCGGGATCGTGACCTTCGCTGCGATGGAAGCGGTCGTTGTGGGAATGTCCAGAAGTTTGGCGACGCCCGAATAGAGAAACAGCACGGCGAACAGAATTCTTCCGAATGTAACGAATGCTGGCATGGTCGGCCTCGCTCTGGTGCTGCAAATGTCGGGGTCGCGAAACAGCGGTACGATTATGGGCGTTCCGCCCCTGGTTTTCAAACGGTGATATCCATTCCGATAGCTTCCTCCGGAAGGCTTTCTAGCCGAACAGGCTGGGTTGCTGGCGGCCGGCACGCTCCTGGGCTTCGACCGCAGCCACCGCGGTCATGTTGAGCACGCCGCGCGCGGTCACCGAGGGGGTGAGGATGTGGGCCGGACGCGACGGCCCGATCAGGATCGGACCTACCGGCAGCGCGTCGGCCAGCGACTTTATCATCTGATAGGCGACGTTGGCGGTGTCGAGGTTCGGCATGATCAGGATGTTGGCGACGCCTTCCAGCTTCGAATGCGGCAGGATCAGCGCCCGCGCCGCCTCCGACAGCGCGGTATCGCCCTGCATCTCGCCGTCCGCCTCGATCTCCGGATGGTTCTGCTTCAGGAGCGCGGTGGCGCGGCGCATCTTCCGGGAGGACTCCGTATCATAGCTGCCGAAGTCGGAATGTGACACGAAGGCGACCTTGGGCTTGATATTGAAGCGCTGGACGTGGATCGCGGCGAGCGCCGCCATTTCCGCCAGTTCCTCGGCGTTCGGGTGCGGCCGCACCTGGGTGTCGGCGATAAAGTAGGCGCCCTTGCTGGTGATCATCAGCGCCAGCGCGGCAAAATCGGTGACGCCGGGCAGGAAACCGATGATCTCGCGGACATGGCGCAAATGGCTCATGTAGCGGCCTTCGACGCCGCAGATCATGGCGTCGGCCTCGCCGCGCATCACCGCCAGCGCGGCGATCACGGTGGCGTTGGTGCGCACCACCGTGCGCGCGGCGTCGGGCGTGACGCCGTGACGGCCGGCGGCGTCGATGTAGGATTGCACATAGGAGCGATAGCGCGGATCGTCCTCGGGATTGATCAGGTCGAAATCCTGGCCGGCCTTGATGGAGAGACCGTAGCGCTTGATCCGCGCCTCGACCACGGCGGGACGTCCGACCAGGATCGGCCGCGCCAGCTTCTCCTCGAGCACCACTTGCGTCGCATGCAGCACCCGCTCGTCCTCGCCTTCGGCATAGATCACCCGGACCGGCTGGGTCTTGGCCTTGGCGAACATCGGCTTCATCACGAGGCCGGAGCGGAACGCGAAGCGTTCCAGTTGGGCGGCATAATCCTCGAAATCCGCGATCGGCCGCGAGGCCACGCCCGAATCCATCGCCGCCTTGGCGACCGCCGGCGCGATGCGCAGGATCAGCCGCGGGTCGAACGGGCTTGGGATCAGCGAACCCGGACCAAAGCCCTGGGTCTCGCCGCTGTCGAAACCGGGCGCGATCGCATCCGACGGCGGGTCGCGCGCGAGCTGCGCGATCGCCTCGACCGCGGCGTGCTTCATTTCCTCGTTGATCGCGGTGGCGCCGACATCGAGCGCGCCGCGGAAGATGAAGGGAAAGCACAGCACGTTGTTGACCTGGTTCGGAAAGTCCGAGCGCCCGGTGCAGATCATCGCGTCGGGGCGGGCTTTGCGGGCCTCGTCCGGCATGATCTCGGGATTGGGATTGGCCAGCGCCATCACCAGCGGCTGGTCGGCCATCTGCTTGACCATCTCCGGCTTCAGCACGTTGGGCGCCGACAGGCCGAGAAAAATATCGGCGCCGCCGATCACGTCGCCCAGCACCCGCTTGTCCGTCTTCTGGACATAGACCGCCTTCCAGCGATCCATCAGCGTATTGCGACCCTCGTACACGACGCCGTCGATGTCGCAGACCCAGATGTTCTTGCGCTGCGCGCCGAGCGACACCAGCAGATTGAGGCAGGCGATCGCGGCTGCGCCCGCGCCGGATGCCACGATCTTGCAGTCGGCGAGCTTCTTGCCGTTGAGCAGCAGCGCATTGGTGATGGCGGCGCCGACGATGATCGCGGTGCCATGCTGGTCGTCATGGAACACCGGAATCTTCATGCGCTCCTTGAGGCGCGCCTCGATCTCGAAGCATTCCGGGCCCTTGATGTCCTCGAGGTTGATGCCGCCAAACGTCGGCTCCAGCGCCGCCACCGTCTCGACCACGCGCTCGATGGTGTCGGCGGCGATCTCGATGTCGAACACGTCGATCCCGGCGAATTTCTTGAACAGGACCGCCTTGCCCTCCATGACAGGCTTGGAGGCCAGCGGGCCGATATTGCCGAGCCCAAGCACCGCGGTGCCGTTGGAAACCACCGCGACCAGATTGGCGCGGGCGGTCAGCGAGGCGGCTTCCGCTGGGTTGTTGGCGATTTCGGTGCAGGCGGCAGCCACACCCGGCGAATAGGCCAGCGCCAGGTCGCGCTGGTTGGCGAGCGGCTTTGTGGCCTGGATCTCAAGCTTGCCGGGCCGGGGCAGCCGATGGTAGGCCAGTGCCGCCGAATGAAGATCTTCAGAATAGGACGACATACGTACTCCCGCGTTTCCGACCCCGAATTTTTGTTTCCGTGACGCCTTCAGGACAGGTCAGAATTCCCAGCAGATTGGGCCGGATGTGAAGCACGCGCAACAGCCTGGACGCAACATCGACCGCGCTGCTTTCTCGATCGAGGTTGGCCGAAACCACGCCGGCATTCGCCTTCCCTACCCGTTTCATCCACACAATATGACATTTGCCCCCAGCACAATCGGCAACCGGAGCCCATGTGAATGGTAAAGATCCTGCTTGGCCTGATCACCGCGGTCGTGGTCGCTGCCGCTGGTTTATTCGGCTTCCAGTTCTACACCCAGCTTCAGATCGCCAATCAAATCGACGCCGCGTTCGAGCAGATTCGCGCCGCGGGCGGCAAGGCGAGCCACGGCAAGGTGTCGTTCGACCTGTGGGGCCACACCGTCGAGGTGGCCGACTTCGCGATTGAATCGGCCGCACAATCGCCGGTGAGCGTGAAGATTGCCAAGCTGACGGTTTTGGGTCCGAGCCAGCCGGCGCCCGAGCGTTTCGCCGCCGATAACATCGAAGCCACCGACATCGAGGTCGGCATCAGCGCGGCTAACCCGGCCGGCTCGCAAATCAGCTACAGGGCGCCACGGGTTGCCATCAAGAACTATAGCGGCCCCGCGACCCCGTCGGCTCCCCCGGCTTCCGCTTCCTTGATCGAAAAGTACCGGTTCATGATGGGGCGCCTGGCCACCATTTCCGCGTCGTCGGTCGAGATTCCCAGCATTGCCGGGATTCTCAATATGGCTTCCGCCGTGAGCGCCAACTTCACCTATTCGAACATCGCGCTGCAGGACATCAAGGACGGCAAGATCGCGACCATGCGGGTCGAGCGGGTCGGCTTCACCGCCAACCTGCAACAAGCAGCCAGGCCCGCGAAACTGACCGGCGATATCGCAAATCTTGTTTCGCATGATTTCGACGCGGCCGCGGCGGCCGCGATCCTCGATCCGCAGAAGGCGAGCGACGACCAATATTACCGGGTTTACGGCCAGACCACCGCCGGCCCCTACACCGTCAGCTCCGATCAAGGCCTGCAAATGCGGATCGAGGGCATCGCTATCGACGATGTCGCCATACGGCCGTCGCGGTTGCAGCTTCCGGCACTGCTGGCCGCTTTCCCTGCCGCGGGGACGTCCCCGCCAACGCCGGAACAGGCGCACACGCTGATCGACAGGATGGCGAACGTCTATGAAGCCATACGCGTCAAAAAGACCGAAATGCGCGGTCTCTCGATCAACACGCCGCAAGGCCCGCTCAAGCTCGCGGCGGTGCGGCTCAACCTGGAAGACGGCAAGATCGGCGAATTCGCGATCAAGGGTTTTGACGGACGTTCGCCGAAGGGGCCGATCAAGATCGAGCGTTTCGCGCTCAAATCGCTCGATCTCGCCAATCTGCTGCGCGTGTCGGCGCAGTTCTCCAACCCGGCGCAAAAGCCCGCGCCCGACCAGCTTCTGGGAATGCTGGCGCTGCTCGGGGGCATCGAGGTCAGGGGCGTCGTGGTGCCGTTCATGGACACCGGAAAAACGGTCAACCTCGACAATTTCGACCTGAACTGGGGCCAGTTTGTCGGACCGATCCCGAGCCGCCTGCGCCTGACCACCAAAATGACGACGCCCGTCGATGCCAGAAGCCCGTCGATGATGCCGCTGGTCGCGGCCGGCATCGACACCATCGCCTTCGACGTCGATCTCGGCGCGGCCTGGACCGAGGCGACCGGCGCGTTCGCGCTCGATCCCGTGAAGGTCGATATCGGCGGCATGCTGGAAGCCTCCGCGCGGATCTCGCTCGGCCATGTGCCGCGGCAGGTGTTTTCGCTCAATCCGCAACAGGCGGCCGCGTTGGCCGCGCAAATCGAGGCCGGCACGATCGAGCTGACGTTGCACGATCTCGGCGGCGTCGATCTCTCGGTCAAGCAATATGCCCGCGCGCAGAACATCAGCGCCGACGCGGCCCGGCAAGCCATCATCGACGGCATCAGGAGCGACACCGCAAACGCCGCCAGTCCCGAGGCAACCGCCGTCGCCGATGCGCTGGCGAGCTTTGTCGAGACCCCGAAAAGCACGCTGACGCTCAAGCTGACGCCGCGCGGCAGCGTGCCGGCGATGCTGCTGATCCAGCAGTTGAAGGCCGACCCGGCCAACGCCTTGGCGCAGTTTCAGGTCGAGGCTTCGACGCACCAATGAGCGCTCAGGCCTTGTCCGGCAGGTTGAGCCGGATGTGAAGCTCGCGCAATTGCTTGGTGGTGACCTCCGACGGCGCGCCCATCATCAGGTCCTCGGCGCGCTGGTTCATCGGGAACAGCACGACCTCACGCAAATTCTCCTCGCCGCAGAGCAGCATCACGATGCGGTCGATGCCCGGCGCGATGCCGCCGTGCGGCGGCGCGCCCAGCGACAGCGCGCGCAGCATGCCGCCGAACTTGGCCTCCAGCACGTCCTCCGGATAACCGGCGATCGCGAACGCCTTCTTCATCACGTCGGGGCGATGGTTGCGGATCGCGCCGGAAGACAATTCGGTGCCGTTGCAGACGATATCGTACTGGATCGCCTTGAGGTTCAGCAGCGCTTCCTTGTCGTCCGGATCGAGCGCCAGAAACTCCCGCGGCTCCATGTTCGGCATCGAGAACGGGTTATGGGAGAAGTCGATCTTCTTCTCCTCCTCGTTCCACTCGTACATCGGGAAGTCGACGATCCAGCAGAACTCGAAGCGGCCTTCGACGATCAGCTTCAGCTCCTGACCCAGCTTGGTGCGGGCGAGGCCGGCGAACTTCCAGAATTTGCCGGGATCGCCGGCGACAAAGAACGCGGCATCGCCGTCTTTCAGCCCAAGCGCAAAACGGATCGCGGCGGTTCTCTCGGGGCCGATGTTGTTGGCCAAGGGACCCGCGCCCTCGCCGCCCTCGCGCCACATGATGTAGCCCAAACCGGGCTGGCCCTCGCCCTGCGCCCACGAATTCATGCGGTCGCAGAACGCGCGTGAGCCGCCGCCGGGCGCGGGAATAGCCCAAACCTGGTTGTTCGGGTCCTCCAGCATCCGCGCGAACACCTTGAAGCCGGAGCCGCGGAAATGTTCCGACACGTCCTGCATCAGGATCGGATTGCGTAAGTCAGGCTTGTCGCTGCCGTATTTCGCGATCGCATCCTTGTAGGGGATCAGCGGAAACTTCTGCGTCACCGGCTTGCCGTCGGCGAATTCCTCGAACACGCCGCGCATCACGGGCTCGACCGCGTTGAACACGTCGTCCTGGGTGACAAAACTCATCTCGACGTCGAGCTGGTAGAACTCGCCGGGCGAGCGGTCGGCGCGCGCGTCCTCGTCGCGGAAACACGGCGCGATCTGGAAATAGCGGTCAAAGCCCGCCACCATGGTGAGCTGCTTGAACTGCTGCGGCGCCTGCGGCAGCGCGTAGAATTTGCCGGGATGCAGCCGCGACGGCACCAGGAAGTCGCGCGCACCTTCCGGCGACGACGCCGTCAGGATCGGGGTCTGGAACTCGAAGAAACCCTCGTCCTTCATCCGCTTGCGGATCGAGTCGATGATCTGCCCGCGCTTGATGATGTTCTGATGCAGCTTGTCGCGACGCAGGTCGAGGAAACGGTACTTAAGCCTTATGTCTTCAGGATATTCCTGATCGCCGAACACCGGCATCGGCAGTTCGCCGGCCGGTCCCAGCACCTCGATCTCGCTGACATAGACCTCGACCGCGCCGGTCGGCAGTTCCGGATTGTCGGTGCCGGCGGGGCGGCGGCGGACCTTGCCGTCGATCCGCACTACCCATTCCGAGCGCAAGCTTTCGGCGGTCTTGAAGGCCGGCGAATCCGGGTCGGCGACGCACTGGGTCAGGCCGTAATGGTCGCGCAAATCGATGAACAGCACGCCGCCATGGTCGCGGATACGATGGCACCAGCCGGACAGACGAACGGTCTGGTCGATGTCGGTGTCGCGGAGCGCGCCGCAGGTATGGGACCGGTAACGATGCATGGAAATCCTGAAAAACCTGTCTCGGGGGACGAATCGAGCGGCCGGAGGCGCGCCCCGCAAAAGAGCGTCAGGGTTTACCCGAGGCTGTGCAGTGCGGCAACCGAAGGTGGGCGGTTTGGACGGCAAATCCGGCCCCTCGCCGGTCAAAAATGAGCCAAAATACGCACTGAACCGGCCGATCGGCCTCAAACCGATTGAGTATTCCTTTGCCCTGCCTATCTTGGGGTGATGACGGTCCATTTCCCCTTCCAGAACACCTATGCCGCGCTGCCGGCGAACTTCTTCGCCCGGGTGACGCCGACGCCGGTGATCTCGCCGCGATTGATCAAGCTGAACCGGCCGCTCGCCGTCCATCTTGGCCTCGATCCGGATGTTCTCTCGACCCCGGAAGGCGCCGAAATCCTCGCCGGGAAACGGTTGCCCGACGGCGCCGACCCGATCGCGATGGCCTATGCCGGCCACCAGTTCGGTCATTTCGTGCCGCAACTCGGCGACGGCCGCGCGATATTGCTCGGTGAAGTCATCGACGCCGACGGCGTCCGCCGCGACATCCAGTTGAAGGGCTCCGGACCTACGCCGTTTTCGCGCCGGGGCGATGGCCGCGCCGCGCTCGGTCCGGTGCTGCGGGAGTATGTCGTCAGCGAGGCGATGGCCGCGCTCGGCATCCCGACCACGCGCTCGCTGGCCGCGGTCGTCACCGGCGAGGTCGTGATGCGCGAGACGGCGCTGCCCGGCGCGGTGCTGACGCGCGTCGCGTCCAGCCATATCCGCGTCGGCACCTTCCAGTTCCTTGCCTCGCGCGGCGATACCGATGGCGTGCGGCGGCTGGCCGATCATGTGATCGCCAGGCACTATCCGGACGCCGCCAAATCCGAGCGCCCCTATCACGCGCTGCTGGAGGGCGTGATCGCCCGCCAGGCCGACCTCGTGGCGCGCTGGCTCCTGGTCGGCTTCATCCATGGCGTGATGAACACCGACAATTGCTCGATCTCCGGCGAGACCATCGATTACGGCCCCTGCGCCTTCATGGATCATTACGACCCGGCGGCGGTGTTCTCCTCGATCGACGAGCAGGGCCGCTACGCCTACGCCAACCAGCCGCGGATCGCGCTGTGGAACCTGACCCGGCTGGCCGAATGCCTGTTGCCGCTGTTTTCGGATGAACAGGACAAGGCGATCGCCGAGGCGCAGGATCTGCTCGGCGCTTTTGCCGAGAAGTTTTCGACGGCCTACCAAGCCGGCCTGCGCAAAAAGATCGGCCTGTTCACGACGCGCGACGGCGACGAGGCCTTGGTGCAGGACCTGCTGGACGCAATGGCGAGCAACCAGGCCGATTTTACCCTGACGTTCCGGCGATTGGACGAGGCTGCGCTGGACACCAAATACGACGGCGCGGTCAGTCAGTTGTTTGCCGATCCGAATGCGTTTGCCGAGTGGGCGGCGCGCTGGCGGCAACGCACCGCCGACGAGCCGCAATCGACGGAGGAACGGCGCAACGCGATGCGCGCGGTCAATCCGGCCTTCATTCCACGCAATCACCGCATCGAGACGATCATCGAAGCCGCCGTCGTCAGCGACAACTACGCCCCGTTCGAAGAACTCTTGGCGGTGCTGGCAAAGCCGTTCGACGATCAACCGGCATACGCGGCCTACGCCGAGCCGCCGCAGCCGGAACAGCGCGTGCTGCAGACGTTCTGCGGGACGTGAGCTTTGTTGTCCCCGCGCACGCAAGAAGGCATCGCGAAGTTCACCGCAACGGTGTGCTGCCATGGTGATCGCCTGGCCTGATGCCAACAAGATATGGATTTTTCCAGCTTCCACGATCTTCGACTTAAAGTCTCGTTGACAGCGGTACGATAGGCGTCGTAGCTCATTTCTGTCTGTTTAATTGGCTGATTAGGGTATTTGGCGATGGTCAAGTCGATTGTTCTGGCGGCCGGATTGGCTTTGTTGGTCGCGGTCCCTGAGGCTGCAACCGCTACGGTTTTTGATTACACCGTGAACGGCTTCGAAAACGCCGCCGGCACGCTAAACCCGTTAACGGGCTTCATCGATGTAGACGCGACAAGCACCGGCGCCGGCGCAATCATCGATTATGATCTCTTGGCAAACGGCAACGAATTTAAATTCGACGGGATAACCTTACAACAGGCTCTGGGTGGAACCTTTTTTCTTCTGGGAAGCAACGGCTTAAAATCGTTTGCGTTATCGCTCGAAGACACGACGACGCTTTTTTCGGGACTTCCAACAACCATAGACTCTGCCACGTCAGGGATCGGAGGTGAGGGTAGTTTCGAGGGCACCCTAACATTAGCTGCCGCCGTCCCCGAGCTTTCCACATGGGCCATGATGATCTTGGGCTTCTGCGGGCTCGGCTTCATGGCGTATCGGCGGAAGCAGAATGTACCAGCGTTTAACGTAGCCTGATATCCCGCGCAGCGGCGCGACCGAGAGACCGCCTTCGGGCGGTCTTTTTGTGACCACTCATTGGCGCCGTTTGTGGAGACGCCGGTCAATGTGAATGGTCGTAGTCCAACTTAATTCGACACGCGGGCCAAAGGGAATCTAGCCGCGTTCGTCCACGCGCATAAAACGCGTGACGGCATTGCCACGTCCACCGCATCTCGCACCCAACGTTTCGCGACGATCATGACACGCCCCTTTGGGGTACGGGACGGGGGGTGGCGGATACTGAGCCCCTCGCGTTGCCTTCTCGCGATACATTCTTCCGGACTCTTGTCCGCCTGCTGGACGCCGGGGTTCCGCGGCGTCTGTTCGGCCCCATACGCGGAAGCGCCGACTGTCGCGACGGCCGCAAGGCCAGTCAGAGCAACCACGGCCGATGCGATATGCTTGGTCATGGGGACGACCTCTGGTTGGTCGGGTCATCGCAATTCAAATTATACCACTGCGAAACAGGCCAGCTTCGTAAGAATCTTCGCTCGCGGATGGCGCTGGCCGAACGAAGCTTTGGGACACAAATGATTAACCCTTCTCCCAGACTCCCCGGGGTCGGACGCTCGCCAACGTCATAAATTAACACGAGGTCAACGGGTTCCCGACAAGTCTAGCGTTTTCGTTTCTGGAGATTGCCGTGGACGCGTTGGTGTTTGAATTCATGGGCTTGGCGATGATCGGGCTCTGCGTCGTCGTGCTCGCCGTGCCCTCGCGCCGGCCATCGGCCCGCCGCCTCAGCGATTCCTGAGCGGACGCTTTCAGCCGACCTGAGCTCAACCTGGCCTCGACTCGGCCCCGAAAAGCCTTCGGCTGCCTCATTACGGCCCGCGAAAATCCACTGTCGGACCAAACGCAAGGCTCGAATTCACCTCTCGACCCTTGACATATCAGCGCTTTCGGCAGAACGCCCTTACCTAAAAGCGCCATTGGACTTTTCATGGATCTCATTACTACCACTTCGGAACTCGTGGCCGTCTGCGGTCGCCTCGCCCTGCACAAGGTCATCACGGTCGACACCGAATTCCTGCGGGAGACCACCTACTATCCCCTGCTCTGCGTCGTGCAGATGGCCAGTGCCGAGGAAGCGGTCGTGGTCGACACGCTGGCCGAGGGCATCGACCTGAAACCGTTCTTCGATCTGATGGCCAATGAGGCCGCGCTCAAGGTGTTTCATGCCGCTCGCCAGGACATCGAGATCGTCTGGCACCAGTCCGGCACCATCCCGCACCCGATCTTCGACACGCAAGTGGCGGCCATGGTGCTCGGCTATGGCGACAGCATCGCCTACGACCAATTGGTCGAACGCATCACCGGACATCGGCCCGACAAGACCCACCGCTTCACCGACTGGTCGCGCCGGCCGCTGACCAAGGAGCAGATGCATTACGCGGTCTCCGACGTCACCCATCTGCGCGACGTGTTCGCCGCGCTCGACGCCGACCTGAAGAAACGCGGCCGCAGCGACTGGGTCAGCGAGGAGATGGAAGTCCTGACCTCGCCCAAAACCTACGACTTCCATCCGGAACGGGCCTGGGAGCGGCTGAAGACGCGGGTGCGCAAGCCCAAGGAACTGGCGGTGCTGATGGAGGTCGCGGCCTGGCGCGAGCAGGAAGCGCAAAGCCGCGACGTGCCGCGCTCGCGCGTGCTGAAGGACGACGCGGTCGGCGATATCGCGACCCACGCGCCGACCTCTCTGGAAAAACTCGCCAATCTGCGCTCGCTGCCGAAGGGCTTTGACCGGTCGAAATGGGGCACGGATATCGTCGCCGCGGTGCAGCGCGGCCTCGCCCGCGATCTCGCGGATTTGCCGAAGATCGAAAAGCCGCGCGGCAATTCCAACGGCGCCGCCACCGTCGAGCTCCTGAAGGTGCTGCTGCGGATGACGTCCGAGCGCCACGCCGTCGCCAGCAAGGTGATCGCCACCGTGGACGATCTGGACCAGATCGCGGCCGACGACAATGCCGACGTCGGCGCGCTGCATGGCTGGCGTCGCGAACTGTTCGGCGAAGCCGCGCTGGCGCTGAAACACGGCAAGCTCGCGCTCGCGGTGGAAAAAGGCCGGGTGATCGGGGTCGACCGGGAGTGAAATTTTTCCCGTTCCGGTATCTTCCACATTCCGAGGTCGCACCGCTAAGGTGGGGCCATACTGGCTTCGGAATCGTTCATGCGACGGCGGGAATTCATCGGTCTTGTTGGCGGTGCGGCGGGACTGGCGACGGCCAGTGCCCGCGGCGCAAGGGCTCAGGACACGACCCGACGGATCGGCGCCCTGATCACCACGCCAACAGCCAAGGCCGTGCTGGAAAAGGTGCTGGGTCAGCGCGGCTGGGTCCTCGGCCGCAATCTGCAGATCGATTACCGGATGACCGGCGGCGAGACCGAACGGTCGCGGCAAGGCGCGCGGGAATTGCTTGCCGCGAAGCCTGACGTGATCTTCGCAACCACCAACACGTCGATGGCCGCCTTGCAGGCCGAGGGCTCCCGGCTTCCGACTGTGTTCGCCATGGTGAGCGACCCCGTGGGGATGCATTACATCGAGAGCTTTGCCCATCCGGGTGGAAACGTCACCGGCTTCACGCCATTCGAGCCATCGCTGGGCGGAAAATGGGTATCGCTGCTCAAGGAAATCCTGCCCGGCATCGACCGGCTCGGCCTCGTCTACAATCCGGAGCCCGGAAGCAATGCCGCGGCGTTTCGGCAGTCGATCGACGAGACCGCAAAAAGGACCGGCATCACATCGATCGAAACGCCGCAACGCGACATTGCCGGCATCGAACGCCTGATCTTCTCGATGAAAGGCCAGCCGAATTGCGGGCTGGTATTCCTGCCGGATGCCATCACGGCGGTTCATAAAGAGCGGATGATTGCGGTCGTCGCTCAGTGCCGGATTCCCACCGTCTATTCGCTGCGGCTTTTCTGCGAGGCAGGCGGATTGATCTCTTACGGACCTTTTCTGGAGAAGATGTACGCCGGAGCGGCCGCCTATGTGGACCAGATTTTACGGGGCGCCAGGCCCGCGGACATGCCGGTGCAGGCGCCGACCGAGTTCGAGCTGATCGTCAATCAGAAAACGGCGGGACAACTCGACATCCGGTTGCCGAATGCGCTGCTGGCGCGCGCGGACGAAGTGGTCGAGTAGGTTCAGTTGTCCGCTTTGCCGCCTCATACCGCGATCTTGCCGGTTTCCTCGACCAGCTCGGAACTCGACAGCACGCCGGCATAATTGCCGATCACCCGCACCACCGCCTGCTTGTAGAGCGCGGCATCGCCGACGCCGGGGCGGCGGCCGGCCACGGCATCGCTGACCACCTGGTAGCGATGGCTGCGATGAAAGCCGTCGATCACGGTGGACAGCACGGTTTCGTCGAGCGAGAAGCCGAGCAGCACGCAGCGGGTGTTCTTCATGTTCGTCATGTACTCGGCGAACCGGGAGGAGCTGTAGGCCGACGGCAGCGGATGCTCGAAGGTCATCTCGCCCGGCTTCGGCTTGAACTCGGCGATCCAGTCGGTCAAATGCGAGGCCGGATTGAACCAGGCCGCCTGCGCGATCCGCTTCAGATGCATCAGCGGCCATAGGTTGTTGCGCCAGAGCGCGATCAGGTCGCGGCAATGCGAGATGATCGCCTCGGCGTCGGCGATGACATGGCCGCGGCCTTCGGTCAGATATTCCATCTGAAGGTCGGCGCAGATCAGGACGGACGGATGGTCATGCATGAAAGACAGCCTTTGCACGGAAGAAAATTTCGGCAACGAAAATCATCCCGGCAAGCAGTCCGGTGATGATCGGTCTCACGCCACGCGCAGCGGAGACGTCACGGCGCGGCCGGCCGAGATGTCGAGCACGCCCGGCCGGTCCCAATCGCCCTCCGGGCGGATGATCACGTAGGGGTCGCTGTCCAGCGTGATGGCATCGGGGCCCGGCTCGATCTCGAGCACCATCTCGGTATAGGAAAAATCCGAAAACGTGATCTTGCGGTTGTGGCCGAGAGGTGTGGCGCCGAAATGCGCCCAGAAGTCCACCAGGCGGTCCTGGGCCTGGCCGTAGATTTTCCGGAATCCCTTGCGCTTGACGTAGTCGACGCTGGCCTGCACCAGCTTGAACGACACCCGCGAGCGCCGGAACTGGTGCCGCACCGCCAGCCGCTCGACCTTGGCGAACTCGCCGAAGAACCGCACCCTGAGGCAGCCGGCGGGCTCGCGGCCGACAAAGCCGATGAAGTGCGCCGCGACCAGATCGTTGCCATCGAACTCCTCCTCGATCGGGCAATCCTGCTCGGCGAGGTACACCGCCGAGCGGATCGCGGTGACCAGCATCAGATCGTTCGGATCGCGCGCGATGCGCACGGATATCTGCCGCGACTCCGGCCTACCGGGTGATGGGGATTTAGTGCCGTGCATCTGCGAAACTCCTTGCTGAGACAACACCGGATATGTGCGGGGGAAGCCGGTTCCACGGCCGTTCGTAACTCCAGAGGTCTGGCTGGAAGCTCGCGATCGGCTTGAAACCCAGCGCGACCAAAAGGTCGCGGCCGGCCGGGGTCGATGGCTGGGCGAAATAGTCGGCGCCGAGAAATCGCAGGCGTTTCAGATATTCCTTGACGTTGCCAAGCCCGAGCGCCGCGCGTCCATAACCGGCAAGCGCCCAGACATACATCGCCGAGACGTCTTCGCCGGGCCGCGCCAGCAATTCGCGGTCGGGCTGTTTCAGATCGATGGCGTCGAGCAGCAGGGCGTCGTGGCCGCGGCAGTTCAGATGCAGGAACGCGATGCCGCCGAGCAGGCTGCCCGACCGCTCGAAGGTGAAGATCGACTCCGGGTCGTGTTCGAGGAATTTTGCCAGGCCCTGCTCGCTCAGGCAGACCCCGGGGATTTCGGCCCGTGCGATATCGACCAAAGCGGGCAATTGCGCCGGCGCCGCCAACCGCACCGTGATCGCCGCCGTCGCCGGCAGTCCGTCGAGCTGGTGGCGGAGGCCCTTTTCGCTACTTTCGCGCAAGCTTCTGTCCATCTATGTTCCCCTGCATGTACCGATAATGATACCTGACGGGGGCCGAGGGTATGCCGCAACATTTGCATCGCGGCGCTGCGCCAATGCAGCGCCATCGGCTGAATGCCTCGTGGGAGGATTTGCGCGCATTCCTGCTGTGCACGCGGCACCAGAGTTTCAGAAATGCCGCCGACGTCCTCGGCCTGACCGGCACCACCTTGATGCGGAAAATCGACCGGCTCGAAGAGGAACTCGGATGCAAGCTGTTCCTGCGCGACCAGTCGGGCCTGTCGCTGAGCGATGAAGGGCGGGCGCTGCTGTTCGACGTCGAGGAGATGGAACGGCTGAGCTTCAACATCTTCCGCCGCGCCTCGATGTCGCCGGACATCAACGGCACCGTACGGGTCGCGGTGACCGAAGGCCCGGGCAATTTCTGGATCCTGCCGCGGCTGATCGATTTCCAGAAGACCTATCGCAAGATCACGGTCGACCTGCGCTGCGCGATGGAACAGGCGGACGTCTCGCGCCTCGAGGCGGATATCTCGATCCAGCTGGAGCGCCCGACCAATCCCGACCTGATCGTGGCAAAACTCGGCCGGCTGCACATCTACAGCTTCGCCTCGATGGAATATCGCGACACTTACGGGCTGCCGGTGTCGCTCGCCGATCTCGCCAATCACCGCATCGTCAAGCAGCATGGCGTGCAGCTCGACGAGACCGGCTATGCGCGCGTGCTCGGGCTGGAGTCGCTGGAAGGCGTGGTCGGCATCTCGACCAATTCCAGCGTCGCGGTGCTCTATGCCATCGAACGCGGCGCTGGAATAGGCTTCCTGCCGACATCGGCGATCGCGCTCGGCGCGCCGCTGGTCCCGATCGATCTCGCCATCAACTATCACATGGATCTATGGCTGACCTACCACAAGGAATTCCGCAATTCCGATCGCCACAAGATCGTCATCGACTGGCTGAAAAGTATTTTCGACCCCAAGGTCTACGCCTGCTTCCGCGACGAATTCATCCATCCCAACGATCTCGTCGGGCTGATGGCGGGCTCGCGCGAAAATTTTGGTTTGCAGGGCTACGCCGCGCCGAAGCCGTTTTAGCGCGAGAAGCTGGCTACCACTTGTACTCGACGCCGAGCGTGCCCTGATGCTGTTGCATCTGCGCGCGGAACTTGCCGTCATAATTGGCGTAGAGACGCCAGCGGTCGGTCAGGCTGAGCGAAGCGGCAACGCCGACATCGGCGCCGTACTGGCTCTCGCCGATGCCCTGCAGCGTGATGCTCTCGGTGCCGAGGCTGACCAGGATCGAGCTGTAGTTCTGCATCACGTTGTCGACGAATTTGCCGTAGGCCGAGATATCGAGGATTTTCCGGTCGAAGACGAAGGTGTGCCCGACCTCGGCGCCGAGCAGAATGCGCGCGCGTTCGATTGACGTGCCGCTCGCCGTCACCGGATCGAGCCCGCCGGTCTCGGCAAAGCCGCCGGTGGTGGCGCGGACATATTCGAAGGCGGCCTTCGGCACGATCCGGCTCTGCTCCAGCGGCGTCCAGTAATAGCTGAGCTCGGTCAGCGCGCCGTCGACCTGGCCGTTATAGCCGGCGTTAGCCAGGCCAAAGCCGGTGTCGCGGCGGCTGTCGATCTGGCCGACGCCATGCACCACCGCCATCGCCCAGGTCCACGGCCCCTTGTCGACCGAGGCGTTGAAGCCGAACTGGGTCAGGTCGAGGGAAGCCGATTGCAGCGCCAGGGGCGCGTCGATGTCGGTGCGGCTCTGGTCGACCGAGATGCCGACATTGACGCCGGGCGCCAGCATCGCGCCAAGGCCGGCGACGCCGCCGGCGGTGCGGCGGTGATCGCCGAGGAACACGCCCTGCGGGCCGTCGCTGGTCGAAATGCCATAGGCCTCGGCCCAGCTCCGGAACAAAAGCGGCGTGTCGGTCGCCTCCGAGGCGCCGCCGCCGTTCGGGTTGTTGCGCAGCGTGTTGCCAAAACCGTGCGAAGCCTGGTTGCCCAGCCGCTCGAGAAAACTGCTGCCGAGATTGGCGACCGAATTGCCCGCCGACTGGGTGGCATTCATCGAGGTGGGCGACGGCACCGGCGGCGGCGGCGCGAGGAATCCCTGGGCATAGGCAGCATCCGGCGCCAGCAGGAGCGCCAGCGCGAACGCAACGGCGATAGCGCCCAACATCCCGCCGGAAATAGCGATCCTGCCGGTGATCGAAAGCCCAAATGAGCCGCGCATCAATATCATTCCCGCAAACCGCGCAGCCCGGTGAAAAACCACAAACAAATCATCAGCCAGATCATCAGGCCCGGGTGGATTTGCGCCCAGTTCGCGGGAAGCGTCAATTGCTCCGGGCCCGGCACGGGGCCATTGCCGGGCATTGTTGTTCTGCCGCCACAGGTCACACAGTTCGGAAAACAGGCCGTTTTGCCGCTGGCGCGGAAACCAGCTTGTCCTCCGGAAGCTTGCAAGAACGCAAAATCCGTGTTGCTATATCGCTCACAATCGGATTCAGGCCGTTCGACTGTGCGTTACGCGACCAGGATAGAGCAGATACCGGGAAGCCCGTTTGTGGCGTGGCACGTGGAAAACGTGGCCGCGTCTTTTTTACGTCTGGAAACCCACATCTAGGAAACTTGGAGACAGGCGATGCAAAAGGGCACCGTCAAGTGGTTCAACCCGACCAAGGGTTACGGGTTCATCAAGCCGGCCGTCGGCGATAAGGACGTATTCGTCCATATCTCGGCCGTCGAGCGCGCGGGACTTTCGACCCTCAACGAAAACCAGGTCGTGGAATACGACCTTGTGGAAAACCGCGGCAAGAGCTCCGCGGAGAATCTCAAGGTCTCCTAAACTCGCGCAAGCAATCATGATCCACCTCCCCGGCTCGCGCCGGGGATTTTTGTTTCTGAGAAGGCGGTGTCGCATCCTGCGATGACACTTCTCTGGAGCGGCAAGTCTCTGGAGCGGCAAGGCTACATCTAAAGACGGTCCGCTTTGACTGGAACTTTCGTCGGCCAGGCAGGTTTCCAGCACAAAAGGTTCCGCCTCATGCGAAGCATCCGCTGGCTCGCCGTCATCCCCTTCCTCGCCCTTGTGGTGGGCCCGTTCTTCGTCAACCGGACGACGCCAATTATCCTCGACCTGCCGTTCCTGCTGGCCTGGATCGTGGCGTGGATCCTGATCACGTCGGCCATCATGGCCTTGATCTACGCAACCGACCCGGCCAACCGCGGGGACGAGCCATGAACGGCGCGCTGGTCTTCATCGCCGCCGCGGCGCTATTGGCGCTGTTGCTCGGCTTCCTCGCCAGCCGCGGCAAGGACATGAACCTCGAACAATGGACCGTCGGCGGGCGCGGCTTTGGCGCGGTCTTCGTGTTCCTGCTGCTGGCCGGCGAAATCTACACCACCTTCACCTTCCTTGGCGGCAGCGGCTACGCCTACGGCAAGGGCGCGCCGGCCTATTACATCCTGTGCTACGGCACGCTTGCCTATGTGCTGTCCTACTTCATGCTGCCGCCGATCTGGCGCTATGCCAGGGACAACCGGCTGTACTCGCAGTCGGACTTCTTCGTCCGCAAATACGACAGCCAGGCGCTCGGCGTCCTCGTTGCGCTGGTCGATATCTTGGCGCTGATCCCCTACCTCGTGCTGCAGTTCAAGGGGCTCGGCATCATCGTCGAGATCGCCGGCTACGGCGCGATCTCGTCGACGGCTGCGATCTGGAGCGGCGCCGTCATCGTCGCCGCCTACGTGATGGTATCGGGCGTGCACGGCTCGGCCTGGACGTCGGTCGCCAAGGACACCTTGATCCTCGGCGTCGTGGTCTTCCTCGGCATCTATCTGCCCTATCATTATTACGGCGGGCTGGGTGCGATGTTCACGGCGATCGAACGGGCAAAGCCCGGCTTCACCGTGCTGCCGGCGCATGGCGAGAGCCTGTGGTGGTTCTCTTCCACCGTGCTGCTCACCGCACTCGGCTTCTACATGTGGCCGCACACCTTTGCCTCGATCTACACCGCCAGGGGCGCCAAGGTGATCCGCAAGAACGCGATCGTGCTGCCGATCTACCAGTTGATACTGCTGTTCGTGTTCTTTGTCGGTTTTGCCGCGAGTTTGCAGGTACCCGGCCTCACCGGTTCGAACATCGACCTGGCGCTGTTCAAGCTCTCCGCAAAGACGTTCGATCCCTGGTTCGTCGGCCTGATCGGCGCGACCGGGGTACTCACCGCGCTGGTGCCAGGCTCGATGATCCTGATGACCGCCGCGACCCTGATCGCCAACAACCTCTACCGCACCGTCAACCCTTCCGCTGACGACCGTCAGGTCGCCCTCCTTGCCAAACTGCTGGTGCCCATGGTGGCGCTGGTGGCGGTGTTCTTCACCCTGAAAGGCGGCGACACAATCGTGGCCCTGCTGCTGATGGGCTACAGCTTTGTCACCCAGCTGTTTCCCTCGCTGGTGCTCAGCCTCGCCCGCCGCAATTTTGCGACGCGCGAGGGCGCTGCGGCCGGCATCATCGCCGGCGTCGCCACCGTCGCCATCGTCAGCCTGAGCGGCGCCAACCTTCACGCGTTAAAATGGCTGCCAAGCGAGGTGCAGGACCTCAACATCGGCATCGTCGCGCTGGCGGTGAATTTTGCCGTGCTGATCGTGGTCAGCCTGGCGACGCGGCAGGTCGCCCAACCGTCGAGCGTGGCGGCGCAATGAAATTACCGCAGCGCCGGCGCGATCAGCACGTCGCTGCCGGCGTCGCTGCGCGCGGTCTTGCAAACATCGCCTTCGAGGCGAATGGCGCCAGCGGCGAGCCGCTTCAGCGCCTCGGGATAGATCAGGTGCTCGACGATCAGGATGCGCGCGGCCAGCGTCTCCGGCGTATCGCCGTCATCCACCGAAACCACGCCCTGCATCACGATCGGGCCGGCGTCGGTCTGCGGAATGACGAAATGCACGGTCGCGCCCGAAACCTTGACGCCGGCGCGCAGCGCCTGGGCCTGCGGCTCGAGGCCGGGAAACGACGGCAGTAGCGACGGATGGATGTTGAGCATCCTGCCGTACCAGCGCTGCACGAATTCGGCTGACAACAGCCGCATGAAGCCGCCGAGGCAGATCAGATCGACCTTGTGCTGGTCGAGCACTGCCTGCAGATGCGCTTCGAAGCCGGCGCGGTCCTTGCCGAACGGCTTGCTCTCGATGGCCAGCGCGGCAACGGCGCTTTCGCGCGCGGTGACGAGGCCGCCGGCGTCGGCGCGGTTGGAAATCACCAGCACGATCTCGGCGGGGAAATCTTTGGCCTTGGCGGCCTTGATCAGCGCGGCCATGTTGGAGCCGCGCCCGGAAATCAGGATGGCGACGCGGCGTTTTGTCATCCTAGCCTGCCAGATCGAGATGGCCGTTATAGACCACGCGGTGCTCGCCTTCCGCCTCGATGACCTCGCCGAGCAGCGCGACGGTCTCGCCGGCCTCGGTAAACACTTCAGTCACCTCCTCGATGGCGTCCGATTTGACGATCGCGATCATGCCGATGCCGCAATTAAAGGTGCGCAGCAGTTCGAGTTCGGCGATGCCGCCCTGCTCGGCCAGCCATTTGAACACCGGCAGCACCGGCAGCCGCGCCAGGTCGATGCCGACGCCGAGATGCTTTGGCAGCACGCGCGGGATGTTGTCGGTAAAACCGCCGCCGGTGATATGGGCGAGCCCCTTGACCGCATTGGTTTCGCGGATCGCGCGCAGGCAGGAGCGGACGTAAAGCTTTGTTGGCGTCAACAGCGCGCCGCCCAAGGTCATGACCGGCGAGAATGGCGCCGGCGCGTCATAGGCGACGCGCGATTGCTCGACGATCTTGCGCACCAGCGAAAAGCCGTTGGAATGCAGCCCCGACGAGGCAAGGCCAATCACGGCGTCGCCGGCCTCGATGTCGCCGCGCGGTAACAGCGTGCCGCGTTCGGCGGCGCCCACGGAAAAGCCGCCGAGGTCGTAATCGCCGTCCTTGTAGAGCCCGGGCATTTCGGCGGTCTCGCCGCCGATCAGCGCGCAGCCGCTTTCCCGGCAGCCTTCGGCGATGCCGGCCACGATCGCGGCGGTCGCCTCCGGGTCGAGCCTGCCGCAGGCAAAATAGTCCAAAAAGAACAGCGGTTCGGCGCCCTGAACGACCAGATCATTCACCGACATCGCCACCAGGTCGATGCCGATGCCGCCATGCAGGCCGGTGTCGATCGCGATCTTGAGCTTGGTGCCGACGCCGTCGGTGGCCGCCACCAGCACCGGATCGGTAAAACCCGCGGCCTTGAGGTCGAACAGGCCGCCAAAACCGCCGATTTCGGCGTCGGCGCCGGGGCGCGCGGTGGCGCGGACCATCGGCTTGATCATATCAACCAGCCGATTGCCGGCATCGATGTCGACGCCCGAATCCGCGTAAGTGAGGCCGTTTTTACGGTCGGTCATGCCCTAATCCAGATGATGGCGGCTGGTTACGTCGGAATCACCCGCCGTGCAATGCTCGCAAGCCGCCCTTCCCTGTACTATGTACAGGGGAACCGGCTCGCACCCAAAGGGCCGGATCTGTCGCAAAATCAGGCCGGTAGCCGGGAAGCGCCGCGTGAACATTCCAAACATCATTACGCTGGGCCGCATCCTCCTGGTCCCGTTCATCGTCTGGGCGATCGCCTCGAACCAGATGGAGATCGCGTTCGCGATCTTCGTCATCGCGGGCGTCAGCGACGCGGTCGACGGTTTCCTGGCCAAGAACTTCAACATGACCAGCGAGCTCGGCGCGCTGCTCGATCCGGTGGCCGACAAGGCGCTGCTGGTCTCGATCTATGTGGCGTTGGGGATCTGGGGCGCGGTGCCGCGCTGGATCGTCATCCTGGTGGTGTCGCGCGACATCATGATCGTCGGCGCGGTGATCGTGTCGTGGCTGTACGGCAAGCCGATACCAATGAAGCCGCTGATGGTCTCAAAACTCAACACGGTGGCCCAGGTGGCGTTCGCCGCGCTGGTGCTGGGCTCGGTCGGCTTCGGCTTCGATGCCGCGCCTTATGACCTCGTGCTGATGGGCCTGGTAACGATCTTTACATTGTTGTCGGTCTCCTTCTATCTCGTGGAATGGGCGCGGCACATGAGTACGGTCGAGGCGAGCTAGAGCGTTTTCGAGCGAAGTGGATACCGGTTCGCGTGAAGAAAACGCGCCTAGAGATGCGTTTTCGATTGACGTCCGGCATGGAGTGACTGCGTGGCAGGCCGCGTTCAACCCCGTCAACTCGCCTTCGCGTTGCCGCACGCCGAAAGCCTTTCGCGAGACAATTTTCTCGAAGGCCCGGCCAACGAAGCGGGCCTCGCGCTGGTCGAGAGCTGGCCCGACTGGCCCAACCGGGTGATGCTGCTGGTCGGCTCCGAGGGTTCCGGCAAGAGCCATCTCGCCGCGATCTGGGCCGAGGCGGCCGGCGCCCGCTCCACCAGCGCGCATGCGCTGACGCCAAACGAGGTGCCGGGCGAGTTGGCGACGGGCGCATTAGTGGTCGAGGATTTGAGATCAGGCGAATTCGACGAGCGCGCGCTGTTCCATCTATTGAACCTGGCGCGCGAAGACGCAGCCTCCGTGCTGATCACCGCGCGCGTGCCGGCGGCTTCGCTCGAGATCGAGTTGCGCGACCTGCGCTCGCGGTTGCGCGCGATTCCGACCGTGACGCTGCTGCCGCCGGACGATCGGCTGTTTCGGGCGCTGATTATAAAATTCTGCGCCGACCGCCAGATGAGCGTCGACGAGAGCGTGGTGAGTTTTCTGGCCAACCGGATCGAGCGCTCGTTCGTCGCCGCCCGGCAGGCCGTCGAGCTTCTCGACAGCGAAGCGCTGCGGTTGGGCCGGCCGGTGACCCGGGCGCTGGCGGCGGAATTGCTGCGGGAAGACTGAGCCGAAACCGCCCATTCCTTACCGCTTCCGCACCGCTTCGTCCCTTGACGGCGCGGCCTGCGGGAACATCAATGTCATTGAAACGTCATCGCGATAACACATGGTTCGCGGGCGATTGCCGCCGTTACCGGGCTTTCCGTTACGAGATGGATTGAATTGTTATGGACTCCTCTCAAGCCATTGTAATCAAAGAAAAAGAAGGAACGTCTGAGGTTTCGTCACCGATCGCGCAGAGCCCGCACCGCTTCATCAATCGAGAGCTTTCCTGGCTGCATTTCAACCGCCGGGTGCTCGAGGAATCGGTCAATCCCGGCCATCCCGCGCTGGAACGGGTCCGCTTCCTGTCGATTTCTGCCAACAACCTTGATGAGTTCTTCATGGTCCGCGTGGCCGGCATCAAGGCCCAGGTCCGCGAAGGCATTACCGAGCGCAGCCCCGACGGCCTGACGCCGTCGGAGCAGTTGGTCCTGATCAACGAAACGGTTTCGACGCTCGCCAACGACCAGCAGGCGATCTGGCGCGATTTGCGCGAACTGCTCGCCGGCCACGGCATCGTGCTGGTCGACGGCAAGGACGTGACAAAATCCGAGCGTGGCTGGATCGAGGATCATTTCCTCCACAACATCTTCCCGCTGCTGACGCCGCTCGCGATCGATCCCGCGCATCCCTTCCCGTTCATCCCGAGCCTCGGCTTCACCGTCGCGCTGCATCTGGCGCGGGTGTCCGACGGCAAGCCGATGAACGCGCTGATCCGCATGCCCGGCAAGATCGACCGCTTCATTCGCTTGCCAGCGGCCAAGGACGGCGTGGTGCGGCTGATCACGCTGGAGGAAGCCACCGGCCTGTTCATCGGCCGGCTGTTCCCCGGCTACACGGTCAAGGGCCAGGGCGCCTTCCGCATCATCCGCGACTCCGAACTCGAAATCGAGGAAGAGGCCGAGGATCTGGTGCGGCTGTTCGAGACCGCCTTGAAGCGGCGGCGGCGCGGATCGGTGATCCGGCTCGAGATCGAAGCCAAGATGCCCGAGGAATTGCGCGCCTTCGTGCAGCATGCGCTCTCCACCGCGCCCGACGAGGTGCTGCTGGTCGACGGCGTGCTGGCGATGAACGAATTGTCACAACTGACGCGGCTCGATCGCCCCGACCTCGAATTCGTGCCCTATGTGCCGCGCCATCCCGAGCGGGTCCGCGACCATGGCGGCGATATCTTCGCCGCGATCCGGCAAAAGGACCTGATCGTCCATCACCCCTATGAATCCTTCGACGTGGTGGTGCAGTTCCTGCAGCAGGCGGCGCGCGACCCCGACGTGGTCGCGATCAAGCAGACGCTGTACCGCACCTCGAACAACTCGCCGATCGTGCGCGCGCTGGCGGAAGCCGCCGAGGCCGGCAAGTCGGTGACCGCGCTGATCGAGCTCAAGGCGCGGTTCGATGAAGAAGCCAATATCCGCTGGGCGCGCGACCTCGAGCGCGCCGGCGTGCAGGTGGTCTACGGCTTCATCGAGCTCAAGACCCATGCAAAACTGTCGTTGATCGTGCGCCGCGAGGGCGGCAGCCTCACCACCTATGTCCACACCGGCACCGGCAACTATCATCCGGTGACCGCGCGCATCTACACCGACCTGTCCTACTTCACGTCGGATCCGATCATCGGCCGCGACGCCGCGCGGGTGTTCAACTACATCACCGGCTATGCCGAGCCGAGCGACATCGAAAAGATGGCGGTCTCGCCGCTGACCTTGCGCAAGCGCATGCTCGAACATATCCGCGGCGAGACCAATTACGCCCGCCACGGCAAGCCGGCGGCGATCTGGATGAAGATGAATTCGCTGGTCGACCCCGACATCATCGACGCGCTGTATGAGGCTTCGCAAGCCGGCGTCTCGGTCGAACTGGTGGTGCGCGGCATCTGCTGCCTGCGGCCGGGTATCGCCGGCCTATCGGAAAACATCCGCGTCAAATCGGTGATCGGCCGGTTCCTCGAACACGGCCGAATCTACTGTTTTGGCATGGGTCAGGGCCTGCCAAGCGCAAAAGCTGCTGTGTATATCTCGTCCGCCGACATGATGCCGCGCAACCTCGACCGCCGCGTCGAGGTGCTCTGTCCGTTGCAAAATCCCACGGTGCATCAGCAGGTTCTCGAACAGATCATGGTCGCGAACCTGAAGGATACCGAGCAAAGCTGGCAATTGTTGCCCGACGGGTCTTCAACGCGTATGAAGGCCGCGAAAGGCGAAGAGCCGTTCAACCTGCATAATTACTTCATGACGAATCCGAGTCTGTCTGGCCGTGGAAAGTCGCTCAAGGAATCTTCGCCACGGCGCCTCACGCGCCGCAACGAACGTCAGCAGCCGTCATAGGGGATGTTCAAGGTGAAGCGACCGCGCAAGCGCACTTCCAGCGTCGCGGTTATCGACATCGGCTCCAACTCGGTCCGTCTCGTCGTCTACGCGGCGATGGCGCGCAGCCTGGTATCGGTCTTCAACGAGAAAACGCTGTGCGGGCTCGGCCGCGAGGTGCAGAGCACCGGCCTGCTGGCGCCGGACGCGGTGGCCAAGGCGCTGACCTCGCTGCGGCGATTTCGCGCGCTGTGCCGGATCCAGAAAGTCGGCCGCGTCTACGCGATCGCGACCGCCGCCTGCCGCGACGCCACTAACGGCGCGGACTTCATTGCGAAAGCCGAGCGCATCTGCGGCGTGCCGATCAAAATCCTGTCGGGGCCGCGCGAGGCGCGCCTGTCGGCGCTCGGCGTGGTGTCCGGCGTGCACAAGCCGGACGGCATCGTCGGCGATCTCGGCGGCGGCTCGCTGGAGCTGATCGACGTGCGCGGCAACCGCCTGCATAGCGGCGTGACCCTGCCGCTCGGCAGCCTCGCGCTGCAGGACGCCTCGCATAAATCGCTCAAGCGCGCCGAGCGCATCGTCAGGACCGACCTGTCGGAGGTCGAGCAACTGAAATCCGGCCGCGGCCGCACCTTTTACGCGGTCGGCGGCACCTGGCGCGCGCTGGCGCGCATCCATATCATCCAGAGCGGCTATCCGCTGCGGGTGATGCACGGCTATTCGATTCCCGCCGCCGACGCGCTCGATTTCGCGCAGCGGCTGCGCCGTCTCGCCGCGGCCAATATGCTGGCCAATATCGAGGTGGTGGCCGAGGCCCGGCAGCCGCTATTGACCTATGCGGCGCTGGTGCTGGAATACATCATCCGCGTCGCCAGGCCCAAAACCATCGTGTTTTCGACGTTTGGGGTGCGCGAAGGCCTGCTCTACGAAATGCTGCCGCAGAGAGCGCGCGCGCAGGACGGGCTGATCTGCGCCGCGCAGGATCTCAACGAACTGCTGTCGCGCTCCGCGCGCCATGCACAGGAATTGATCGGATGGACCGACCGGCTGGTGCGGGTAGCAAAGCTGCGCGAGACCGATGAAGACCGCCGGCTGCGCCACGCCGCCTGCCTGTTGTCGGACATCGGATGGCGGGTGCATCCGGACTATCGCGGCGAGCAGACGCTCAACCTCATCACCAACGGCAATTTCGGCGCGGTCAGCCATGTCGGCCGCGCCTTCATCGCGCTGTCGGTGTTTTATCGCTATGCGGGCTTGAGCGAGGAAAACGAGCCGCCGGCGCTGATCCGCGAACTGGTGCCGCCCAACATGGACGAGCGGGCGCGGATTCTCGGCGCGGCATTCCGCGTTGCCCATCTGGTGTCGGCGGCGCGGCCCGGCGTGCTGCCGGCGACGCATTTCCGCACCCGCGGCCGCAAACTGATGCTGGTGTTCGAACACCGGATGGTCGACCTTGTGGCCGACCGCGTCGGCAGCCGCTTCAAGGCGCTGGCCCGCCTGCTCGGCCGCTCGGGGTCGATCGTGAGGCGATAGGCTTCTGGCGCGGAACTCGCTCAAACCGCCGGAATTCGCTTCGTTCAATCCGGGCGGCGCTGCTACCATGTCCACCCGAGACCGGAGAATTCGATATGGCCGATTACAGCGCGCTGTCCCTCACCGAACTGGACGACCGGATTGCCATCATTCGCGACAATATCAGGCAATTGATCGAGCAGGCCGCCGCGGCTTCCGGCGAGCGCAACGAGGAGCGGATTTCAGAGCGCCTGGCGCAGCAAAACGCCGAGCTCGAAGCCTTGTCCAAGGCGCGCGATGCGCTTTCGACCCAGCGTTAGAGTGACGCGCAGGGAGGCCGACGTCCGATGAAGGAATTCCTCGCCGCGGCGAAATACCTTGCGCTCGACATGGCGTCGACGCTGTTCTTCCTCGCGCTGTTTTTCCTGACGCACAACACGTTGCTGTCGGTCAGCCTCGGCATCGCGCTCGGCGTTGCACAGATCGGGCTACAATTGATCCGCGGAAAGCAGGTCGCCACCATGGAGTGGCTGAGCCTGTTCCTGATCATCGCGGCCGGCGGCACGGCGCTATACACCAACGATCCGCGCTTTGTGCTGATCAAGCCGAGCGTGTTCTATGCGATCGTCGGCGTCGTGATGCTGAAGCCCGGCTGGCTCAATCGCTATCTGCCCGACATCGTGAAGCGCATTACGCCCGACGTCGCCACCGCCGTGGGCTACTATTGGGCCGCCCTGATGTTCGTCTCCGCCGCTGTCAACGCCTATGTGGCGTTGACTCGCAGCCTGGTAGAGTGGGCGATGTTCATGCCGATCTACGGCATCGCCAGCAAGGTGATCGTGTTCGCGACCGGTTTTCTCGCCATCCGCGTCATGACGCGACGCCGCGTCCGCGCGCTGCCGGAAGCCGAGCGCGATGCGCTGCTGGTCTCGAGCGGATATCAGGCCGGATCGGCCGGCGGAGCCGCTTCGCCCGCGACCGGCGCGACGAGCTGATCGATCCGGCGCAGCTTGCTTCGCCGCCACAGCGAGCCCACCACCAGCACGAAGATCGCGCCCAGCACCGAGCAGATATATTCGTCGAGATCGCCGTCGAGACGCAGATGCGGCGCCCAGCCCAAAATCGACGAGGTGGCGTCGACGCTGAACGCGATCTGGCCATGCAGGACACGGTCCAGGATCGGTTGCACGGCCGGATCGGTTTCGATCACGTCGCCCGCGATCCAGCCCAGCAAGGTCGCGCCCAGCCAGATCAGGATCGGGAAGCGGTCCAGCACCAGCATGATCAGCGCCGCGCCGGCGATGATCATGGGGATGCTGATGGCGAGCCCCAGCACCAACAGCGCCAGTTCGCCGTTGGCGGCAGCCGCCACCGCGATGACGTTGTCGAGGCTCATGATGATGTCGGCGATCACGACGATGCGGATCGCGTGCCACAGGCTGGTCCCGGCGGTGACGTCATCGCCCTCGTCGTCCGGCACCAACAGCTTGGCCGCGATCAGAAGCAGCGCCAGACCGCCGACCAGCTTGAGGTAAGGCAGCGCCATCAGGGTGGCGACGATGCCGGTGAACGCGATCAGCAGCACCACGGCGATGCCGGCGCCCACGGTCATGCCCCACAGCCGTTGCCGTGGCGCCAGGCCGCGGCAGGCCATCGCGATGACCAGCGCGTTGTCGCCGGACAACAGCACGTTGATCCAGATGATCTTGCCGACCGAGAACCAGAACGACGGTTTTGCCAGGTCGGCCTGGAATTGCGCCAGGAACGTCCCGACGCTGGCGGAATCGACCACCTGCAGTAGCCCGTTCACAGCCCGCCCCTGTTGGACCCGCGGCCGTTGCTAAAAGTCTCGGCCGCGCAGCGCGCCAAAATCTTGATCAATCAGCCGACGATTTCGTTGCCCGAGAAAAATTGCGCGATTTCGATCGCCGCGGTTTCGGCGGCGTCCGAACCATGCACCGAGTTCTCGCCGATCGAATTGGCGTGCAGCTTGCGGATGGTGCCTTCCGCCGCCTTGGAAGGATCGGTCGCGCCCATTACCTCGCGATGTTTCAGCACCGCGCCCTCGCCTTCCAGCACCTGGACCACGACGGGACCGGAAATCATGAAATCGACCAGTTCGCCGAAGAACGGCCGCGCCTTGTGCACGGCATAGAAGGTCTCGGCCTGCTCGCGGGTCATGCGAATGCGCTTCTGCGCCACGATGCGCAGGCCGGCCTTCTCGATCAGCGCGTTGATAGCGCCGGTCAGATTGCGCTTGGTCGCGTCCGGCTTGATAATCGAAAAGGTGCGTTCAATCGCCATGATCTCGTGTCCTCAAATACCGCTGATGGGAGTTGCGGGGCTTATATCGGCGCTATCGCGCGACGGCAAGCGGGCCTGCGGGGCGAAGCCGCCGACGGTTAAAATTACCGCGATTTCACCGAGGCTAACCCGTCAAAATCGCAATTATGGCGAGGTCCCCGCAATTGCGATTTCAAATGATTCACCGAGATGAACCCATTCTGAAACGCGCATGCCGGCCCGGTTCATGTTCGCGGGCCTAGTCTTGCCATCAACCGGGTGCTCCGGCTTGACGGGGCGACCGGCAACAACGCGATTTCACCTGACGCGCCCAAGATCTCACAGCATTGGGCGCCACAGCCTGAAGGAGATGATCCCATGTTGTTACGCAAACTCTCGCTTGCGGCCGTCGCAGCAGTATCATTGGGCGCGGCCGCCTTGGCGCCGACCTCGGCCTCGGCCTGGGGCATGCATGGTGGCTGGCACGGTGGCTGGCATGGCGGCTACGGCTGGCGCGCGCCGCGCTTCTATGTCGGTGGCCCCGCCTACGGCTATGGTTACGGGTATGACGGCTGCTATGTGCGGCGATTGGTTCCGACCCCCTGGGGACCGCGCTGGCGCCTGATCAACCGCTGCTACTGATCGCAGCCAAAGCCGCTCGCTCCTGCAAAGCCCCGGCCGCAATGCGGCCGGGGCATTTTTGTTTCCGGCTTTTTTCGGTTTCGGCGGGAACAAATTTGCCGCCCTTCATTCCGCCTTTACTAAAAATGACACCGTCCGGCATCGGGCGCGAAACAAATTGTGGTCCGGCGACTTGACCTTGGCATCACGCGACGGAACGACCGGGCGGAACTGACAATGAACAGCCGAATCAACGAAATCAGCGAGACGATCGATCGCGCCACCAGCCGTTCGATCTGTGACGCCGTTGGTGAACGGCTGCAGCAGAGCCTGCGCCCGGACGCCTTGCAGCCGTCCTCCCACCTGCAGCATCTGATCGACGAAATGCGCCGGCGGGACCTCGAAAATCACGCGTCAAACTAGCTGAAGATATTCGGCCAAGCCGGCCGGCCGGGCGATATTTTACTCATAAACGGGTTGCCTTTGGCTGCGGCTCCGGTGACAAGGCCGCATGCTTTCCATCACTGACATTTCGCTCCGGATCGCCGGACGGCTTTTGATCGAAAATAGCTCCGTGCAGATCGTGCCCGGCGCCCGGGTCGGCTTTGTCGGCCGCAACGGGGTCGGCAAATCGACGCTGTTCCACGCCATCCGCGGCGACCTGCCGGTCGAGAGCGGCAGCATTTCGATTCCGCCGCGCTGGCGGATCGGCAGCCTGGCGCAGGAGGCGCCCGACGGCCCGGAAAGCCTGATCGCTGTCGTGCTGAAGGCCGATCTCGAACGCGAAGCCCTGCTGCACGAAGCCGAGACCGCGCACGATCCGGGGCGGATCGCCGACATCCAGACCCGGCTGGTCGACATCGACGCCCATTCGGCGCCGGCGCGGGCGGCCGCGATCCTCTCCGGCCTCGGATTTTCCACCGCCGAGCAGGCGCGTTCCTGTTCCGAATTCTCCGGCGGCTGGCGGATGCGGGTCGCCCTCGCCGCGACCCTGTTTGCCGCCCCTGATCTGCTGCTGCTCGACGAGCCGACCAACTATCTCGATCTCGAGGGCACGCTGTGGCTGGAAGACCATCTGGCGAATTATCCGCGCACCGTGATCGTCATCAGCCATGACCGCGACCTGCTCGATACGTCCGTCGACCAGATTCTGCACCTCGATCGCGGGCGGCTGACGCTCTACAAGGGCACCTACTCGTCGTTCGAGGAACAGCGCGCCACGCGCGAGCTGCTCGACGCCAAGCACGCCAAGCGCCAGGCCGACGAGCGCAAGCGGCTGCAGGAATTCGTCGACCGCTTTCGCGCCAAGGCGACAAAAGCCCGCCAGGCCCAGTCGCGCGTCAAGATGCTGGAGCGGATGAAGCCAGTCACCGCGCTGGTGACGCAGGACGTGCGCGAAATCTCGTTTCCGACGCCGGAAAAGATGCTGTCGCCGCCGATCATCGCGGTCGACGACGTCTCGGTCGGCTATGACCGGAAAAAGCCGGTGCTCAATCGCGTCACCTTGCGGATCGACACCGACGATCGGATCGCCCTGCTCGGCTCCAACGGCAACGGCAAGTCGACGCTGGTCAAGCTCCTCGCCAACAAGCTGCCGCCGTTCTCCGGGCGGGTCGTGCGCGCCGAAAAGCTTTCGGTCGGCTATTTCGCGCAACACCAGGTCGACGAGCTCAATCTCGACGGCTCGGCCTATGACCATGTTCGCCGGCTGATGCCCGATGCGCCCGAGAGCAAGGTGCGCGGCCAGGTCGGCGCGATCGGCTTTTCCGGCAAGGCCGGCGACACCCTGGTCAAGAGCCTGTCGGGCGGCGAAAAGGCCCGGCTGCTGCTCGGGCTTGCGACATTCTTCGGTCCCAACATGATCATCCTCGACGAGCCGACCAACCATCTCGACATCGACAGCCGCGCCGCTCTGGCGGAAGCGATCAACGAGTTTCCCGGCGCGGTCATCATGGTCTCGCATGACCGCTATCTGATCGAAGCCTGCGCCGATCAATTATGGGTGGTGGCCGACCACGCGGTCAAAACCTATGACGGCGACCTCGACGACTACCGGCGCATGGTGCTGTCGGCGCGCGGGATGCGCACCGCCTCGCGCGATCGCGCCGGCAACGAGCGCAACGCCGATCGCGACAAGCCGCAACGCTCCAGAGGCGGCAAGTCGCTGAAGCAGCAGATTTCGGAAGCCGAGACCGAGATCGCCCGCATCAACGGCATCATCGAGAAGATCGATACCGCGCTCGCGCTGCCGGATCTGTTCACGCGCGATCCAAAGCAGGCGGCCCAGCTCAGCAAGGCGCGCGCGGCGGCGGCGGGCGCGTTGGCGCGCGCCGAGGAGCAGTGGCTGGAAGCCAGTTCGCAATATGACGGGGCGACCGGCTGAGAAGCTTTTTTATTTGACGCGTTTTCTTCACGCGAACCGGCGTCCACTTCGCGCGAAAACGCTATGATCAGGTCGCTGCCGGCGGCGGTTTCTTCTTCGCCACCTTCCTGGATGGCTTGACCGGCTTGGGCTGCTCCACCACCGGCGCACGCTCGACCGAGGTCAGCCGTCCGCCCGTAAATGTGTAGATGCCGGCGCGCGGGCCCTGCAAATAGGTCACGACCGCGACACGGTCGCCGCGCGGATTGTTCGACAGGTTGACGCTGACGGGCGCTCCGATGCCGCGCACCACGTCGCATTCGGTATGACCAAGCGCCACGGTGCCGGTTGGCACGGGAGGCGGCGCCGCAGCCGGCGGCGCGCCGGCCGGATTATCGGTCAGCGCGTTGGCATCGGACGGAGCCGGCGGTGGCGCCATGCCCGAGCAATAGCCCTCGGCGGTAACCAGATCGTCCGACGTCACCGGCTTGTTCGGGGTCAACGGCGGCGCATCGATCGAGACGTTTTGGATCGTCAACCGGCCGGTGCGCGCAAACCAGTTCGCGTCTTTCGACAGCAGGTCCGACTGGAACAAATCGCTCGCGGCGCCGCCGGCGCAGCCCGCCAGCAGCGGGGCGGCCAGCAACAACGCCAGCAGCGTCTTTCGATGAGCGTTGGTGTCTCGCACGATGAAATAGGTTCCCGACCCGGCCGCAAACGGCTGTCCCACCATCACTTTGCGGCATGACCGTGGCTGGCCGCAAGCGCTGTGGCGGAAACCGCAGATTATCATTAACCGCCACCGAGCGCCAATACCGCTCGCCGTTATTGCCGCTTTTGCCAGCGGCCGCGCTCGTCGGCCTGCCAATAGGTGACTTCGAAGCCGCGCGTCTTGCAATCGGTCCAGGCGCTGCGCGCGGCCGCCAATGCATCGCCGTCGTCGCCGTTGAAAACCAGCACGACCCGCTGATAGGCGTCGCAATCGGCCGGCAACGCCGCATTATCGACCAGAAAGCGGACGCTGGCCCGGTTCGGATTGCCCTCGCCCGCGATCAGCACGATCGGCTGCTCGGATGCGTCACCGACGCGCCATGTGGCGTGCGGCAGGAATGAATCGTCGCGATAGGTCCACAAATGGGCGTCGAGCGCGTCAGTGCGTTCCTCGGACGTCGACTGCACGACGACGCGCCAGCCGCGTTCCAGCGATTTTTCCAACAGCGGCGGCAGGACGTTTTCCAGCGTCATGTCCTGCAGATGATAGAACAGAACTTCGGTCATCGGGTCTTGCGCTGTTGCCTGGCTATTTTTTCGCTTCGTAATATTCCGCGACCAGCCGCTCGAGCAACCGCACGCCGTAGCCCGAACCCCAGCTGTGATTGATTTCGGTCTTCGGCGCGCCCATCGCCGTTCCCGCGATGTCGAGATGCGCCCATGGCGTGCCGTCGACGAAGCGCTGCAGGAACTGCGCCGCGGTGATCGAGCCGCCGTAACGGCCGCCGGTGTTCTTCATGTCGGCGAATTGGGAATCGATCAGCTTGTCGTAGTCCGCACTGAGCGGCATGCGCCAGACCTTTTCACCGGTCGCGTCGCCGACCTTGGTCAGCCGGTCCGCCAGATCGTCATTGTTGGAGAACATGCCGGCATGTTCGGTGCCGAGCGCCACCATGATCGCGCCGGTCAGGGTGGCGAGGTCGATCATGAATTTCGGCTTGAATTTCTTCGCCACGTACCAGAGCACGTCGGCCAGCACCAGGCGGCCTTCGGCGTCGGTGTTGATGATCTCGATGGTCTGACCCGACATCGAGGTGACGATGTCGCCCGGGCGCTGCGCGTTGCCATCGGGCATGTTCTCGACGAGACCGATGGCGCCGACCGCGTTGACCTTGGCCTTGCGCGCCGCCAGCGCATGCATCAGCCCGACCACGCAGGCCGCACCGCCCATGTCGCCCTTCATGTCCTCCATGCTGGAGGCGCCCTTGATCGAGATGCCGCCGGTATCGAAACAGACGCCCTTGCCGACAAACGCCACCGGCTGATCGCCCTTCCTGGCGCCGTTCCAGCGCATGATCACGGTGCGGCTGGGCTGCGTCGAGCCCTGGCCGACGCCGAGCAGCGCGCCCATGCCGAGTTTGGTCATCGCCTTGACGTCGAGCACCTCGACCTCGACGCCGAGTTTTCGAAGCTGGCTGGCGCGCCGGGCGAACTCGACGGGGTAAAGTACGTTCGGCGGCTCGTTGACGAGTTCGCGCGCCAGAATCACGCCGTCGACGATATGGCCATCCGGCGCGAAGGCTTTTCGCGCGGCGCCGACATCATCGACCGCAACCGACACATCGGCGCGCAATTCGGCATCCTCACCGTCCTTCTTCTTGGTCTTGTAGCGATCGAATTTGTAGGCGCGCAGGCGCATGCCCGAGGCCATTGCGGCGGCCTGCGCCGGCTTCATCGCGCCGTCAGGCAGATCGGCGAGGACCATCACGGTCTCGCTGCCGCGCAATTTGCCTGATATCGCGCCGCCCCATTTGAGGAAATCCTGCTCCTTCAGGGCCGACAGTTTGCCGGCGCCGACCACGATCAGGCGGGCGGCCTTGAGGTCCTGAGGGGCCAGAATATCGAGCGCGGAGCCGCTTTTGCCCTTGAAGCGATTCTCCCCCGCCACCCGCCCGACCAGGCCGGCCGCCGATCCCAGCGCCTTGCGCGTCGCCGCGCCGAATTTCAACGCGTCGTCGCAGAACACCACGAGAATCCCGCGCGGCGCGGTGGAAAACGAGACAAAGCCGACCTTTACGGCGTCGGACATGGGGAAATCCTCCAAAAATCAGGGTGCTAGGCGAGCCACCGACCCGTCGGGCATGGCTTTGGCCACCTCGCGCGACCGTCAGGAACATGTTTCGGTGTCACTATGACCTGCCGGCGGCCGCAAAGCCAAGAGCTAGCCAAGCGCGCGCGTGGCTGGAAGGTCACATGGTGTGAATTATTAACCATATCCTAAGGGTGCCTTGGGCCAGCCATTTTGTTGACGGATCAACGGGATGGTAATGAGAATTGGGGGCTTGCCGGAACGGATGGCGGCGCGGCCAAGGGGATCCTGATCTTCGGGATTGGTCGCCTGTTACGGTTCCGGTTGGCGAGGCGGGATCGTGCGGTAACGATGGGGTCGATCGACAAGTACATTTTTCGAACGACGCTGGCGTCGTTCGCGCTGGTCCTGGTCAGCCTGACGGGCGTGATCTGGATTACCCAGGCGTTGCGTGGCATCGACCTGATGACCAGCCAGGGCCAGACCATCCTGACCTTTCTCGGCATCACCAGCCTGGTGATTCCGGCGCTGGTGCTGATCATCGCGCCGATCGCGCTGATGATCGCGATTTCCCACACCCTCAACAAGCTCGCCACCGATTCCGAGATCATCGTGATGAACGCCGCCGGCCTGTCGCCGTACCGGCTGTTCCGCCCCTTCATCTACGCCACCTGCGTGGTGGCGCTGCTGGTGGCGTTCATCGCCGCTTACCTTGCGCCCGACGGCATGCGCCGAATCAAGCAATGGGACGCCGACATCACCGCCGACGTGCTGACCAACATCCTGCAGCCCGGACGCTTCGCCCAGCTCGACACCAATCTGACCATCCGGATCCGGGAACGCAAACCGGGCGGACTGCTCGCCGGCGTCTTCATCGACGATCGCCGCGATCCCAAGGAACGCGTCACCATCGTCGCCGACCACGGCACCGTGCTGAAGAACGCCTCTGGTTCGTTCCTGGTTCTCGAGGACGGCAACCTGCAGCGCTTCGAGGTCGGCAAGCGCGATCCGGCGCTGGTGGCGTTCGGCCGTTACGCTTTCGACATGTCGAAATTCAACCAGAGCCACGACGTCGCGCTCGGCATTCGCGAGCGTTACCTCTGGGAGCTGATGTATCCGGAGGAAAACGATCCGATCTACATGCAGTTGCCCGGCCAGTTCCGCGCCGAGCTGCATGACCGCTTCATGGCGCCGATTTATCCGTTTGCGTTCGCCGCCCTCACCTTCGCCTTTCTCGGCACGCCGCGCACCACGCGCCAGAGCCGCAATTTCTCGATCGGCGGCTCGATTCTCGCGGTGTTCGGACTGCGCATGGCCGGCTTCGCCTGCTCGGTGATGGCGGTGAAGTCGCCGCTGGCGCCGCTGGTCCAGTACCTGATGCTGCTCGCGGCGATCGGCGCCGGCGTGTGGATCATCACCGCGGGCTGGGTCATCGAACCGCCGGCCCTGCTGCTGGAAGCGATCAACAAATTCAATGCCCGGCTGCTTCGGCTGTTCGGACGACCGGCCACCGCATGAGCATGGTCACCAACACGCTTGGGCGCTACTTCGCCGGCCGCTTCGTGCTCGCGGCGCTCGGCGTATTCGCCAGCATCTTCCTGCTGCTGGTGCTGGTCGATTACATCGAGATGGTGCGCAAGACGTCGGGGATCGCCACGGCCTCGGCGGTGATGGTCGCCGAGACCTCGTTGTTCCGGGTGCCGCAGCTGCTCGAGAAGATGATGCCGTTCTGCATCCTGATCGGGGCGATGACCTGCTATCTCGCATTGTCGCGACGCCTCGAACTCGTGGTGGCGCGCGCCGCCGGCGTATCGGCCTGGCAGTTCATCGCGCCGGCGCTGGTCAGCGCCATGGTTCTCGGCGTGCTCGCAACCACGCTTTACAATCCGATGTCGGCGGATTTGCGCGAGGTCTCCAAGAAGATGGAGGCCGAGATCATGGGCTCGGCGACCGGCGGCGGCATCCAGGACGCCGCCGGCTTCTGGATCAATCAGGTCAATGACGACGGTCAGGCCATCATCAACGCCGCCCGCAGCGAGCAGCAGGGCGCGCGGCTGACCGGCTTGACGGTGTTCACCTTCGACAATGACAACCAGTTCAAGGAACGAATCGAGGCGCGGGAAGCAACGCTGGAGGAAGGGCGCTGGTTGTTCAAATCGGTCCGGCGCTTCACGCTCAGTTCGCCCCCGGTCGAACAGGACACCTTCACGCTGCCGACCAGCCTGACGCCGGCCCAGGTGCGCAACAGCTTCTCCACCCCCGAGACTGTGTCTTTTTGGCAACTGCCGAGCTACATCCGCTCCTCCGAAAGCTCGGGGTTTGCAACCGCTGGCTACCGGCTGCAGTACCACAAGCTCATTGCACAGCCGTTTTTACTGGCCGCGATGGTCATGCTGGCGGCTTCGGTGAGCCTTCGGTTCTTCCGTTTCGGCGGCGTGCAGAAGATGGTTTTGAGTGGCGTGGGCGCAGGCTTTCTGCTCTACGTTCTGTCGAAAGTAACTGAGGATTTGAGCAAGGCCGAGCTGATGCATCCTATTGCTGCGGCGTGGTTGCCCGTGTGCGTGGGCGGCCTCACCGGCTTTTTGGCCTTGTTGTACCAGGAGGACGGGTAGTGGCCGTTGTCGCCGCCCGCCAAGGCAGGTCGTCCGCGTTCGGGCGGCGCACCCCCGTGCGCCGTCGTCGCGGTCGCTTGGCCATCGTCCGGCGCCCCCTCGCCCTGGTTCTCGGACTGATGCTGGCGTGCGCGCTCGGCATCTGCTCCAGCACGCCCGCTTCCGCGCAATTCAGCTACAACCAGGGGCCCAAGCGCGCCGTGCCGCCGCGTCCGCCGAGCGACGGGCAGATGCTGGTGCAGGCCGTCGAGGTCGATTACGACTACAACAACTCGCGCGTGTCGGCGGTCGGCAACGTGCAGATGTTCTACAACGGCACCAGCGTCGAGGCCGACAAGGTCATCTACGACCAGAAGACCAAGCGGCTGCATGCCGAAGGCAACGTCCGCATGACGGACGCCGACGGCAAGATCACCTACGCCAACATCATGGATCTCAGCGACGACTACCGCGACGGCTTCGTCGATTCGCTGCGGGTCGACACCGCCGACAACACGCGAATGGCCGCGACCCGCTCCGACCGCACCAACGGCAACTACACCGTGTTCGAAAACGGCGTCTATACGGCGTGCGCGCCCTGCAAGGACGATCCGAAGAAGCCGCCGCTATGGCAGGTCAAGGGCGCCCGCATCATTCACGACCAGAACGAGAAGATGCTGTATTTCGAGAACGCCCAGCTCGAATTCTTCGGCGTCCCGATGGCCTATATGCCGTATTTCTCGACGCCCGATCCGACCGTGAAGCGCAAGACCGGCTTCCTGATGCCGTCGTTCACGTCCTACACGGCGTTCGGCTATGGCATGGATCTGCCGTTCTACTGGGCGATCGCGCCCGACTATGACGCGACCTTCACGCCGCGCATCACCACCCGGCAGGGCGTGCTGATGCAGGCCGAGTTCCGCCAGCGGCTGATGGACGGCTCCTACCAGATCCGCGCCTACGGCATCGACCAGCTCGATCCCGGCGCCTTTGCCGGCCAGCCCGGCGACCGCGACGTCCGCTGGGGCGTCGAGACCAAGGGCCAGTTCGCCCTCAACGACAAATGGGTGTGGGGCTGGGACGGCGTCGTGCTGTCGGACTACTACTTCATGTCCGACTACCGGCTGGCGCAGTACAAGGATCCGCTCGGCTCGTTCCTGAACATGCCGACCGAAGCGATCTCGCAGCTCTATCTGACCGGCGTCGGCAATCGCAGCTACTTCGATGCGCGCACGATCTATTATCTGAGCTTCTCGGGCAATCAGTCGCAGGTGCCGGTGGTGGCGCCGGTGATCGATTATTCCAACGTCATCAACCACAACATCCTGGGCGGCGAGGTCAGCTACAAGGGCAACTTCACCAGTCTGACGCGCGATACCGCCGCGTTCGACCCGGTCAATGCCAACGCGCTCGCCAACGGCAATTGCCTGCCGACCACGGCCGATCCGGCCCACAACATCACGCCGGCGAACTGCCTGCTGCGCGGCATGCCCGGCACCTATACGCGCGCGACCGGCGAAGTGGATTGGCGGCGCTCGTTCACGGATTCGGCGGGCGAGATCTGGACGCCGTTCGCCAGCCTGCGGGCGGACGCGGTCGACACTTCGGTGGCCAACCAGCCCGGCGTTTCCAACTTCCTGCCGACCGGCGAAACCCAGGCCGTGCGGGTGATGCCGACCGTCGGCCTCGACTACCGTTACCCCTTCATCAACGTTCAGCCGTGGGGCACCACGACGATCGAGCCGATCGCGCAAGTCATCCTGCGTCCCAACGAGACCTATGCCGGCAAGCTTCCCAACGAAGACGCGCAGAGCTTTGTCTTCGACACCAGCAACCTGTTCAGCGTCGACAAGTTCTCCGGCTATGACCGTGTCGAGGGCGGCGGCCGCGCCAATGTCGGCGCGCAGGCCACCACGCAGTTCGATCATGGCGGCACCGTCACCGCGGTGTTCGGACAGTCCTATCAGCTGTTCGGCCTGAACTCGTTCGCGGTGCAGGACGTCAACAATACCGCGATCGAGTCCGGCCTCGACAAGCCGGTGTCGGACTATGTCGCGAGCCTCGCCTATGCGCCGAACCGGACCTACACCTTCATGACCCGCGCCCGGGTCGACCAGGGCACCGGCGAGGTCGACCGCTTCGAGGCCGAGGGCAAGGCCAATTTCGATCGCTGGTCGGTGAGCATGCTGTATGGCGACTACGCCGCGCAGCCGGAACTCGGTTACCTGACGCGCCGTGAAGGCATCCTGACCACCGCAACCGTCAAGCTGACCTCCAACTGGGTGGCCACCGGCGCGGCGCGCTGGGACCTCGTCGCCAATCAGATCAACCAATATGTGATCGGCGCCGGCTATGTCGACGACTGCTTCGTGCTGGCAGCCAACTACGTCACGGCATATTCCTATGCCGCCGGTTCGACGCCGCCCGTACTCAGCCATTCGTTCATGCTGCAGATCGGTCTGCGCACTCTCGCCCAGAGTTCCACGACGTCGGGCAGCGGGCAGATCCAGTAGAATCGACGCCGGCGCGCCGACCGCGGCCGGGCATGTGCCGAAACCGAATCAACCGATAGACATAGCGACACCGATAGACATAGCGACGATGACCATGACGACCACCCTGCTTCAGCGCCTTCCGGTTCTCGTTTCGGCTTGCGCCGTGACCTTGGCGCTGGCTTGCCTGGGCTGCGCGACGCCGTCTCATGCGCAAACCGTCGCAGTCATGGTCAATGGCGAACCGATCACAGATTTCGATATCGAACAGCGCACCAAGCTGGACTTCCTGTCGACCCACAAGGCCTCGACGCGCCAGGAAGTGATCCAGGAGCTGATCGACGACAAATTGAAAATCCGGGAAGCCAAGCAATACAGCGTCGACCCCGGCTCGAGCGATATCGACGCGGCGTACGGCCAGATGGCCAGCCGGATGCGGCTGAGTTCCGACCAGCTCAATCGGATGCTCGAAGCCCAGCACATTCGCCCCGAAACCCTGAAGAAACGCATCAAGAGCGACATGGTATGGGGCAGCCTGGTCCGCGGCCGCTTCAAGGAGAGCCTCCAGGTCGGTGAAAAGGAGGTCAACGCCGCGGCGCAGACGACGCCCGAAACCCCGGAAGAGAAGAAAGACCAGACCGAAACCGAAAGCTTCGAATACAAGATGCAGCCGATCGTCCTGATCGTTCCCAGGGGTTCGTCGCCGGCCGCCATCGAACTGCGGCGCAAGGAAGCCGAAACCCTGCGCGCCCGCATCCAGACCTGTGACGAGGCCAACTCGCTGTTCAAGAGCATGCAGAATGCCGCGATACGCGACGCCGTGGTCAAAACCTCGGCCGATATGCCGCCGGCGTTGCGCGAGGTGCTCGACAAGACGCCGATCGGGCATCTGACCGCGCCCGAACTGACCAAACAGGGCGTCGAAATGGTTGCGCTCTGCAGCAGAAAGCCGACCACGGTCGACACCCCCCGGAAAAGGGAAATCCGCGACAAGATGTTCAACGACAAGTTCGAGGCGAAGTCGAAGTCGTATTTGCAGCAGCTCCGCAACGCCGCGATGATCGAATATCGTCATTGATGCGTCGTCATTGACACATGGCAAAACCCCTCGCGGCAAAACCCCTCGCGCTGACGTCAGGCGAACCCGCGGGCATCGGGCCGGACATCACGCTTGCGGCGTGGCTGCGCCGCGCTGAACTGAAGCTGCCGGCGTTTTACGTGCGTGGCGATGGCGGCTCGCTGCGCGACCGCGCCAAGGCGCTCGGACTGGACGTTGCGATCGCCGAGGTTGGTCCCGAAGAGGCGCTGGCGACATTCGTCAACGCCCTGCCGGTGGTGGCGACCGGCGAGACAGCCACAGCGCAGCCCGGACAGCCCGACGACAGCAGCGCGAATGCGGCGATCGCCTCGATCCGCCAGGCCGTGGACGATGTCACAGCCGGCAGGGCCGGCGCGGTCGTCACCAATCCGATTGCGAAGAGCGTGCTCTACCGCGCCGGATTTCGTCACCCCGGTCACACCGAGTTTCTGGCCGAGCTGGCCGCGCACGGCGGACACACGCCGCAACCGGTGATGATGTTGTGGTCGCCTACGCTGGCCGTCGTTCCCGTGACGATCCACCTTTCGCTGCGTGACGCCATCGCGCGGCTTTCGACCGGCCTGATCGTCTCGACCGCCCGCATCGTGGCGGCCGGCCTGAAATCCCGTTTCGGCATCGCCCGGCCGCGTCTCGCCCTGTCCGGGCTCAACCCCCACGCCGGTGAAGACGGTTCGCTCGGCGCCGAGGATCAGAGCATCGTGAAGCCCGCCATCGGTGTCCTGCGCGCCGAGGGCATCGACGCAAAAGGCCCGCTGCCGGCCGACACCATGTTCCACGAAGCCGCGCGCAAAACCTACGACTGCGCGATCTGCATGTATCACGACCAGGCGCTGATCCCGATCAAGACGCTGGCGTTCGATGACGGGGTCAACGTCACCCTGGGGCTGCCCTTCATCCGCACCTCGCCCGACCACGGCACCGCCTTCGATATCGCCGGCACCGGCCGCGCCAATCCGTCGAGCCTGGTCGCGGCCTTGCGGCTTGCCGCCCGCATGGCGGCACGGCCGGCATGAGCGCGATCGATGACCTGCCGCCGCTGCGCGAGGTCATTCGTCAGCATGCGCTGTCCGCCCGCAAATCGCTCGGACAAAATTTTCTGCTCGACCTCAACCTGACGGCGCGGATCGCGCGCGCCGCGGGCCCGCTCGAAGATGCCACGGTGATCGAGATCGGCCCCGGTCCGGGCGGATTGACCCGCGCGCTGCTCGCGCTCGGCGCGCGGCACGTCATCGCGATCGAGCGCGACGAACGCGCGCTGGCGCCGCTGCAGGACATTGCAAGGCATTATCCCGGACGGCTCGAGATCGTCTGCGCCGACGCCCAGCATTTCGATCCGCGGCCGTTTCTCGGCACCACCAAGGCCAAGATCGTCGCCAACCTGCCCTACAACATCGCGACCGCGCTTCTGATCGACTGGCTTTCCGTCGAGCCGTGGCCGCCCTGGTACGACATGATGGTGCTGATGTTTCAGCGCGAGGTCGCCGAACGCATCGTCGCCCGCGAAAATGCCGAGGCCTACGGACGGCTCGGCGTGCTAGCGAACTGGCGCGCGGAGACCAAGATCCTGTTCGACATCTCGCCGGCCGCGTTCGTGCCGCAACCCAAGGTCACCTCTTCGGTGGTGCGGCTGGTGCCGCGCGCCGAGCCCGAGCCCTGCGACCGCCGGACGCTGGAACAGGTGGCGGCCGCGGCGTTCGGCCAGCGCCGCAAGATGCTGCGGCAAAGCCTGAAATCGCTGGGCGTCGATCCGGCCCGGCTGGCGGATGCCGCCGGTGTCGATGTGACGCGGCGCGCCGAAACGGTTTCGGTCTTTGGTTTTGTTGCCATGGCCCGCGAATTGACCAATATACGCAACGAAAAAAACAGTTCCGTTTGAGGAGAATGCTCCATGGCGTTGATGCGCCGTCAGTCGCTCGTCAAGTTCGATGCCCCCCTGTGCGAGACCATCGTGGAAACCCCGAAGCCGCAGGGGCGCGAGGTTTTGGTTCGCATCGAGCGCTGCGGGCTGTGCCATTCCGACCTGCACATCCAGGATGGATACGCCGACCTCGGCGGCGGCAAGAAGCTCGACACGACGCGCGGCATGACGCTGCCGTTTACGCTCGGGCACGAAATCGCGGGCGTGGTCGAGGAAGTCGGGCCCGATGTCGACAAGAGCCTGATCGGCGCCAAAAAGGCGGTGTTTCCCTGGATCGGCTGCGGCCAGTGCCGCGACTGCCTCAATGGCGATGAGAATTTGTGCGTCAAGCAGCGCTTTCTCGGCGTTGCCATCGACGGCGGTTTTGCCAGCCACGTGCTGGTGCCGGACGCGAAATATCTGCTCGACTACGCTCCCTTGCCGGTGAACCAGGCCGCGACCCTGATGTGCTCCGGCGTCACCGCCTATGGCGCGCTGAAGCGGCTGGTCGACCGGCCGCGACAGCGCAATCTGCTGCTGATCGGGCTCGGCGGCGTCGGCATGATGGGGCTGTCGTTTGCGCAGGCGATGTTCAAGCAAAAGATTTCGGTGGCGGATTTGAGTCCGGCCGCCCGTGAGGCGGCGTTGAAGGCCGGCGCGTCGGTCGCCTACGATCCCGCCGAAGCGGACGTCGCGAAACGCATGGTCAAGGAGACCGACGGCGGATTTGACGGCGTGGTCGATTTCGCCGGGAATGAGAAATCGATGGCTTTTGCCGTGTCCACCGTCGCGCGTGGCGGCAAGATCGTCGTCTCCGGACTGATGGGCGGCAATTTCAGCCTGCCGATGGTGCAATGGATCTACAAGCGCATGACCATCGAAGGCTTCATGGTGGGAACGCTGGCCGAGGCCCACGAACTGATGGCGCTGGCGCGCGCCGGCAAGATCAAGCCGACGCCGATGAAAGAAGAACCGATGGGCGACGTCCAGAAATGGATCGAGCAATTGCGTGAAGGAAAAGTGGTTGGACGTATCGTGTTGAAAAACTGAAGCGACGCCGGCTGCGCGTTTTCCGGTCGCGGATCGCCTCGTGCATCCGCCCCCGCGAACGCGTCAAATAAAAACGGCCCCGTTCCGGTCAAACCGGAATCGAAGGGTTTCGGGCTTCGCGACTGACAAAGGGAGGGATGCCTGATGCCTGCCGGAGACCGTTTTAGACGTGCCGCCTGGGCGGCGTTGATCGTGGCTACGCTGACAACGCCCGCGCTGGCGCAGAAACAATACGGACCAGGGGTCACCGACACCGAAATCAAGATCGGCACCACCACGCCCTATAGCGGCCCGGCCTCGGCCTATGCGGCCGGCGCAATCTCCGCCACCGCCTATTTCGCCATGATCAACGATCAGGGCGGCGTCAACGGTCGCAAGATCAATTACATCAGCCTCGACGACGCCTACAGCCCGCCCAAGACGGTGGAGCAAATCCGGCGCCTGATCGAAAGCGACGAAGTGCTGTTCCTGGTCAATCCGGTCGGCACCGCCACCAACATGGCCGTGGTCAAGTACATCAACCAGAAGAAGGTGCCGCATCTGTTCATCGGCACCGGCGCGACCGTGTTCAACGATCCCGAGCGTTATCCGTGGACCATGAGCTGGACGCCGCATTACGCATCCGAGGGCGAGATCTACGCCAGGTATATCCTCGCGAACAAGCCCAACGCCAGGATCGGCATCCTGTCGCAAAACGACGACCTCGGCCGCGATTATTTGCTCGGGTTCAAGCGCGGGCTCGGCGACAGGGCCTCAAGCATGATCGTCTCGGAGCAAACCTACACCACCAGCGATCCGACCGTGGATTCGCAGGTGGTGACGCTGAAGGCGTCGGGCGCCGACGTCTTTCTGATTTTCTCGGTGCCGAAGTTCGCGGCCCAGGCGATCCGCAAGGCCTACGATATCGAATGGCGCCCGCAGGAATTCGTCTCCAGCGTCGGCTCCTCGATCGCGGGCGCGATCAAGCCGGCCGGATTCGAGGCCGCCAAGGGCATCATCTCGGCGGCCTACCAGAAAGATCCGCACGATCCGCAGTGGAAGGACGATCCGGCGATGCAGGCCTGGAACGCGTGGATGGACAAGTACAATCCGCGCGTCGACAAGAGCGATTATTACGCGCCCTACGGCTACAATATCGGCTACGCCGTGGTGCAGATCCTCAAGCAGTGCGGCGACAATCTCACGCGCGAGAACATCATGAAGCAGGCGGAGCATCTCGACATGGCGCCGCCGCTGCTGCTGCCGGGGATCCGTCTGCAGACCAGCCCGACCGACCATCGTCCGATCAAGCAAATGCACCTGGTGCGGTTCGACGGCGAACGCTACGTGCTGTTCGGCGACGTGCTGGCGAGCCAGTAAAGCCGGTCACCGGTTAGCGATCTACAGGCGTCGCACGCGCAGCGGATACCCTCCAATTCCCGCCACATTTCGCGCCCGAAAGCGGGCCCGAAATAAGCCCCATGCTGTCCGAAATTGCGGCGCATTGCCACCCAAGTCTTCGTCGAAATTATCTTTGCCGAAATTGTCTTTGCGGAGATTTGGCCCGCGACGCGTACCGTATCATCGCCGGAGCAGCAGAATGCCGACCCGAACCGGGAAATTTATTTCAGCCGTTATCGCCGGCCTTTGCGCCGGAATCCCCCTCGCGGCATCGCAGGGCGCATCGCGCGCGCCCGCCGCCGACGAATGCCTGCTTGCGCCCAGGGCCGAGACGCCCGAAGGCAGCCACTGGTATTACCGCATCGAACATCCCTCCAACCGCCATTGCTGGTACCTGCGCGGGGAAGGCGACGCGCATGCGCAGACCGCGCCGTCGAATTCGTCCGTCGCCGCGCAGCCGGTGGCGCCGAAGCCGGACAAGCCCATGCCGGGATCGGTGGCCAATGCCCACGCCGAACTGACCTCGATAGTGCCGCTCGATCAGGGCGCTCCCGTCAACACCGGACAAGTCCCCGCAGCCGCCAGTGCGCCGGTCATCGACAACGCCACACGTGCGTCCCCTGCCGACGCCAATATGCTGACATCGGTCGTGGCGTCGCGCTGGCCCGAGCAACTGGGCGCGAATGCCGCCCCCGCAGCGGCGCCGCCGCCCGCGCCGGTCAATCCGCCCGCCGAGGTGCAGGCCGACGCCTCGCCAGCGCCCGTTGCAGCGCCAGCCGCCGTTCCGCTCGCCACGGCGGATGCCTCGATGGCAAAACAGTCCGGCTCGATCGTAATGTTGCTGGCCGTGGTTGTCGGCGCATTGTCGGTCGCGGGGCTTGTCGCAAGCATGGTGTTCCGATCCGGCAGCAAACGTCGCCCTCGGGCGCCGACACTGGAAGACGTGCGTCCGGTCTGGGACCTCGATCGCGATCTCAAGCGCCGTCGCGCGCCCGTGCCTTTCCCGGCGACCGCCATACAGCGGCCGAACATCGGCGCGCCGCTCGAATTGCAGGAAGCCGAAGAAACAAATGAGTCCGGGGAGCGCGACCGGATCGAGCAGATGCTGGAGCGGCTGGCGCGAAGCGCGCAGGGTTGAACGAGGTTGATGTATCTTGACGCGTTTTCTTCACGTGAACCGGAAGTCCATCCAGGATCAAGTCCGAGGGCATGCTTCGCTCGAAAGCACTGTCCTTATTTCTCCAGCTGTTGCTGCAGCTTGCGCACGAACGTCGTGAGGCCGGTGCGGCGTTCGCGCTTGAGCCGCTCGGCTTTCAGGATCGATTGCACCTCGGCAAAGGCTTCATCGACGTCGTGATTGATCACGATGTAATCGTATTCCGCCCAGTGGCTCATTTCGTGGCTGGCACGGTCCATCCGGCCGCGGATCACCTCGTCGGAATCCTGGGCGCGCGAGTGCAGCCGCTTTTCAAGGTCGCCTGCCGAGGGCGGCAGGATGAACACCGACACGACATCGGCGCGGGCCTTTTCCCGCAATTGCTGGGTGCCCTGCCAGTCGATGTCGAACAGCACGTCCTGCCCCGCCGACAGCGCGGCTTCGACCGGGCCGCGCGGCGTGCCGTAGCGGTTGTCGAAAACGGTGGCGGATTCCAGCAATTCGTCGCGCTTCGACATCTGCTCGAAGCGTGCCTTGTCGATGAAGTGATAGTCGCGGCCATCGACTTCGCCCGGCCGCATCGGCCGCGTGGTGGCGGACACCGACATCTTCAGTCCGGGCATCCTGTCGATCAACAGGCGCGACAGCGTGGTCTTGCCCGCGCCCGACGGCGATGACAGCACGAACATCAGTCCGCGGCGTTCAACACCGTCCAGGCCATGGCCGCCGGAAGTCATGGTTCACTCCAGATTCTGCACCTGTTCGCGGAATTGCTCGACCACGTTCTTCATCTCGAGGCCGGTGTTGGTCAATTCGAGATCGTTCGACTTAGAGCAGCAGGTATTGACCTCGCGGTTGAACTCCTGCGCCAGGAAATCCAGCCGCCGTCCGACCGGACCGCCCTTGCCGATCATTTCGCGGGCCTGCGAGATATGCGAGGCGATGCGGTCGAGTTCCTCGCGAATGTCGGCCTTGGTGGCGATCATCAACGCTTCCTGGTTGAGCCGGTCGGAATCGAAACGCTCCGATGCTTCCAATAGCGCGGCGACCTGCTCGGCCAGACGCGCCCTGATCGCTTCGGGCTTGCGGCCCGGCGCGGCTTCGGCCTTCTTCGCCAGCCGTTCGATCTCGTCCATGCGCTGGCTCAGGATGTTGCCGAGCGTCTCGCCCTCGCGCCGGCGCATCGTGACGAGCCCGCCGAGCGCCTGTTCGAACGCCGCGGCGGCCGCGGCCTTTGCCGCCTTGTCCTCGGCCTCATTGGCTTCCGGCTCGACGACCTCGATGACACCCTTGATCCCCAACAGACCATCGATGCTCGGCGCCACCGCGTCGATCCGGCCGGCGAGTTCGCCGGCCACCTTGACGATCGAGGCCAGCACGTCCTCGTTGACGCGGACGATCGAGCCGGCATTGGCGCGCTTGACGTTCAAATTCGCATAGACCGTGCCGCGCGAGAGCAGTTCGCCGGCGCGCTTCTTGGCCACGGCCTCGATCTCGTCCCAGCCCGGCGGCAGCCGCATCCTGAGGTCAAACCCCTTGGCGTTGACCGACTTCAATTCCCATTCGAACGTATAGGGTCCGCTGGCGCCGTGGCTTCGCGCAAAGCCGGTCATGCTCGAAAGCGCCATCGCGTCAAACTCTCCTGATGATACGGATACGGCCGAAAGATTCGCGGGAACGACGCCTGCGACTTTAAAGCGTTTTCACGCAAAGTGGAATTCGGTTCCGGCGCAAGGCAGGCCTGTTCGCGCCGGCCGGTACTGCTATTGCTGGGTAACCGGCGGCGATGCGGTGGACTGGGCTGCGCCCTGGCGTGCCGGCGCGGCGCGGGCCGGCCTTTTCGGCGCGGCCGGCTTGACGGGCGCGGGAGCCGCGTTGGCGTCGGCGGGCGTCGTGCCGGTCGCGGCCGGCGGATCGTCCGCGGGTTCCACCGTGTCGTTCTGGATCTGCTTCTCCATCGCCCGCAATTTGGCGACGTTCTTCTGATGCTGGTCGTAGGTTTCGGTGAAGGTGTGACCGCCGGTGCCGTCGGCGACGAAGAACAGGTCGCGGGTGCGGGCCGGATTGGCCGCGGCCTCGAGCGAAGCGCGGCCGGGATTGGCGATCGGTCCGGGCGGAAGACCGTCGACGACATAGGTGTTGTACGGCGACGGCTGGGTGATCTCGCTGCGCTTGATCGGACGTCCCAAGGTGCCCTTGCCGCCGACCAGCCCGTAGATGATGGTCGGATCGGACTGCAGCTTCATCTTCTGCCGCAGCCGGTTGACATAGACAGCGGCGACCCGGCTGCGCTCGTCGGGCTTGCCGGTTTCCTTTTCGATGATCGAGGCCAGCGTCACCAATTGTTCCGGCGTCTTGACCGGGATGTCGGGATTGCGGTGCTCCCAGACTTCCGCGACCAGACGCTTTTGCGCCTGCTGCATCCGCGCGATCACCTGATCGCGGGTGGTGCCGCGCGGAAATTTGTAGGTCTCCGGCAGCAGCGTGCCCTCGCGCGGTATCTCGTGGACCGCGCCGGAGAAGATGTCGTTGTCGGTCAGCCGCGCCACGATCTGTTCCGAGGTCAGGCCTTCGGGAATCGTGATGGCGTGCTGCACCACCTTGCCGTCGACGATGGTGCCGATGACGTCGCGCAGGCTGGCGTTCTTCTGGAACTGATATTCGCCCGGCTTGAGGTCGGAGCGCGCCTTCAGCGCGAACACCGCGCCGATGAACGCCCAGCGGTTATTGTCGATCACGCCCTCGCGCTGCAGGGTATCGGCGATGTCGCTCATGCCCGAGCGCGGCGGGATGTTGACGACCTTGTCCTCCTGCAGCGGACCGGGCGCCTCCAGCTTCTGCTTGCCGTAGTAATAGGCGCCGGCGGTACCAAGCATCGCCACCAGCAGGATGGTGATGATGGCATTGCCGACCACGACGAAGGGGTTGCGGGCGCGCTCGGACCGTCTCGGCGGCGGCGGAACCTGCTCGGGCTCCAGCGCGGCGCGCGGCGAGCGTGGCGAAATGGGCGGCCTCTCACTCATCGATGCAACCTGAATCCTGTCGGTTCAATCGTGGCCTTGCGGAACATCGCTTTGGCCGGAAGTCTTCGCGCCCAAAGATAGGATTCGTCATTGAATACGGCGAAACGGTGAAGTTAATCTTGATACGACGCGTCAGCTCGCCACACGCTGCAGGATCACGGACGCGTTGGTGCCGCCGAAACCGAACGAATTGGACAACGCAACATTGATCTCGCGCTTGCGCGCCGTACGCGGCACCAGGTCGATCGCCGTCACCACCGACGGATTGTCGAGATTGATGGTCGGCGGCGCGACATTATCGCGAATCGCAAGAATGCTGAAGATAGCCTCGATCGCGCCCGCGGCCCCCAACAAATGTCCGGTCGAGGATTTGGTCGACGACATCGACACCTTGGAGGCGGCATTGCCGAGCAGCCGCTCCACCGCGCCGAGCTCGATCTCGTCGCCGACCTGCGTCGAGGTTCCATGGGCGTTGATATAATCGATGTCGGAAGCCGAGATGCCGGCGCGCTTCATCGCCGCGCTCATGCTGCGGAACGCGCCGTCGCCATCCGGGGTCGGCGAGGTGATGTGATAGGCATCCCCGGAAAGCCCGTAGCCGATCACCTCAGCATAGATTTTTGCGCCGCGCCTCTTCGCGTGCTCATATTCCTCGAGCACCACGACGCCGGCGCCCTCGCCCATCACAAAGCCGTCGCGGTCCTTATCATAGGGCCGCGACGCCTTTTCCGGAGTGTCGTTGAATCCGGTCGATAATGCGCGGGCCGCGCAAAAACCCGCCATCGCCAGCCGGCAGATCGGCGATTCCGTGCCGCCCGCCACCATCACGTTGGCATCGCCGAGCGCGATCAGGCGGCCGGCATCGCCGATCGCATGCGCGCCGGTCGAGCATGCGGTGACGACCGCGTGGTTCGGGCCCTTGAGGCCGTGCTCGATCGAGACATAGCCCGAGGCCAGGTTGATCAGGCGGCCCGGAATGAAGAACGGCGACACCTTGCGGGGGCCGCGCTCCTTCAGCAGCAGCGCGGTATCGGCGATGCCTGACAGGCCGCCGATGCCGGAGCCGATCATGGTGCCGGTGGCGCAGCGATCCTCTTCGGTGGACGGATGCCAATTGGCGTCGTCGAGCGCCTGGCGCGCCGCACACATCGCGAAAATGATGAAATCGTCGACCTTGCGCTGGTCCTTCGGCTCCATCCACTGGTCGGGATTGAAGGTGCCGCCGCTGCCGTCGCCGCGCGGGACCACGCAGGCGATGCGGCTGGTCAGGTCGGATACATCGAACGTATCGATCTGCCGGGCGCCGCTTTCGCTGTTGAGGATCCGCTGCCAGGTCGGTTCGATGCCGCAGCCGAGTGGCGACACCATGCCGAGGCCCGTGACGACAACCCGCCTCATATCCATCACTCCAGCCCCGGACAAGCGGTCCACAACAAGAAGCCGGTGGACCGCGCGATCACGGCCCGTCCGGCTTCGTCAGCACCGCGCGGGGGCGTCAGCTTTTCGCGTTCTTTTCGAGGAATTTGGTGGCGTCGCCGACCGTCAGAATCGTCTCCGCCGCGTCGTCCGGGATCTCGCAGCCGAATTCTTCTTCGAACGCCATCACCAGCTCGACGGTATCGAGACTGTCGGCGCCGAGGTCGTCAATGAAGCTCGCGTTGTCGACCACTTTTTCGGGTTCGACACCGAGGTGTTCGACCACGATCTTTTTAACCCGCTCGCCAATCTCACTCATCGTTCAACCTCGTGCTTGTTCCATTGGACCCGACCCTAAGACGATACGAGCCATCGTGATCGTTAAGTTTTCTTCGCAGTCGCGCGTCGACTTGATTTGGCTCCGTCGTACCCAACAAGGCCCGGCGCACGACGGCAGGCTCCGCACCGCCAATATACAGGGTTTCAAAATCCTGCAATGGCCTTCTTCACCCATCCGGAGGTTCGGTTATCACACTTCCCCAGCCTTGACTACAAGCCTTGATCGGCCTTCGGAATCAGGCGTTTGGCCGGCTCCGGGACGGCCGCCAAACGCCCTCAGATCATGGCCATTCCGCCGTTGACGTGGATGGTCTGCCCGGTGACGTAGCCGGCCTCGTTAGAACTGAGATAAACCGCCGCCGCCGCGATGTCTTCCGGCGTCCCCAGCCGGGCCGCAGGAACCTTCGACAACACGGTTTCGCGCTGCTTGTCGTTGAGCACGTCCGTCATCGGGGTCGCGATAAACCCGGGCGCGATGCAATTGGCGGTGATGTTGCGCTTGGCATATTCGGCGCCCAGCGTCTTGATCATGCCGATCAGTCCGGCCTTTGAGGCGGTGTAATTGCCCTGGCCCGGATTGCCGGTGACGCCGACCACCGAGGTGATCGCGATAATGCGGCCGAAACGCTTGCGCATCATCAGTTTGGTCGCGGCCCGCGCCAGCCGGAATGTCGCGGTCAGATTGACGCGGATCACCTCGTCCCAATCCTCATCGCGCAGTTGCACGAACAGATTGTCCCTGGTGATCCCGGCGTTGGCCACGAGGATATCGAGTTGCCCCATCGCAGCCTCCGCCGCCGGCACCAGCGCCTCGACCTCGGCGCTGTCGGACAGATTGCATGGCAATACATGAACCCGCTCGCCGAGCTTGCCCGCCAGCGTGTCCAGCACCTCGCGCCGCGTGCCTGAAATCGCCACGGTGGCCCCCTGCGCGTGCAGCGCCTGCGCGATCGCGCCGCCAATGCCGCCGGTCGCGCCGGTGACAAGCGCCGTCCTGCCCGTCAGATCGAACATCCCCATCTCCTTGCTGCCGCCTAGGCCGAATGCGCCGCAGCGAGCGCCTCTTTTGCCGCGGCAATATCCCCGGGAGCGCCGACGGAAATCCCGACCGCGCCATCCGCAATACGCTTAACCAATCCACTCAGCACCTTGCCGGCGCCGATCTCGAAAAACCGGCTCACGCCCTGGCTCGCCATGAACGCCACCGATTCACGCCAGCGCACCGTTCCCGTGACCTGCTCGACCAGCCGGCGACGGATTTCATCGGGATCGCTGATCGGCGCGGCCAGGACATTCGAGACCAGCGGCGAGGCCGGCTTCTTGATCGTGATGCCAGCGAGCGCTTCGGCCATCGCATCCGCCGCGGGCTGCATCAGCCGGCAATGGAAGGGCGCCGACACCGGCAGCAGCATGGCGCGCTTGGCGCCCTTGGTCTTGGCGATTTCCAGCGCGCGCTCGACCGCCGCCTTGTCGCCGGATACCACGACCTGACCGCCGCCATTGTCATTGGCCGCCTGGCAGGTCTGGTCTTGGGCAGCTTCGCTGGCGACCGCTACCGCCGCCTCGTGGTCAAGGCCCAGCAGCGCGGCCATCGCGCCGACCCCGACCGGAACCGCCTTCTGCATCGCGAGCCCTCTGGTGCGCAGCAGCCGCGCAGTATCGCCGATCGTCAGGCTGCCGGCGGCGGCCAGCGCCGAATATTCGCCGAGCGAGTGCCCGGCCACGAAGGCGGCATCGCGCCCGACGACAAAGCCAGCCTCGGTTTCCAGCACCCGCATCGCCGCCAGCGACACCGCCATCAGGGCCGGCTGGGCGTTCTGGGTCAATTGCAGCGTTTCGGCAGGCCCTTCCCAGATGATGCCGGTCAGCTTCTCGCCCAGGGCCTGATCGACCTCGTCAAACACAGCCCGGGCGGCCGGAAAGGCGTCCGCCAGCGCTTTGCCCATGCCGACGGCCTGCGAGCCCTGTCCCGGAAAGGTAAATGCTGCCGTCATGGGTGCCCCTGAGCGCCGCCAAATCTGTAAGGTTGCGCCGTAAGTCACCGCTGCGGCCGCTGATGTCAAGCCGTCGCTGGTTCCCCATGGACCCGTCCGTGGGGGTTAATTTTGGGCCGCTTTCCCTTGCTATCCCGGCCAAAATCCTTATAAACCGCGCCATCCGTGGATCCCGGCCGGGAGCTGAACGGACGGTCCCAGCAATCTCACCTTTTTGGCGATGTTGATGTGGCAGGGCCAGTCGGCCCGTCGTCCCGTGCTTCCGCCTTCTGAGCAATATCGAGTCCTTTCCGAAGGGTTCGAAGGGCTTGCCGCCGGGAACCGCGCCAACACTGGAAAGGACACCCATGCCTCTTTATGAGCATGTTTTTCTCGCGCGTCAGGATGCGAGCACCCAGCAGGTCGAGGAATTGACCACCCAGATGACCGGCATCGTCGAGCAACTCGGCGGCAAGGTGGTCAAGATGGAAAACTGGGGCGTACGCTCCCTCACCTACCGCATGAACAAGAATCGCAAGGCACATTTCGTGCTCTTGAACATCGACGGCCCGTCGGCCGCGATCGCCGAGATCGAGCGCCAGGAGCGCATCAGCGAAGACGTGATCCGCTATCTCAGCGTTCGCGTCGACGAGCATGAAGAAGGCCCGTCCGCGATGATGCGCAAGGCCGATCGCGACCGCGATCGCGACGACCGTGGCGGCGGCGGCTTCCGTGGCGACCGCGAAGGCGGCTTCCGCGGCGATCGTGATGGTGGCGGCTATCGCGGCGACCGTGGTCCGCGCCGCCCCCGTGAAGACGCCGAAGCAGCAGTTGAGGAGTAAGAATCATGGCTGAAGCTGGTGCACGCCGTCCGTTTTTCCGCCGCCGCAAGACCTGCCCGTTTACGGGTCCGAACGCGCCGAAGATCGACTACAAGGATTCCAAGCTGCTGATGCGTTACGTCTCGGAGCGCGGCAAGATCGTGCCGAGCCGCATCACGGCGGTCTCCGCCAAGAAGCAGCGTGAGCTTGCGCGCGCGATCAAGCGTTCGCGCTTCCTCGGGCTGTTGCCTTACGTCATTCGGTAAACGCAATCTCGCTCCGCCCGTCTTTGGCGCGGCGGAGCGAACATCTCATAAGGCTTCCGGGTCGTCCGGTCGCCGATGGTTGGGGTTTTAACGGACCTCTAACCGCTCGAAAGGGGCGGGACAGCTGATGATCGCGATCATTCTCATTGCCCTTGCGGCCGGCGCAGCGTCGGCGCTGATGTTCGCCTCGGTGATCTCGGGCGCGCTGATTTCAGTGCTGCTGCTCTATCTCGCACCGTTGCCGCTGATGGTGGCGGCGCTCGGCTGGGGTCCGCTTTGCGCTACCGTCGGCGGCATCGCGGCCGCGATCGGCCTCGGCGCCATTTTCGGCCTGCCCTATTGCATCGCTTTCGTCGTCGCCGTCGCGCTACCCGCCTGGTGGCTCGGCCATCTCGCGCTGTTGGGGCGGCCGATCGCCGGCAGCGAGGCCTCGCCCGACAATGGCGCCGCAACGGCTCCGCCGCCGCTGGAATGGTATCCGGTCGGCCGCATCCTGCTCTGGATCGCGGGCTTTGCCGCGCTGACCACGATGTCGGTGCTGCTGACGCTGGGGCACGACGCCGCCACCGTCACCAACGTCATCCGCCACGGCCTGTTGCTGGTCGCGGGCTATGGCGAAACCGTCAACGAAGAGACCAAGCAAGGGATCGAAGTGCTGGCGACGATCGCGCCGGCCGCCGCCGCGATCGTCGCCATGATGACGCTGACGCTCAATCTGTGGCTCGCCACCAAAATCACCTCGACGTCGGGACGGCTGCACCGTCCGTGGCCCGATTTCAGGAACACCGCGCTGCCGCCGATGACGCTCGCGGCACTGTCGGTTGCGATCGCGTTCTGCTTTGTCGGCGGCCTGTCGGCCATGCTGGCGCAGATCATCGCCTCCGCGCTGACGATGGCTTACGCGCTGGTCGGCTTTGCCGCGCTGCACACGTTGACGCTGGCGCTGAAGCACCGCGCGCTCTGGCTGAGCTGCACCTACGCCGTCGTCGCCGTGTTCGGCTGGCCGGTGCTGGCGATGGCGGCACTCGGTCTTGCCGACGCCGTGTTCGGTCTCAGGCAACGCTACCTTCAAACAAGGCCGCCGCCGCTGCCCGCGGCGTGAAACGCAAACATTCACCCAAACCCTCAACCCTCACACCGATCACACCTAAGGAGATACGAAAATGGAAGTCATTTTGCTGGAACGCGTAGCAAAACTCGGACAGATGGGCGAAGTCGTCCGGGTCAAGGACGGCTTTGCGCGCAATTTCCTGTTGAAGCGCGGCAAGGCGCTGCGCGCCACCACGGATAACCGCGCCAAGTTCGAAGGCATGAAGGCCGACCTGGAAGCCCGCAACCTGCAGGCCAAGGGCGAAGCGACCAAGGTCGCGGAAAAGATCGACGGCCGCAATGTCGTGGTGCTGCGTCAGGCCTCCGAGACCGGCCAGCTGTTCGGATCGGTCAGCGTGCGCGACATCATCGCTTCCTTCGAGGCCGACGGCGTCACCATCGCGCGCAGCCAGGTCATGCTGGATGCGCCGATCAAGACCATCGGCAAGCATTCGATCGCGATTGCCGTGCATCCGGAAGTCGAGGTTGGCGTCACCGTGACGGTGGCCCGCAGCGCGGATGAGGCCGAGCGCATCAACCGCGGCGAGGACATCTCGACCCGTCAGGAAGACCAGGACGCGGCCGCCGAAGCCATCGCCGCCGCCGGCGAGTTCTTCGATCCCGAAGCGCGCCGCGACGAGGAACCGCAGGCCGAAGCCGCTACCGAAAAGTAAGAAGGCTCGCAGCCAAACCGAGAATGAGCAAGCCCGGCCCGATCAGGCTGGGCTTGTGATTTTGACGGGCACTTTTTTCGCACGGGTCGATTCCGCGCCGGGCGGGCACGGAGACGGAAGACCGCGCAAAACCTATTTGGAAATCGGCGGCGCCGGGGGCCCGGCTGGCGCAGGCGCCGGCGGCGCGGGAGTGACGCTGACCGTCGGCGGCGGGCTTTCGACATCTGCTGACTGGGCCGCCGGAGACGCCGAAGGGGCGGCCGGCCGCGCTGAAGCGCCGGCCGCGGGCTCCGGGGTTGTGGCAGGAGCCGCCACGGAGGTGGCTGGAGCGGCCGCAGGCGGCGTCTGGCCAGTCGGCGCGGCCTCCTTGGGGGTCTCAATCTTGGCGGTGTCGGCCTTGGCGGTGTCGGCCTTGGGGGTATCGGACTTGGGGGTATCTAGCTTGGAAGTATCGGCCTTGGGTGCGTCCTGCCTGGCGGTTTCAGGCTTGGTCTCGCCAGACGGTTTTGTGCCTTCGGGTTTGGCCGCCTCTTCCTTCGCCGGTTCGGCGGCGGGCTTGTCGTCCTTCGCCGGGCCCGCGATCGCAGGCTCATCCTTGTTCGTATCGGGCCTGCTGGTGTCCTTTGGCTCTTCGGGATTCCGCTTGCCGCGCTTGCTCAGGCGTTGCTTGGCCGTGAGCTTGCGGCCGTCGGGGCCGCGCTCGCCGGCTTCAGGCGCCGCGGCCTCGGCTGGTTTGGCGCCGTCTTCCGCCGGCCGCGCCAGGCGCTTGCCGTTGCGGCCCCTGCGTTCCTCGCCCTGCGGATTGACGCCGTCGGCATCCGGCTTGCCGGCCTGGCGCGGCTCGGCCTCCGGCTTGGTTTCGGGCTTCGCTCCCGGCTTGGCTTCAGGCTTGTCGGGCTCCGGCGTCGCGGTGTGCAGCCGGCGTCCCTGGCGATCGAGCTGCTCGACCGGTCCGCCGGGCTTTTCCGGCTTGCCGTCCTTGCGGGTGTCGGTCGCGCCGTTGGAAATCAGATAGGTGCTGAGCAGCCCGGCCATGTCGGGGCTGGTGGTGTAGTGCTGCTTAAGGAAAGACGGCAGCGATCCCGGGGCGACCGTCTTCAACAGTCCGCGCGGGCTTTTGTGGCAGGCGGTACAGGTGCCTGCGAAAATCTGGGAGGGACTTTTTCCGGCCTCGAGATTGGTCGCCTGCGCGTGCGCCGGGGCCGCCGCCAAATCGCCGATCAGAAGCGTCACCGTCGCTAAAATGAGCGCTCGGCTCAACATTCACAGTTCTCCAGGGGCGGAAATCGCTTCCAATGTGCGGGACATGGCCATCGGAGACGATGGGTCACCTTTTAGCCGATTATGCCGCGAATGGAAGCACACTTATGACGCAACCAGCCGATCGTCACATCTCGGAATATCCGCTTTGTGTACAACGCACTAGCATCCGGCGAAGGGCAATATTATGCTATGGTAGAGGTGCTTGACCGGGAACCATCCCCCCTCCAGGCACATGATATGACGGCGGGCAGTTTGCCTTCTACGGGATCGCTTGTTTGCGGTGGTTTCGATGGACCGTTTGTTGCGTTACTTTCTGGGTCAGTTTATTCGCCGCGGGACGATGTCGTTCACGACCGCGAGCGGGGCGAAGTTTATCTGCGGCGATGGCACCGGTGAACCGGTCGCCGTCCGCTTCCTCACCACCGACGCCGAACGGCGAATCCTGCTCAATCCCGAACTCGCGCTCGGCGAGACCTATATGGAAGGCACGTTCGTCGTCGAACAGGGTTCGATCGCGGATGTGCTGGCGATCCTTTTGGGCCAGCCCGAGATCCTGCCGCGCTGGGCCAGGCTGCAATGGTGGGCGCGCTATCTGATCCGGCATGTCCAGCAGTTCAATCCGCCAAGCCGCTCGCGAAATAACGTCGCGCACCATTACGATCTCGATGGCCGGCTCTATTCGCTCTTCCTCGACGCCGACAAGCAATACAGCTGCGCCTATTTCGAGACGCCGGATGCGAGCCTCGACGAGGCGCAACTCGCCAAGAAACGCCATGTCGCGGCCAAGCTGCTGGCCAGGCCGGGCAATCGCGTGCTCGACATCGGCTCCGGCTGGGGCGGCCTCGGCCTGTATCTGGCGGACATGACCGGTGCCGACGTTACCGGCGTCACGCTGTCGACCGAGCAGTTGCAGGTGTCGAACGCGCGGGCCGCCGAAAAAAACCTGACGCGGTCGGCAAGATTTCTGCTCGAGGATTATCGCGACGTCCCCGGCCCGTTCGACCGCATCGTGTCGGTCGGCATGTTCGAGCATGTCGGCGTCGATTTCTACGAAACCTATTTCCGGCGCTGCAAGGAACTGCTCACCGATGACGGCGTCATGGTGCTGCATTCGATCGGCCGTTCCGACCCGCCCGACGTCACCAATCCCTGGATTTCGAAATATATCTTCCCCGGCGGCTACATCCCGGCACTCTCCGAGGTGATCCCGGTGATCGAGAAGGTCGGACTTCTGGTCTGCGACATCGAAATCCTGCGGCTGCATTACGCCGAAACCCTGAAGGCCTGGCGGAGCCGCTTTATGGCGCGGCGGGATGAAGCGGTGCGGCTCTATGACGAGCGCTTTGCGCGGATGTGGGAGTTTTATCTCGCGGCCTCGGAAATGTCGTTCCGCAAGCAGAACTTCATGAATTTCCAGATCCAGATCGCCAAGCGCCAGGGCGTGGTGCCGATGACGCGCGATTACGTCGCGCACGAAGAGGCAAAACTGCGTGGGCTCGAGCGCGGCAAGTGGCCGCGGCTGCAGATTGCCGGAGGTTAGCGGCCAGCCGGACGCTGGGCGGCGGATAAGCGTGTCATTATCCGGGTTTGCGGAGTGCCGCTGAGATTTCAGTTCCGCAGGCTGAAATAAGATGGGTGCGGCGCGCGCCAATACGGGTATGGCGATGCCGGACGCGCCAATTGCAGGCGCAATGCCGCAAATACCCTGGGGTCGCAGGGCGTGGCGCGGACCTCCGGGCGGGATACCTGCTCCATGGCGTCAATCAGCATCGCCAGCCATCGCCGTTCGCCGTCGCCGGATCGCCAACCTCTGATTTGCCCACCTGTCACTGTTTTCTGGCCTGTTTCCGTCCACCAACCCCTGCCGGCATCAACGCCGGCGCGGGTTGCCCTGTTCCACGACCGTACCGGGAAAGAAATTCACCGGATGTGACCTGCTTCACAGAGGATCGGGCCCGCCGACCCTAGAACTCCGAAATGACTCAGGAAACGCACCAACCTTCGCTCGACCCCAACCGCGACCTGCGCACCGATTATGTGCTGATCGGCGTCGGCGTCGGGGCGGCCTTGATCGCGCTGATCTATCTCCTGCTGATCTGAACCCAGCCCCGAGATCGCGGCTCGCGCCGCTCACTGCCTCCTGATCCATGAGTGTGCCCTGCCTGGGATAAGGTTCAGGGCACGCGACCACGTTCGTGTTACCGCGAGTCCCCGTGACGAGCTGGACGGAACGCCGCCGAATCCGGGCAAATCGGTCAAGCGGCAATTCTATGGCTCTGCTGATCCACATACGGGATTGTGTGAATCGGGCATAAGGCATGTTCATGCTTCCGCTGGCGGCGTCGGCAGCGCTTTATCGCGGCCCCGCATTCAAGAATCCAAACAACGACAAAAACGCGAAGAACAATCCAGACCATGGCCTTGACTGATTCGAACGTCCTGAAACTCGCGCCCGACGCCGCCACCCCCGCTTTTCGGAGCGCACCGCACAATATCGAGGCGGAACAGAGTTTGCTGGGCGCGATACTGGTCAACAACGACGCGTTCTACCGGGTGTCGGATTTTCTCGAGCCGAAGCACTTCTTCGAGCGCATCCATCAGGTGATCTATGAGACCGCGGGCAGCCTGATCCGGATGGGCAAGGTCGCAACGCCGGTGACGCTGAAAACCTTCCTGCCGGCCGATACCGATCTGGGCGGCATGACCGTCGGCCAGTACCTCGCCCGCCTCGCCGCCGAAGCCACCACCATCATCAACGCCCAGGACTACGGGCGGACGATCTATGACATGGCGCTACGCCGCGACCTGATCCGGATCGGCGAGGACATGGTCAATGTCGCCTTCGACGCGCCGGTGGATTTTGCGCCGCGCGCGCAGATCGAGGACGCCGAGCGCCAGCTCTATGAACTCGCCGAAACCGGCCGTTATGACGGCGGGTTCCAGCGCTTCTCGCAGGCGCTCACCGTTGCCGTCGACATGGCGGCCAACGCCTACAAGCGCGACGGTAAATTGTCGGGTATCGCCACGGGCTTGCGCGATCTCGACACCAAGATGGGCGGGTTGCAGCCCTCCGACTTGATCATCGTCGCCGGCCGTCCCGGCATGGGCAAGACCGCGCTGGCCACCAACATCGCCTACAACGTCGCCAAGGCGCATCACGCCGAGGTCCAGGCCGACGGCACCATGAAGTCGGTCAATGGCGGCGTGGTCGGCTTCTTCTCCTGCGAAATGTCCGCCGAGCAGCTCGCTACCCGTATTCTCGCCGAACAGACCAGCATCTCCTCGAGCATGATCCGCCGCGGCGGCATCACCGAGGCCGACTTCGAGAAGATCCGCAATTATTCGATCGAACTGCAATCGCTGCCGCTGTTTGTCGACGAAACCGGCGGCCTGTCGATTTCGCAATTGACCGCGCGGGCGCGCCGGCTGAAGCGGCAGAAGGGCCTCGACCTGATCGTGGTCGACTACATCCAGCTGTTGCAGGGCTCGGGCAAGCGCGGCAACGACAACCGCGTGCAGGAAGTCACCGAGATCACCACCAGCCTGAAGGCGCTGGCCAAGGAACTGAACGTTCCGATCATCGCGTTGTCGCAGCTGTCGCGTCAGGTCGAAAGCCGTGACGACAAGCGCCCGCAACTGTCCGATCTGCGTGAATCCGGCTCGATCGAACAGGACGCCGACGTCGTGATGTTCGTGTACCGCGAGGAATATTACCTCGCCAACAAGGAGCCGCGGATCGGCACGCCGGAATACGAAAAATGGCAGCTCGACATGTCGCTGGTGCACGGCAAGGCCGAAGTCATCATCGGCAAGCAGCGCCACGGCCCGACCGGCACCGTCGAACTGAGTTTTGAGGGCCAGTTCACGCGCTTCAGCGATCTGGCGCAGGACAGCCATCTGCCGGAGCGCACGTATTAGCGCTTTATTTTTTGACGCGTTTTCTTCACGCGAACCGGGATCCACTTCGCTCGAAAACGCTATGGCCCGCTAACGGTACTTTTTGTGCGGTTGAACCGCGCGGTGCCAGCGCGTAAAACCGCGCCATGAACGTCGCTTCCGACCCGAAATCGATCTCCAGCCTGCTCTCGGCCGAGGCCAACCAGGCCGCGGCGCTGGCGGACGCGACCGGCATACTGACGGTCGACCTCGACGCCATCGTCGCCAACTGGCGCAAGCTGGAAAAGACCGCGGTGCCGGCCGAATGCTCTGCCGTCATCAAGGCCAACGCCTATGGCTGCGGCGCCGAGCCGGTGGCGCGCGCGCTGGCAGCCGCCGGCTGCAAGACGTTTTTCGTCGCCACGCTGGAGGAAGCGCGCGCGGTTCGCGCCGCGGTGCCGCAGGCTGCGATCTATGTGCTCAACGGCTTCTTCCAGAATTGCGGCGAGGCCTACGCCAAGATCGATGTCAGGCCCGTGATCGGCGATCTCAATGAACTGGCCGAATGGGACGTGTTTTGCCGCCGCTCCGGCTGGGCCGGCCGCGCCGCTATTCATATCGACACCGGTATGAACCGGCTCGGCCTGACGCTGACGGAAGCGCAGGGCATCGTGCCGCGGATCAATGCCGGCGATCACGGCATTACATTGGTCATGAGCCACCTCGCCTGCGCCGAGATGCTCAATCATCAGCTCAATGCCAAACAGCTCGCGACCTTCCGCGAGATCGCGAGCCTTTATGCAGGCGTGCCGGCCTCGCTGGCGAATTCCTCGGGCATTTTCCTGGGATCGCAGTTCCAGTTCGACATGGTGCGGCCGGGCGCCGCGCTCTACGGCGTCAATCCGACTCCGGAAGCCGACAACCAGATGCAGCCGGTGGTCGATTTGAAGGCCCGTATCGTGCAGACCCGCAATGTCGAGCGCGGCGAAGGCGTCGGCTATGGCGGAACCTGGACCGCACGGCGGCCGACAAAACTTGCGATCGTCTCCACCGGTTACGCCGACGGCTATTTCCGCGCCGCCAGTTCCAATGACGGTACCCGCGGCGCCGAAGTGGTGGTCGCGGGCAAGCGCTGCCCGATCGCCGGCCGCGTGTCGATGGACCTGATCGCGATCGATGTCACCGACCTGCCCAACAACGCGGCGCGGCGCGGCCACATGGTGACGCTGATTGGCGAGGGCATCACGGTCGACGAACTCGCGCATCACTTCGGCACCATCGGCTATGAGGTGCTGACCAGCCTCAGCCGCCGCCATGCGCGGATCTACAAGGGCGGCGCGGCCGAGGCTGCGCCGGTGGAAGCGGCTGCGGCATCAGAATAGAGTTTTTATTTTGACGCGTTTTCTTTACGCGAACCGGACCCACTTCGCTCGAAAACGCTACGTTATTGCTTCCTGGAATCGACGGCTTTCTTGCAGGCCGCGCTCAACTGGTCGCGGTGCCCGTTAAGACAGGCGACGACACGGCCGCCACCGGGTGCGGTGCCGGCGCAATATTTCTGGTAATCCTGCCCGCAGGCGCCACGCTGGTCGGGGGTCGGCGTCTGCGCGAAGGCCTGACCGCAAACTCCGATGGCGCATGCCAGGATGGCGGCGTGCAGTTTCGACATGTGACCTCCGATCAACGGCGCAGGACGCGCGGCTCAAGCTGTACATGAAGCAAGCTCTACATGAAGATTGCGACATTCAACATCAACAATATCAACCGCCGCTTGCCCAATCTGTTGCGCTGGCTGCGCGCGGCGAAGCCCGACATCGCCTGCCTGCAGGAACTGAAATCGACCGACGCCTATTTTCCTTTGGCTGCGATCGAAAAGGCCGGCTACGGCGCGGTTTGGCGCGGCCAAAAAACCTGGAACGGGGTTGCGATCCTCGCCCGTCACGCCGAGCCGGTTTTGGTCCGCAGCGAATTGCCCGGCGACCGCAACGACAATGAAGCGCGATATATCGAGGCCGCCGTCAGCGGCATCGTCATCGGGTGCCTCTATTTGCCGAACGGCAATCCGCAGCCCGGACCGAAATTCGATGCCAAATTGAAATGGTTCAAGCGGCTGCAACGGCACTCCGCGCAATTCCTGAGGAAAGACATCCCGGCGGTGCTGGCCGGCGATTTCAACGTCGCGCCCACCGCGCTCGATATCTATCCGACGAAGTCGTGGGACAAGGATGCGTTGATCCAGCCGGAAAGCCGCGCCGCGTTCCAGTCACTCCTGGCAAAAGGCTGGCTGGACGCGATCCGCACGTTGCATCCGTCCAAACCGATGTTCACGTTCTGGGATTACAAGCGCAACCGCTGGCCGCGCGACGCCGGCCTCAGGCTCGATCATCTCTTGCTGAGCCCGGCGCTGACGCCGCGCCTGATCAAGGCCGGCGTCGACCGCACACTGCGCGGCGAAGACGGCGCCAGCGACCACGCCCCGGCCTGGATCGTGCTGCGCTAGAGCTTCGGTTCAGAACCGAAGCTCTAGATTCCAGTTTTGACGCGTTTTCTTCACGCGAACCGGTATCCACCCACGGATCAAGTCCGAGGGCATGCTTCGCTCGAAAACGCTATGGATAGCTGCCTCACCACAGGTTCTTGCCGTCGATCACCGTCACCGGCAGCGCGGCAGTATCGACATCGTCGAACAGCCACGCATTGACGCCGATCTTCATCTTGCTGAAGTCGGGCTTGCCTCCCGACCAATCCGGCGATTCCGAATAGGTGTTGCAGCCGCAATTGGCGCAGAAATGATGTTTTACCGTGCGGCTGCCCCATTGATAGGTCGCAACCTTGTCCGGCGACGAGATCAGGCGAAACTGCGCGGGCTTGTAATAAGCCCATAGCGAACCGCTCTTCGAACAGAACGAGCAGGTGCAGCGCGTGACGCCGGCCGGCGCCTCGCTGACTTCGAATTGCGTGTTGCCGCAATGGCAGCTTCCCTTGACTGGCACGATGTTCTCCTTAACGCGTGATCGACAGCGCGCGCGTTATAGGGGCACCCTGCTGCCGGGGTGCTGTCAGCAGCATTTGCCCGAGCCTTGCCGCTCGAAAACGCGCTAGGCTTTTGCTTCCCACCGCTGCGAATCGCGGAGACTCGAGACTTTGAATTTCCTGTTCGTCCTCGCGGTCGGGCTTGTCGCAGGCACCGTCAGCGGCATCGTCGGCACCGGTTCGTCGATCATGCTGATGCCGGTGCTGGTCTATCAATACGGCCCGAAGCAGGCGGTTCCGATCATGGCGATCGCCGCCGTGATGTCCAATCTGTCGCGCATCCTGGCCTGGTGGCGCGACGTCGATTGGCGCGCCTGCGCCGCCTACTCCATCACGGGCATTCCGGCTGCGGCCCTTGGCGCCCGCACGCTGCTGACGCTGCCCTCACATGCCGTCGATATTTCGATCGGTTTGTTCCTGATCGCGATGGTGCCGGTGCGGCACTGGCTGGCACGGCACAAGTTCAAACTGACGCTCTGGCATGTCGCGCTCGGCGGCGCCGTGATCGGCTATCTCACCGGCATCGTGGTTTCAACCGGACCGTTGAGCGTGCCGCTGTTCCTGTTTTACGGCCTGTCCAAGGGCGCGTTTCTCGCCACCGAAGCCGCCAGTTCGCTCGGCCTCTACATCAGCAAATCCGTCACCTTCCAGCGTTTTGGTGCGCTGACGTTGGATGTGGCGATTCAAGGCCTTATCGCCGGCTCTTCGCTGATGGCCGGAGCCTTCATCGCCAAGCCGCTGCTGGTAAAACTCAATCCCGACGTTTTTCGGCTGGTGATGGACGGCATCATGCTGCTGGCGGGGGCGTCGATGCTGGTCAGCGCCATCTGGGGCGCGCCGTAAAATCAGCGGCTATAAGCGGTGAATGAACAAGAACAAAATAGGAACTTCTTAGGATTTCGTGCTATGCAGGCTCTGCCCTCGTAACAGCGATTCACCCCTGCCATGGCGAAAAACACCCTTTCCTTTGTCTGCCAGAATTGTGGCGCGGCCTATAACCGCTGGCAGGGCAAGTGCGAGTCTTGCGGCGAGTGGAACACGCTGGCCGAGGAGGACACCACTGGCGCGACCTCGATGCCGGTCTCGATCCGGTCAAAACGCAGGGGGCGGACGTTCGCGCTGGAGACGCTGACGGGCAAAAGCAACGACGCCCCCCGCCTGCCCTCGGGCATGGCCGAACTCGACCGCGTCACCGGCGGCGGCTTTGTCAGGGGCTCGGTGCTGCTGGTCGGCGGCGATCCCGGGATCGGCAAATCGACGCTTCTGACCCAGGCTACCAGCCTGCTGGCGCGGGCCGGCCATCGCGCGGTCTATATCTCAGGCGAAGAAGCCGTGGCGCAGGTGCGGCTGCGCGCCGAGCGCCTCGGGCTTGCCGACGCGCCGGTGCAACTCGCCGCCGAAACTTCCGTTGAGGATATCGTCTCGACGCTGTCCGAAGGCACGGTACCGCGCCTGATCGTGATCGACTCGATCCAGACCATGTGGACCGACACAGTGGAGTCCGCGCCCGGCACGGTCACGCAGGTGCGCGCCTCGGCGCAGGCATTGATACGGTTCGCGAAGAAATCCGGCGCCGCGATCATCCTGGTCGGCCACGTGACAAAAGACGGCCAGATCGCCGGTCCCCGCGTGGTCGAGCACATGGTCGACGCGGTGCTGTCGTTCGAGGGCGAAGGCTCGCAGCAATTCCGCATTTTGCGCGCGGTCAAAAACCGTTTCGGCCCGACCGACGAGATCGGTGTGTTCGAGATGACGGGGCTCGGCCTGCGCGAGGTCTCCAACCCGTCCGAACTGTTTTTGTCGGAGCGCGACCTCGGCAGTCCGGGCACGGCGGTCTTCGCGGGCATCGAAGGCACGAGGCCGGTGCTGGTGGAGTTGCAGGCGCTGGTGGCGCCGACCACGCTCGGCACGCCCCGCAGGGCGGTGGTGGGCTGGGACCCGAGCCGGCTCTCGATGGTGCTGGCGGTGCTGGAGGCGCATTGCGGCGTCAAACTGTCGGGCTACGACGTCTACCTGAACGTCGCCGGCGGCCTGCGCATCCAGGAGCCTGCCGCCGACCTCGCCGCTGCCGCCGCTCTGGTGTCGTCGCTGGTCAACGCACCGCTGCCGACGGACGCGGTCTATTTCGGCGAGATTTCGCTGTCGGGCGCGGTGCGCCCGGTGGCGCAGACCTCGGCCCGGCTGAAGGAGGCCGCCAAGCTCGGATTTGGCCGCGCGGTGCTGCCCGAATCGGCGCGCGGCGAAGTCGGCGGCGATGCCGGCCTTTCTCTCAATACCGTCGGCGGATTGACCAGCCTGGTCGCTGAAATCGCCGCAAGGGGCAGCCCGAAGGCAAACCGGCAAGCAAACCATGACCAAAATCGGGAAAATTTGCCTGAGAAAAATGCCACACCGGCCAGATTCCGGCGCGACGGACGCTAGACGGGCGTGACCTTGCCAAGCCTCGCCGCTATACAACCCGCACGAGGCGGACCGGCGCTATTTCCGACCTCGATTCCGGCCTTGCGGGACATGCCATATGCCCGTCACTTAGGGCGGCACCGACAAGCCGATTCGCGGTTTTGAATGTACGAGCGGACCTGACCAGCCGATGCCCATAACGATCCTCGATCTCGTCCTGCTCGGAGTGATGCTGGTCTCGGGCCTGCTCGCCATGGTCCGCGGGTTCATGCGGGAAATCCTGTCGATCGCCGCATGGGGCACCGCCGCCCTGGTCACGCTCTATGCCTTCGGCAAGCTGCTGCCGACCGCCAAGACCTATTTCAACAACGATACCGTCGCCAGCATCGTGGTGGTCGCGGGCGTGTTCATCGGCACCCTGATCGTGGTTTCCATCATCACGGTCAGGATTTCCGACATGATCCTGGATTCCCGGATCGGCGCGCTCGATCGTACATTGGGCTTCCTGTTCGGGCTGGCCCGCGGGCTCCTGATCGTGGTGGTCGCCTTCATGTTCTTCAGCTGGCTGGTTCCCGACAAGCAGCGGCCGGATTGGGTGACCGGGGCGAAATCCCGGGTGGTATTGCAGGGAACCGGGGATTGGCTGATGTCGCTCTTGCCGGACGACCCCGAGAACACCATCTTAAAGAGATTCAAGAAGAATAAGCCTGACGACGAACAAACTGACACCGACCCGGCGGCGCCGGCGACTGGTGATGGCTACAGCAAACCTGCCCGCGACAGCCTTAAAAAGCTGATCGAGAAACCAGCCAGCCGCTGATAACGGGTCGTTAATAGCAGAGCCAAAGAGAGGCGCGATGGACGAGATACAGAGCCCTTCGGACCACGCCGGCCAGCTCGACCTGAATCTCGGGCCCAATCCCGAGCCGAATTTTGGGCAAGATTCTTCGATAGAATTGCAAGATGATCTCGAAGGCGACACGCTACGCGAGGAATGCGGCGTGTTCGGTATCTTCGGCCACCCCGACGCCGCCGCCATCACGGCGCTCGGATTGCACGCTCTCCAGCATCGCGGCCAGGAGGCCGCCGGCATCGTCTCCTTCGACGGCGCGCGCTTCCACAGCGAACGCCGTCTCGGCCTTGTCGGCGACACGTTTTCCCGCCGCGAGGTGATCGAGCGCCTGCCCGGCAATTCGGCGGTCGGCCATACCCGCTACTCCACGACCGGCGGCACCATCCTGCGCAACGTGCAGCCGCTGTTCGCCGAGCTCAATGCCGGCGGCTTTGCCGTCGGCCATAACGGCAACCTCACCAACGGGCTGACGCTGCGCCGCGAACTGGTGCGCAACGGCGCCATGATGCAGTCGACCACCGACACCGAGGTGATCCTGCATTTGGTCGCGCAGTCCAAGCGCAACCGCTTCATCGACCGCTTCATCGAGGCGCTGCGCGCGATCGAGGGCGCCTATTCGCTGGTGTCGCTGACCAACAAGAAGCTGATCGGCGCGCGCGACCCGCTCGGCATCCGCCCGCTGGTGCTGGGCGAGCTCGATGGCTCTCCGATCCTGGCGTCGGAAACCTGCGCGCTCGACATCATCGGCGCGAAATATATCCGCGACATCAATCCCGGCGAAGTCATCGTGTTCGACGAGCACGGCGCCCAGAGCCACCGGCCGTTTCCGCCGATGCCGCCGCGGCCCTGCATCTTCGAGTATATCTACTTCGCCCGGCCGGACTCGATTGTCGGCGGCCGCTCGGTCTACGAAGTCCGCAAGGCTTTTGGCGCGCAGCTTGCCCGCGAGAGCCACGCCGATGTCGACGTGGTGGTGCCGGTGCCGGATTCCGGCGTGCCGGCCGCGGTCGGCTACAGCCAGCATTCCGGCGTGCCGTTCGAACTCGGCATCATCCGCAACCATTATGTCGGCCGCACCTTCATCCAGCCGACCCAGAGCGTGCGCGAGCTCGGCGTGCGCATGAAGCATTCGGCCAACCGCGCCGCGATCGAAGGCAAGCGCATCACCCTGATCGACGATTCGCTGGTGCGCGGCACCACGTCGAAGAAGATCGTGCGCATGATGCGCGACGCCGGCGCCCGCGAGGTGCATTTCCGCCTCGCCTCGCCGCCGATCATCTACCCCGATTATTACGGCATCGACCTGCCCGACCGCGGCGGCTTGCTGGCGGCGACCCATTCGCTGGAAGAGATGCGCCAGATCATCGGCGCGGATTCGCTGGCCTTCCTGTCGATCGACGGCATGTACCGCGCGATGGGCGAGCCGGGACGCGATGCCGCCAACCCGAAATTCTCGGATCATTGTTTTACGGGCAGCTATCCGACCAATCTGACCGACCAGACCCAGACCGAACCGCAGCCCCGGCAATTGTCGCTGCTGGCGGAAGCGAGCTGACGCCGAATAACGCAGAGATTCAAACGTCGGGTTTTCGTCATGGCCGGGCTTGTCCCGGCCATCCACGTCTGTAATACCCCGCCGCAAAGACGTGGATGCCCGGCACGTCGTGAAGACGCGCTTCGCGCTCATGCGCGGGCATGACGAAGGCCTAGATCATGACCCTCCTCCTCGCCTCCCGTATCGCGCTGGTCACCGGCGCCTCGCGCGGCATCGGCTACGCCACGGCGCGCGCGCTGGCAAAGGCCGGCGCGCATATCGTTGCCGTGGCGCGCACGCAAGGCGGGCTTGAAGAGCTCGACGACGAAATCCGCAGGGACGGCGGCAGCGCGACGCTGGTGCCGCTCAATCTCACCGATTTCGAAGGCATCGCCCGGCTCGGCGCCGCGCTGCACGAGCGTCACGGCAGGATCGACATTCTCGTCGGCAATGCCGGCGTCTCCGGCCCGTCCTCGCCGCTCGGGCATATCGAACTAAAACCGTGGACCGACGTGATGGCGATCAACGTGACGGCGAATTTCCAGTTGATCCGGTGCATGGAGCCGCTGCTCCGGCAATCCGATGCCGGCCGCGCGGTGTTCATCACCTCGGGCGCCTCCAACAAGGCGCCGGCCTATGTCGGTCCTTATGCCGCTTCCAAGGCAGCCCTCGAAGCGCTGGTGCGGGTATGGGCGCACGAGACCGCGACGACGCCGATGCGCATCAATCTGTTCAGCCCCGGACCGATCCGCACCCGGATGCGCGCGGCGGTGTTTCCCGGCGAAGACCCGATGACGCTGGACACGCCGGAGCAGGCCGCGGAATTCATCGTGCCGATGTGCCTGCCGTCATGGACCGAGAGCGGTAAATTCTACGATTACACCAGCCGAAAGCTGATGGATTTTCGACCGCCGGCGTAACTCGTTACCTGCGCGGGACCCGGAGGCTATCGGGTCGAAAAGCCGATGTCTCCCAACGGCAACAGAACGACTCAATCCACCTGCGGTAGCGCCCAGTCCAAGCCGAGTGACGCCTAGTCCAAGCCGATTTCTGCCGAGCTACTAAAACTTCAGCCAGATTCCTAAGAGGGCTGGGTCATGAAACTCGTCATTGCGGTTTTGGCAGGATTGTTTGCCACCACCTCGGCTATGGCCGCCGATCTCCCGGCGCGGACCTACACCAAGGCCCCCGTGATAGTGGACCCCGGATACAACTGGAGCGGGTTCTATATCGGCGGCAACATCGGCTATAGTTGGGGCCGGTCCAGTGATACTTCCTCATTCACCAACGGCGCAGGCACCGTGCTGTTCACCACTGCCGGTACATCCAATTTGGACGGCGTCGTCGGTGGTGGCCAAGTCGGCTATAATTGGCAGACGCAGAACTGGGTGTGGGGCCTGGAGGCGGACATTCAGGGCACCGGTGAGCGCGGCAGCCGCGACCTGACCTGCCCGATCGGGGTTTGCACCCCGGGGATCGTCGGAGCGTTGGTCGTGCCGGGCCCCGCAGTCCCGACGACGCTGACCCAGCAGATCGACTGGTTCGGGACGGTTCGCGCCCGCGGCGGCATTCTGGTGACTCCGAGGGTCCTGCTATATGCGACCGGCGGCCTGGCTTACGGCAACGTCAACACCAGTGAGACGATCGGCGGCGTCGGCTTCTCCGCCGACGATCTCCGCGTCGGTTATTCCGTCGGCGCCGGCATCGAAGGCGCGATCGGCGGCAACTGGACCGCCAGGCTCGAATATCTCTATGTCGATCTCGGCCGCACTACCGGATCGTTCGCCACCACCATCGCAGCTCTTGGCGGCGGCACGCTCACCAGCAATTACAGCTCGCGCATCACCGACAACGTGTTGCGGGTCGGTGTGAACTACCGGTTCGACAACGGTCCCGTCGTCGCGAGGTACTGAAGACCAGGACCAACGACCCAGCGCGGCATCCGCCTCATCGGCCGGCCCGCCAGGCTTGCGTCCGGTGCGGCGGATTTTGCGACCTGTAGCGGGCTGCCAATCGCGACATGCGTAATGCTCGCTTTGGCGACGTGACCCAAACGATTGGCTGAATAACCAGCCGTTTATGCCTGACATCGCTGGTCCTTCTGCCGGCGGTAATCCGGTGTCGATGATCCCAGAGCGCCATTCAAATGCATTGACCGACCCGGCCGTGAACCCGATCATGGCCCGCTGCGACAAATTGGCGCTGAGGTGATCGGCGCTAAGGTCGAGCGAATGACGAATGACGAGATGAAGACGCTGCGCGTCAACACCGACGCCTTGCAGGGCGGTGGCGGTCTCGACGCGTTTCGCGAGATCTTCGGCCGCGAAATCCTGGGTATCGAAATCGACCCGCTCGACGGTCATCCGCTCCATATCGATTTGACGCTGCGATCGTTGCCCGGTTTTGCCATGGCGTCGGGAACGCTGTCGCCGATGCGCAACCGGCACACTCCGGCCCTGCTCGACAATGACGACGTCGTCCTCGTGGTGCTGCAAAGCGGCGTCGGGGATGTCTGCCAGTATGGCCGGGTGGCCACGATCAGCGACGGCGAAGCGGTGCTCACCGCCAACGGCGCCGAAGCCACCTTCATCGGACGCACATCGACGCGCGTGATCAATTTCCGGCTCAGCCGAAGCCTGCTGGCGCCCTATGTCGCCGACATCGACGCCATGGTGGCGCGACCGATCCCGAGGGATAACCGCGTGCTGCAGCTGATGGTGGGCTACGCCGAGATGCTCAACGATCAGCAGGAACTGGCAACGCCGGACCTGCGCCGTACCGTCGCCATGCATATGCACAGCCTGGCCGCGCTGCTGCTCGGCGGCGACGCCGGTCTCGGCCTGCATGACCAGGGCCTGCGCGCAGCGCGGCTGAGATCGATCAAGGACCATGTCCGCGACCGGGTCGGACATCACTCTCTCACCATCGCCGATGTCGCGCGCAGTCTGCAGATTTCGGAAAGCTATATTCGCCAACTACTGGCGGAAAATGGCACCACCTTCACCGACTTCGTGCTGGCCGGACGATTGACGCGCGCCCATCGCATGCTGATCGATCCCCGCTATGCCGACCGCAGCATCAGCGCGGTGGCCTTTGAAGCAGGTTTTGGCGACCTGTCCTACTTCAACCGCACCTTCCGCCGCCGTTACGGCGCCACGCCGTCGCAAATCAGGCGGGACGCGGGACCGATGAAGGGCGAATGAACCAGTAGAATCTTCTTTTAACTTTTAACGCGTTTACCAGTCTCCACTTCGCTCGAAAACGCTACCCATCTTGCATCGCCGCCGTCGTGCGCGCCGCGATCGACAGCGCCAGCAACAGCAGGACCGACGCCAGCAGGAACGGCGCGCCCGGCAACGCCAGCGGCGCCTGCGCACCGATGAAATAGGCAAAGGTCAATGTGAAGAGAAACGGCCCCAGCAACTGGGATACGCTCTGCACGCTGGTGGTCGCGCCCTGCAACTGGCCCTGCTGGTCCGGCGCCACCAGCCGCGTCATCAAGGCCTGCGTGGCCGCGCCCGCGATGCCCCACAGCGCCATCACGGGAATGCCGAGCCAGAACAACGCGCCACGCGGCGCCGCGCCGAAGATCAGGAAACCGATGGCGCCGCAGCCCAGCCCGAGCAGCAAAGCGCGGCGCTCGCCGAGCCGCCTGACGATCGGCCCGATCGCCAGTCCCTGCACCGCCATGGCGCAGATCCCGACCATCGCCAAGGTCAGCCCGCACTCCAGCCGTAGCGATAGGTCGCGTACAGCACGAAGGTCGAGGGCAGCGCCACATGGGCAAGCTGGGCGATGAAGTTCACCACCGATAGCCGCGCCAGCGTCGCATTGGAACGCAGCAGATGCAGCGCGCCGATCGGATTGGCGCTTCTCCAGCGGAACGGAGAACGGCGATCCCGCGGCAGCGATTCCGGCAGGATCAACAGGCCATAGAGCGCATTGGCGAAACTCAAGGCGGCCGCGACCCAGAACGGCAGCCGCGGATCCTGGCCGCCCAGCAGGCCGCCGACCGCCGGCCCAATAATAAAACCGGCGCCGAACGCCGCGCCGACCTTGCCGAACACCGCCGCCCGCCGTTCCACCGGCGTGATGTCAGCGATGTAGGCAAACGCAGTCGAGACGCTGGCCGAGGTAATCCCGGAAATCACCCGGCCGACGAACAGCCAGTTCAGCGAAGGCGCCAGCGCCATCAGTACGTAATCGAAGGCGAGGCCGAAATTCGACAGCAGCACCACCGGCCGCCGCCCGAACCGGTCCGACAGGCCGCCCAGGATCGGCGAGAAAAAGAACTGCATCAGCGCCCAGGCGGTGCCGAACAGGCCGAAGATGCGCGCCGCGCTCGCCGTGTCGTCGGCGACAAAGCTCTCGACCAGTTTCGGCAGGATCGGCAGGATCAGGCCGAGCGCGAACATATCGAGCAGGATCGTGACGAAGATGAAGGCGACCGCGCCGCCGCGCGCGGGCGTGCCGGTTGCGCTTGCGGGCTCGGCCGCCTCGTTCACGAGGGCCGCTTGCGCTTGTGGGCGAACGGATTGGCCTTTTCGCGCAGGGTAATCCGGATCGGCGTGCCCGGCAGCTCGAAATACTCGCGCAGCGAATTGACCAGATAGCGCAGATAGGATTGCGGCACCGCGTCGGCGCGCGAACAGAACAGGATAAAACTCGGCGGCCGCGCCTTGGCCTGCGTAATGTAGTTCAGCTTCAGCCGGCGGCCCGACACCGCCGGCGGCGGATTGGCGTCCACCGCCTGCTCGAACCAGCGATTGAGGGCCGCAGTCGGCACCCGCTTGTTCCAGACCCCATAGGCCTGTTCGATCGCGCTCATCAGCCGGTCGATGCCCTCGCCCATCAGTCCGGATACCGCGACAATGGGCGCGCCCTTGACCTGTGGCAGCAGATGATCGAGGTCGGTGCGCAGCGCCGAGACCAGGCTCGACTGCCGTCCCATCAGGTCCCATTTGTTGGCGGCAACCACGATCGCACGGCCCTCGCGCTCGATCAGGTCGGCGATCCGCAGATCCTGTTCCTCGAACTTGTTCTGCGAATCCATCATCAGCACCACGACTTCGGCAAAGCGCACCGCGCGCAAGGCGTCCGCCACCGACAGCTTTTCGAGCTTCTCCTCAATCCGGGAGCGCCGCCTGAGCCCTGCGGTATCGTAGACGCGAAACTCGCGGCCCTGCCAAATGATCTCGACGGAAATGGAATCGCGGGTGGTGCCGGCTTCAGCGCTGGTCAACAGCCGTTCTTCGCCGAGCAGATGATTGATCAGCGTCGACTTGCCGGCATTGGGACGGCCGACGATGGCCACGTGAATCGGCCGCCGCGATACCTCGGCATCGGTTTCGATGATGTCGTCATCGTCGAATTCCTCCGCCTCATCGACCGGCTCAGGCATCAGCGGGCGCAGCGCGTCGTAGAGATCGCTCAGCCCCTCGCCATGCTCGGCCGAAATCTGGATCGGATCGCCGAGCCCCAGCGCGTAGGATTCCATCGCCCCGATCTCGCCGTGCTTGCCCTCGGCCTTGTTGGCGACCAGCACCACCGGCTTGTTGGCGCGGCGGGCGAAGTCGGCAAAGGCGCGATCGTTCGGCGTCAGCCCGACCCGCGCGTCGACCACGAACAATAGCGCGTCCGCAAGATCAATCGCGGTCTCGGTCTGCTCCTGCATCCGCGCCGTCAGCGAGCCCTTGGCGCCCTCCTCGAGGCCCGCGGTATCGATCACGGTGAATTCGAGATCGCCGAGACGCCCCTCGCCTTCGCGACGGTCACGGGTCACGCCGGGTTCGTCGTCGACCAGCGCCAGCTTTTGCCCGACCAGGCGATTGAACAACGTCGATTTCCCGACATTGGGCCGGCCGATAATGGCAATCGTGAAAGACATAAAGAATTCCTGCGCGCTTCGAACGCGTTAAAACTGTGCTGCGGATCGGTCCCGCAATCGAGTTGCGAACACCCGTCCGCGCGCCTTCAACGCGATGAAAACCCGATCAGCGCTGGAAAGTGCTCGGCAGGGGCGCCGGGAACGGCGCAGCCGATTGTTGTTGCGCGGGTGCTGCGGGCTGTGCCGCCTGAGCGGGCTGCGCGGCCTGCTGATCGGGCGGCGGCGCCGTGGTTCGCTTGCGGACGATCTTTTTGGGTTTTGGGGGCGGCGGTACAGCGGCGGCGGCGCCTTCCGACTCCGATGGCGCGTTGGCATCAGGCGGGGCATTGGGATCGGCCTCGGCCGCCGGCTGCTGTGCGGCATCCGGAGCCGCCGCGGGCTGCTTGGTCTTCTTGCCCTTCTTGACCTTGCGCTCTTCAACGGGCGGCGGCGGAGCCGCGGTCGCCGTCTGCGCGTCCTGATCGGGCTGTTGCTGGGCGCCCTTGTACAATTCCTTGGGCACGCCCTGCTCGAGACCGGGCACGCCTTCGGGGAAAACCGGCTTGCGCTCGCCGGGCAGCTTTTTCTTGGTGTCGAGGAAATCCAGCATATCCATCGGATCGAAATTGCTCATGCTGCTGCAGCCGGCGAGCACCGTCGACAGCGCGACGAGGACGGAAGCGGCGATCAGGCGTTGCGACAGGCGCATGGTCGATTTCTCGTTCAACTCTGTTCGGCCGTCAGCTTTTTGCCACCGGCGGCAGCAAGCCCTGCAGCGCCTCGGCGCGCGATCGCATTCCCGGCGGGGTCTCACTATCATTGGCGATCATGTCCAGCCATTTGCGGGCCGACGTCATGTCGTTGGCGCGCCAGGCCGACAGCGCCAGCAATTCGCGCGCGGTATGACGGAAGGTCGCGGTCGGCTCGGTCTCGGACTGAAGCCGGCTCAGCAGGTCGGGATAAGGCGATGTATCCACCAGCAGCTGGGCGGCGCGAACCCTGGCCAGTTCCTGATCGAGCGCCGCAACGCCGCGGTCGGCGGCGATGTCGTCGTAGAGTTTGACGGCGGCTTGCGGATCTCGGTTACTGACTTCGCCGGCGGCGCGCAGCCGCGCCAGCAGGCGATAGCCGGACGGCGCGGTCGCCGCGAGCCTGTTGAAAGCTGCCTCGGCCTCGGCATGCTTGTTCTGATCGGAAAGGTCGACGGCCTTGTTGAAGGCAACGCTGGCCTCGGCCGCCTTCTTGGCCTCCAGATATTGATAGCCGCGCCAGCCGCCGACCGCCGCGATGACCAGCAGAGCAGCCGCGACGATATAGATCGAATATTTGTCCCACAGCTTCTTGAGCTGTTCGCGACGTACGTCCTCGTTGACTTCATCAAATAATTCAGACACTTAAGGCTATCCAATCCCCGATGGGCGATGCCGGATATGTGAATCCGCTGGCCCCGATCCCCGCTTCTCGCGGCGGCGATACCCTAGCGATATGGCGACGGCAAGGCAAAGCCGCGCGCTCCCCGGCGTCAATATTTTCTTCGTTAATTCAAGGCGATGCAGCCCTCGAAAACGCCGGCCCCGCCGCCCCTTGTCGGGGGCGCCGGGGCGGCTGCCCCAGGCGGTCTTGAGAGCCTCGGACCGGCCTCAAACGCCGCCTGGCTGGACGTAGCAAAAGACGTAGCCGGCGCGACTCAGGAACACGATGCCGTGGCCGGTCGGATTCGACCGATCCCATTTGAGCTTGTTGTCGGGGATTTGCACCTCGGTTCCGATATCGATGTGTGGCCGCTGGCGTGGTCCATCCGGCCGGTCATCGGTAATAATGGCGTAGGTCTTGCCGTTCCTGACGTGAACTTCGTCCGCCCAATAAGCATCCGCCTCGCCGCAACACGAGGCAGTGGGAACATCCGGTTGCATCAACGCCTGATACCATTCGCGAATGGCGGGATCGACGGCGTCCCATTGTCCGAGGTCGCGGGCATTGCAAACGCCGATCATGGAACCAAGCAGCAGGCCGAGGACGATGCGTTTCATTTCGCACTCCTGAGTAGTCCCGGCGTGTTTGGTTAAGCAATCTTCGTGCCGCGAATCAGCTACGATTTGCAGACGGTATTTTTTGATGCTCGCGCGCGTGCGCAGCTTCGCGGCGACGCGATCACGCGTGACTCGGTTGCGCCCGTTTATTTCAATGCGCCCGCGAGCGCGTCGCGCAATTGCCGCTTCATCACCTTGCCATTGGCGTTGCGCGGCAGCGGCTCGGAGATCAACTCCATGGTCTCCGGCACCTTGTAGTCCGACAGCCGCTCGGCGCACCAGGCCCGCAACGCGTCAGCGGTAACCTCGTTGCGCGTGACGATGACGGCGTGAACGCGCTCGCCCAGCACCGGGCAGGGTTTTGCGATGATCGCGCTCTCGACCACGCCGGTATGAGCGGCCAGCACCGATTCGACCTCGGCGGAATAGATTTTCAGTCCGCCGCGGTTGATCATGTCTTTCTGCCGGTCGAACACCCGCACGAAATTTTCCGCGTCGATCGAACCGAGATCGCCGGAATGCCAGAACCCGGCGGTGAAATTTTCCGCGGTCGCCGCCGGGTTGTTCCAGTAGCCCTTGATGACCGAACCGCCGTGGATCCAGATTTCGCCGATCTCCCCGCGCGGCAACTCGCGCCCCTCGGAATCCACCACGATGATCTGCGCGCCCGGACAGGGCAGACCGACGCTGTCGATGTGGGCCGCGGTCAATTCCGGCGGCATGATGGTCGACGGCGATGTCGTTTCGGTCGAACCATAGGCGTTGATCAGCCGCAGCCCCGGGATCTTGTTCGCCAGCTTCTCGATCGTCGCGATCGGCATCGGCGCGCCGCCAAAACCGCCGATCCGCCACGCCGACAGATCGTAGGAGTCAAAATCCGCCTGCAGCAGGCAGAGATTATACATCGCCGGCACCATCACGGTTTGCGTAACGCGCTCGCGCGCGGCGACCTTGAGATAATCCGCCGCCTTGAACTCCGCGACGATGATCAGCGTGCCGGCGCAGCGCACCATGGTCATGATATTGGCGATCACGCCCGTGACATGCGCCAGCGGCACCGCCGCGATCGAACGGTCCCGTGAAGTCAACTCCATGCAGGTTTCGTAAATCATCGCGGAATGGATGATGTTGCAATGCGCCAGCATCGCGCCCTTGGGACGCCCCGTGGTGCCGGACGTATAGAGAATCATCGCGGTGTCTTCCTCGCCGACCTCGGCGTTATCAGCCAGCGGCGCGTGACCGGCGATATCAGCGAATGCCGAGCGGCCGCTGTCGTCGACCGCGATCCGGAGTTTTAGCGAGGGAACATCGCGCGCATCGGGCAAGCGCTCGGCCAGGCCAGCCTCATGAATGATCACGACCGCGCCGCAGTCGTTCAGCGCATAGGCAATCTCGGGCTTCTGTTGCCTGGTGCTCAGCAAGACCGTGACGGCGCCGAGCTGCGCGGCCGCAAACATCGCGAGAACGAATTCGATGCGATTACCGAGCAACAGCGCCAGCCGATCGCCACGCTGCGCGCCGGCCTTGCGCAGGCCGGCTGCGACCGCGGCGGAGCGCTGCACGACTTCGCGCCAGTTCATCCTGACGGCGCCGCAGGCCAGCGCCTCGCCTTCCGGATTTCGCGCCGCCGCATCCGACACCATCGCCCAGATGTTTTGCGGCCGTTCGCAAAACACCGGCACCACGCGATCGCCAAAACGCGCCTTGAGCTGCATCGGCGGAATGGAGTAGCGCGACCAGTCCATGATCAGCTCCCGAACACCGAAACGCCGATCACGACGGGGTGGAAGACAAAGCCGAGCGCCAGATAGGCGACGATCCCGACCGCGACCGCAATGGCGTCATTGCCGGGGCCGCCGACCGGTATCGGCGGCGCGCCGGGGTCGGCGCGGCGCTTCAGCGAGATGCGGTCGAACACCGCCCATGCCAGGAACGAACCGAACAGGATGATCGAGCCGAGATCGCCATTGGCGAGCAGATGCGCCGCCGCCCACAGCTTGACGGCGGCCAGCAGCGGATGTTTCAGCGTGGTGTAGATCCGGCCGCGGATATAGGCGGCGACCGCCAGGATCACCGCCGGCAACATCAAGGCCTCGGTGATATGCTTGAACGCGGCGGGCGGATTCCAGATTTCGATCTGCCCTGCCGCGCGATACTCGGAAAAGCCCCACACGACCAGCGCAAGGCCTGCAAACGAAGCCAGGGCATAGCAGAGCTTGTAGCCGCCCTCGCCGAGCGAGGCGACAAACCTGGCGCGCAAATCGCGTTGGGTCGTCAGGAGATGGACGCCGAGGAACAGCACCAGACCCAGGATCATCACCGGC